>Ga0209345_10003432_pt1 | contig 16344 bp, 7 predicted proteins | sample Cruoilmetagenom7_FD_187294 | JGI IMG/M metagenome (GOLD analysis project Ga0209345, IMG submission 187294) | Oil polluted marine microbial communities from Coal Oil Point, Santa Barbara, California, USA - Sample 7 (SPAdes) (version 2) | ecosystem: Environmental > Aquatic > Marine > Oil seeps ...
TACAGATAAGCCGCTATTACACGAAGAACAAATACCTTATGACAAAGTAGTTCATAAGAAGTAAACGAATAGTCCCCCTGGCAATGGCTTAAAGGCATAATTCAAATGAGTTTCAAAATTTCTGATATATTAAATGTCGGGTATCTATTTGAAAAATTACAATAAACCAACACCTATCACCTAGTACCTAGTACCTAGTACCTAGTACCTAGTACCTAGTACCTAGTACCTAGCACCCAGCACCTATCACCTTTAAACCGCATCAGAAATGCCATGTGATCTTTCCGTACATACTTCGTTCGATCTGTGTAGGAATGGCGTAGAATTCGTGTACGTACTCCGGGTGTTTGGCATCCAGCAGGTTTTGGCCAACCAGGGACAGCTCTATATTTCTGCGGACACGCCATGCCAGACGGGCGTCAAGCGTGAGATAGCTTTCAATTTCTGTCCGCGAAAGCGCCGTTATATTGACCGCCTTGACGTCATCTACATAACGAAGCCAGAGGTCCAGGTCCAGTTCTTTCTTGATGTTCATGACCGAACGTAGGGACACCTGATGTTTTGGGCCATCACTGTTTACCTCTTTGTCAAGTTCGATGCGGACATCAAAGTCGCTCCGGAGATAGCTGTAGGCGAGGTCCCATCGCCACCAGTAGGCGGCCTGCCAGACCGATGCAAGCTCGAAACCGTAGGAGTGGTTCTTTATTTCATTGTCGAACCGCAGCGGCTGTTCAATATAGGGGCCCTGAGGTACAGGGCGGTCTAATACTCCGCTGCGAAGACGGTCATAATCATTATAGAAGACGGTCAGATCAAAGGACAGGTTTCTGATCGGCGCCACCCTGTAGCCTAGCTCATATGCCATCAGTTCCTCAGACTCGTAATCGTGATCACCCGTGAGCATGATCGCCACCATGAAGCGACTGGGGTTGTCATGGCTATGGGGTGGGAGGGAACTCGTGAACATCCGAATATCATCCTCTACCCTGGCCGGCGTCCGCACTGACCGTGAAACGGCAGCCCATAACTTATGCCTTGGATGAGCTGCCCAAAACAACCGTGCGTTCGGCTGGATCTCGAATCCGGTGTGGTAGTTGTGTTCAAACTTAGACCCCACCGTCAGCCACAGGAGGTCCTCCACGATGGTGATCTCGTCCTGGACGAAGGCGCTGAAAAGATCATCGCTGCGACTATACGGATAGACCCCCCCAACGCAGGAAAGCTTAAAGTCATCATGGGTATTGCGATAACCCAGTCCCCAGATTATATCGTGTAGTTCGCCTGCTGCAAACCGGTGTTGGAAGTCTATGTCGAAGGTGTCCCGCACTTCGATCTTTATGGCCTCCTTGCGATCGATCCGGTCGTAGTAAGTCTGTAAGGCAAATTCCGATGTCGGAGACAGCGTGTGTTGCCAGCGCGTGACCAGGTTCCAGCCCGAGTCATCGGCTTTGTCCTCGATGATCTGCGAGTAGGGGTCAGTCAGCTCGGGCAGTTCCATTGTCTGATTGATATCGCTCTTGTAAATATCGCCCTGCAGCGTAAGCGCGTCACGGCCGGACAACCTGGAGTCCGCACGGAATCCGCTTTGCAGTATATTCCAACCATCTCCGGCATCACCCCCTGTAGTAAGGACAGACTCGTCCCGTTTGAAGCCCCTGGCATAAATTCGCCCGTAAGTGCCTTCCCCCAGGGTTGTACCATAGCGAACACTACCGAACCCTCTCTCCTCAGTACCTGAGCCGAGGGTCAAGAGGCAGTCCTGGGTGTCAGCCGTGTGCCTGGTAATGATATTGATGACCCCGTTGACCGCGTTCGCACCCCATAGCGTCGCGCCGGGCCCGCGGATGACTTCGATGCGCTGCACATCTTCCAGCGAGACGTCCTGGACCTCCCAGTAAACGCCGGAGAAGGTGGGGGTGTATATGCTGCGGCCATCGATGAGCACCAGGAGCTTGTTAGCGAAGCGGCCATTGAACCCACGGGAGGTGACCGCCCATTTGTTCGAATCAATACGCGCCACATTAAGACCAGGCACCATGCGCAGGGCGTCGGGAATGTTAGTAACACCTGAACGCCTCAGATCGTCGTTGGTAATAACGAATATTGCAGCCGCAGTGTCGGACAAAGACTGGGCCTTTTTCGATACTGATGTGACCTCAATATCGAGAAGATCCTCCAGACTGAGTTCCAAGACATCCTCCTGAATTGCCGGATCAAGGGATTGCTGATCTGCCCAGCAGGGGTGGCTGCAGAGCAAAATGCTGATGACCAGGCAGAGTATGCATATCCTCAGGTTATGGGTCAGAGGGAAGATTTCCATCCTGTCAAACCTTTTATCGCATAAGCAACGGAAAATGTAACGGAGCCGAAATGGCAATCTGGTTTTTCGCTGTTATAGATATTCATGGCTCTTTGAAAGTTACGTTTTTGTAAGCAGATGTTTTGGTTATCGGCAAAGAGGGATGTAAACTTTAAACATTAACTGAGAATGTTGGTAACTAGTGTCAGCCCTGCCTCCCCTTATCTTCTTCTTGCTTTTTCACAAGTTTAAGGGTAAAGTATGGAATCGCTTAAAAAGCGGCGCAAGAGCCTCAAAATGGGGTTTGAAAATCTATATTTGGGAGGGGGGGCAAGATGGATAATTCCCAGATGCTAGAGGGGGTATTTGATAAGCGAGAGCCTTATCAAGACTGGCCGGAATCTAAACTGCCCGACTGGGCAGAGAACATTTTGGATGTCATCGATGTAGGTGTTTTCGTTGTTGACAGGATGCTTAAACTTGTGAACAGCAGCTCCTTTGTAGATAGACTTCTTAAAAAGGGAAGGGATCATATGATAGGGAAGTACCTTTTTGATGTAATCCCCTTCATTGAGATCTCTGAATGGGAGGGGACATATACCGAGGTTTTGATGAATGGGGGTACGTTTAAGAAGGGAGTGCTCCTTTATAATTGTCCTGAAAACAATGGTAATTCGACAGACACCTTTTTGGACCTAACTCTCTATCCTATAAGGGGCAGGATGGATGAGATTGTAGGTGTTGCGTCTCTGATAAAAGATGTGACCGCAGAGATAAGGCTAAGAGAGGAACGAGCAATATGGAAGGAGACAATAGAGGATTTTATCGAAGATACTCAAATTGGGATTCTTGTTATGGACAAGGATCAAAAAATCATAAGGTATAATAAAAAGGCGGAAGAGAACAATCTGGTAGTTAAAGAAAGGGTGTTAAATCGGAGTATATACGAGGCATTTCCCAGAAATGTAACCACACCTCCTCTTTCTGCCGCCCGCAAAAATATGCTGGAAAATCATATCCCTTATGATGTGAGCTTTGACCTGTATATACCTCAGGTAAATGACGGAAAGAGCACATTTCGTATCAGAGAAGCCCCCCTCAGTGACAGTGAGGATAGAGGATATGTGATGTTCGTAGATAGGGAAGACACATTCTACGAAACAAAAAGGGAAATGAAAGAAAAGACCAAGGATTTGAACCTCTCAACAAAGTTTTTTTACCAGGCGATAGATGCATCCCCAAGCATCGTTATCTCTAGTGACAATCATGACAGGATTATGAGTTTCAATAAGACTGCCGAAGATATATACGGTTATAAAGCAACAAATATGATAGGAAGTAGATATTATTCCTTATTCTCGAAAGAGGGGAAAGAAAAGATCGAAGCGATAGTCTTATCTGACTTGTCTCACTGGCAAGGCGAGATGGATGGCATAAGGAAAGATGGCTCATGTTTTCCAACGAAAATAAGCATCTCCAAGGTTGTAGATGAAGATGGAAACAGAATAGCGTTGATTTTAATTGTTGAAGATATTACAGAAAAAAAGAAGCTGAAACAGAGCTTGACACAATCAATGAAGATGGCAGCCTTGGGAGAGATGATCGGGGGCCTCGCGCACCAGCTCAATAACCCTTTGGTCGGTGTGGTAAATGTGACTGATGTGCTAAGAAAAAGGGTGGGCACTGATGACCCAAACTTCGATTTGATAAAAACGGTGGGAGACGCTGCCGGGGAGTGCCGAAATATTACTAATAGCCTTCTCAAGTTTTCCAGAAAGCCGGCCCCCTTGTTTTCGGAGCTGGATCTCGTTCAAACCTTGGAGAATTCACTGTTGTTGGCGAACAGCAAGTTCTTAATAAGCAGGATTAACCTCATAAAGGAGTATCATCCTCATATCCCGAAGATCCTTGGGGATGACACACAGCTTCAACAGGCATTTATCAATATCATTATCAATGCTGTGCAGGCTTTGCAGAATGGGGGAGATTTGAGGGTAGAGGTAAAAAATGGTAATGGCAGGATGGCGGGTAATGGTAATAGTTTTGTAGAGGTAATATTCACTGACACAGGGATAGGAATATCGAGGAAAAATCTAGATAAGATATTCGACCCATTCTTTACCACAAAAAATCTAAACAAGGGTACAGGTCTTGGCCTGAGCATCGCCTATACAATCATAAAAGGACACAATGGCAAGATTAATGTTGACAGCACAGAAGGAAAAGGAACAACCTTTATCGTAAGGTTGCCGGTTTCTTAGCCCCTAACTGGGATAGACAGGCAAAGATTGTTTTCTAAGGACGGGTTTTATGGGATCACGTGAAAAGATATTGATAGTGGATGATGAGAGATACACTCGCACCTTCTTTGAGATCCTGTTAGGAGGCGCCGGATACACAACCGAATCGGTTATCGGAGGCTATGAAGCGATCAAGAGATGCGAGGAGGACACCTTCGATCTTGTTCTCTTAGACATTAGATTGCCTGACATAGATGGAGTAGAGGTTCTTAAACAGTTGAAAGAGACAGACAACGAACTCTCTGTTATCATGATTACGGCTTATGGAACGGTAGAGAACGTTATCGAAACCATGAAGCTGGGGGCCTGTGATTTCCTTACAAAGCCCTTTGAAGACTCAAATAAGGTGCTGATAAACATAGAAAATGGATTGTCCAGGAGGAGGTTAACGAAGGAGAATATCTATCTGAAGCACCAATTGGAATCCAAATTTGAGATGTCGGGCATAGTTGCAAATAGCAAAAAGATGCAGGCTGTCCTGGAATTGATAAGAAAGGCGGCCTTGGTAAACTCTAATGTATTGATACAAGGAGAAAGTGGGACCGGAAAGGAGGTTATCGCTCGCGCTATCCATCACAACGGTCCGAGACGAAACAAGAGGTTTTTGGGGGTAAATTGTACAGCATTACCGGAAACCCTGCTGGAAAGTACCCTCTTTGGATATGAAAAAGGGGCGTTTACCGGTGCCTACAGGACAACAAAAGGGTATTTTGAAGAGGCGGAAGGAGGGACACTTTTCCTTGATGAGATCGGGGAAACGAGCCAGCCATTCCAGGTCAAATTGCTTAGGGTCATACAAGATAGAGAATTTATGAGGGTGGGAGGCACTAAGTCAATCCAGACAAATATCAGGCTTTTAGCTGCAAGCAGTGACAACCTTAAAGAGAAGGTGGACTCCGGAAGTTTTCAGCTCGCTCTCTATTATCGATTGAACGTGATTAGGATTTTACTTGCGCCGCTAAAGGAAAGAAGAGAGGATATCCCTCCCCTGATAGACCTTTTCTTAAAGAAACACGTTGAGTCCATGGGGACCGAGAAGAAGGATATATCCACTGAAGCATTGGATATTCTCGTTAACTACCGATGGGATGGTAATGTCAGACAACTGGAAAACGTGATTGAGAGGGCTGTCGTTTTTCAACCGGAAAGTACTATAACAGTCAAAGATCTGCCCAAATATATAACAAACGGGTCGGAAGATAAGTTACATAAAGGACACTCATTAACTTCCTTTAGTACAGCCAAAGAGGAGTTTGAAAAAGCGTATATTCAAGAACTTTTGAGTAAAACAGGAGGAGGGCTTGTCGAGGCCGCTGCCCTTGCAGAGTTACATCCATCCACACTCTACCGCAAGATGAAACGATACGGGATGTAAGATTTCTGAGTCTGACCTGTCTGCGTGCTACGCACAGGCAGGCGCAGAGATTGTGGAAAATAGCCATTTTGGGATGGACACGAATTAATAAGCCCAAACATATCCTACCGCGTTTGCAATAACGCAAACAGTTCGCAAGATTGCAAAATCCTTTCTTTCAGCTCCAAACTACCTTTCCATGCAATAAATACTACCCTTTCTTTAAATAAGAATAACAGCGGAGGTTTGCATTATTGCAAAGACATATATCCATCCCCATCCCCATCTGCCCATCTGGGACAGGTCCGTAGCGATCTATTAAACCATAGGGAAAGCAAGTAAACAAGGACATCTAGTCAAGATACAAGGGAGGCCTCTTCTTTGAAAATCTCGTTTTGGCACAGGTATTGCCTAAAGTCTTAAACCTGGCTGTTTATAAATGGATACTTTATGTGAAAGGAGTTCTTTTTGAAATGAAAAAAAATGCGAATGGTTTATGGGTGAGTCTCGTGAGGTTTCAATTAAGGCATCGCCTTTCTGTTATCATCCTCATGGCTGTGATTACGGTCATTGCAGCTTGCAGCATGTTTGCAAACTTGGAGGTTAAGACGAACTTTTTCGAACTCTATCCCCCCAATCACGAATACATAAAACTTTATAAGGAATTTCGTTCAATGTTCGGTTCTGCAAATGTACTTGCAATTATTCTTGAGAGGAAAGGGGAGGGCGATATTTACAACCCGGAAACATTGAAAAAGATAAACGATTTAACCATGGGCATCTTGAGTATTAAGGGGTGTAATCCGATCCAGGTTACCTCGATAGCGCATCCGTCCGTTAAGCAGGTCGTACTGAGTTATGCAGGGATAGGGATGTACTCCCTGATGCGGGAGCTGCCGAAGACCCCTGAACAGTGCAGGGAATTTAAAAAGATCGTTTATTCGAATCAAGGGATCAAGGGTTTCTACGTTTCTCTGGATGACAGATCAACGGCCCTTTATGCTGGTTTTTGGGAAGATGGGCTGGATTTGAGTGTTCTATTCAGAGAAACACGAGAACTTGCGGCATCAGTAGAGGATGAAAATCACAAGTGCTATGTGGGCGGCTACCCAATGCTTTATGCATGGGTAAGCTACTATCGGACTGAGATATACATAATTCTCGGGGTGACCTGTGTAGCCATGATCTTATTGCTGGTTCTGTATTTTCGAAAGGCAGTCGGAGTATTGATCCCCACGCTTTCAGGCATAGTAAGTGCGATATGGGGGCTAGGCTTTGCTGCAGCTCTGGGGATCAATATTGATCCTTTATTGTTAGTTGTTCCAATCCTTCTCTCTGCCAGGGCGCTGTCCCATTCATGTCAGTGTCTGGAAAGGTTTCATCAGGAGTTCTTGAAATACGGCGACAAGGAGAAGGCTATTGTGGCAGCCTATTCAGCGCTTTATCCTCCGGCCCTTCTGGCTATTGTAACCGATGGTCTGGGGGTTTTGACAATCGCCATCGCTACTATCCCTCTGATGCAGAAACTCGCTTATTTTTCCTCCTTTTGGATCATCAGTATCTTAGTTGCCGTTGTGGTCTTGAACCCGATCGTCATCTCCTTTTTCTACTCACCACGTATAGAAGATGTGAAGCTTAAGGCAAAGGAAAGAGAATTGTCATTGCTGTCGAAAAGGAGCGTATATACCGTATTTACCAACTTTCTTTATCTCTTGTCAGGTCGTAAGGCGAGGTGGGGGGTTTTGGTTGTTACTCTTATCGTGATATTCTGCGGAGGCTTTATCACCACGAGTTATTTAAAGGTCGGGGATTCAAGCGCCGGAGGAGCGATACTCTATCCTGATCACCCTTATAACGTTGCCATGCAAAAGATGAATACAGATTTTGCAGGGGCATCTCGATTGGTCGTTGTCCTGGAGGGTAAGGAGAAGGGCGCCGTTGCGGACAAAGAGTCATTAAAGACCATGGAGAAACTGCACCACTTCATGGAGCGCAACGTTGAAAACGTTGGAGGAACCTTGAGCCTTGCGGATTTGGTTCGCATGGCATACAGGATGTATCATGAAGGATCGCCTAAATGGGATTTGATCCCTGATTCAAAACGGGATCTGGAACAGATAATTTGGATACTGTCATCGAGTATGTCACCAGGAGAGATGGATCAATTTGTGAGTGTGCCGGATTATACCAATTCTAATGTGACAGCCTTTTTACGCCACTACTCTCATGAAAGTATTAAGAATGCCATTGCCAAACTCAAAGAATTTAGAGATGTAGTTAATTCAGATCCGGAGTCCAAGATAACAGTGAGGCTTGCCGGCGGGGTTCTGGGGGTCCTTGCTGCGGTCAACGAAGAGGTGGGATGGTCTTACTGGGCGATTCTCATAGCTATATTCTCGGCAATTTTCATCCTGTGTTCGTTCACTTACCGATCCTTCAAAGCGGCCTTAATCCTTATAATCCCCTTGGCAGCCTCCCAGGTTATGTGTGAGCTTATTATGCTGGTATTTCACATAGACCTCAACATTAGTTCTTTGCCGGTCACTGCGATAGGCGTCGGGGTTGGTATCGATTACGGTGTGTATCTGATGAGCAGACTTCGGGAAGAGTGTCTCATCTCTGATAATTTTGATAAAGCCCGGCTGACTACATTGATCACAACAGGTAAGGTTATAATGTTTACTGCTTTAACTTTAGCGATAGGTGTTGGTTGCTGGATCTTTGCCTCAATAAAATTCCCGGCAGAGATGGGGCTGCTCATCCTTTTGCTTATGATCTTCAACATGCTGAGCGCATTGGTTTTGATCCCTGCATTATCAGGGATCCTTAAACCTGTCTTTGTGAAAAATATAGGGAGGGATATAGTGGTCTAAAGAAAGGAGGTAATCGAAGAAGATATAATTTCACAGATGACAGGTAGTTGTTTAACAAGCACGATGTAACTTTAATGGGATGGGAGGAAATATCGATGTTTAAGAGGTTATTAATTAAAGTTTTAGCCCTGAGTCTTGTGGTTGCCTTCTCTGTACAGAGCGCAACTGCAAGTGACCCGAATTGGCGAGAGAAGCAAGAGGCGCGTTTTGAGCAAACAGGACTAACACCTGGTGATATTATCACAAAAGAAAACTGGAACAAGGTTGACGGCCTGATCCCGCCTGAGATGCTGGAGTGGGTGAAAAAAAGCTATATTGAAATGAAGATAGGCGAGCTTAAGCATGATGTGACGGCTGATGACGTATGGATGAAGAAGAGCGCTGAGAATGTCGGGAAGTATAAGCTCAATGACAAAAATAACTTGGTGGAAACGGCAACAGGTGAGCCCCCGTTATGGGTAGACGGAATCCCCTTCCCGGATATCGACACAAAAAACGACCCTGGTGCGGCAACAAAATATGCCTATAATCGTACCGTATCCCTGCATAGGATGGGATCCTTTAAAGAGGAAGTCAGCCTGACATGGATCGGCAGAGGAGGGTTCGAAAGACGCCTTGAAACCACTTTGTACCAATACGCTTTTTGGGCCAGGCCGGGCGGTCCGATAGAAAATCCGGCAGGACATCGTTATAGGGATATCGTGGCCGCATCGGAACCGTATCATCTGGCGGGGATTAATCAGCTCACATTCAGGAAGTTGGATGCATCTGACGACGAGGTGTATGTTTACGTGCCGGCTATCAGGAGGGTAAAAAAGATGTCAGGCGCCAACAGGTCGGACCCATATATGGGTTGCGATGCTTGCGTTGACGATCTGGATGGGTTTGGCGGTACCACCACTTCAATGAAGTGGAAGTTTGTTGAAGAAAAGCTCGGGTTGCTTTGCCTGACAGAATGGGATTCAAAGAACATAAACAATATGAAGCAGCGCGCTGACGGGACATGGTTGGCCCAACCTGGAATACCAGGTAAGATGACTGTAGGCTTTGAAGTAAAAAACGAGAAGGTGGCAAAATGGGCGCCCGTGGATGTGGTCTGGACTCCTAGGATCTTCTATGTTCTGGAGGTAATGCCTGTAGACCCATACTATAACGCCGGCAAAACACTCTTTTGGATCGACAGAGATACATATTGGATCAATTTTAAGATAACCTGCAACAGGGCAGGGGAGTACTGGAAGACGGTAATTTACGTGCCTCGCTGTTATGAATGGGCTGGCATGAAGGGGGTTCAGACCGGAGGGGTCGGGTACTTGATCGTCGATGAAAAGACAAACCATGCTACCCTGGTCGACGCCTCTTTCGCCGGTGGAGTGAGTAAGACGGAGTTTGGTAACCCGAGGATCAATCCGAATATGTTTACTGTGGAGAACTTGCGCATGGTATCCAAATAATAAAAAAGATCCAAACCTCGACATATAGGAAGAAATACAAGTTCATGTTCGTATTCAGACCTGCTGTGGTTTTTTAGAAAATTAAATATCTGAAAATCTATAGCCTGATGTCTGGATAAGGATACGAAAGGAGGAAGGAAAGTAGATGAGTAGATTTTTTAAGGTTGTAGCCGTTTGTCTGGTTTTTGTGTTGTTTTCTTTCGCAAGGTACGGCCAGGCACTGGAGATCAATGTAAGCGGACGCGTTCAGTCAACTTTCGTACTTAGGGATGTTGATGGGTTCCAGTACGGTCTTGAGCCATCACACGGTGTACAGTGGAGAAATGAGCTCAAGTTTGACCTTACTGCAAAACCGGAATATGAGATGCCGCACGATTTCAGGCTTGAAAAAGTCTTTCTCAGTTGCAGAGGCGCCTACGATGCTATATTCTATATGACAGATAGGTACAGTGATGTTCGGGAGAAAAGTCCTGAAGATTTTGAGCTGGGAAGAGACGATATAGAGATAGAAAAGGACTTTCGTGAGGTGTTTATCGACCTTGTCGGTGAAACTGCGACGCAAAAGGCTTATTTGCGTCTTGGAAGGCAGATCGTACAGTGGGGTGAGGCCGACGGGTTTAATGTCGTTAACATCCTCAACCCTCAAGATAACAGTACGTTGATGTTCTTTGAAATGCCCGAAGACCTCGCCACACCGCTGTGGATAGCACGGTTAAATTACTCCGTGGGCCAAGTCGGTCCTATTGAGGATGTAGGTTTTGAGGTTGTTGCCATCCCTGATATCAGGCCTCACCAGTTTGCGCCTATGGATGACAATATGGACGCCCCGTATGCTTTTGGGTTCAAGGCATTAAAAGCAAAAGATTTTCTTTATTTTCATAAGTTGTCTAGGGATCTTGGTTTTGTTCGCCTGGGATTTGACATGGGTTCCATAAACGACCTAGAGGAGGCTGTGGGGTTGTTTGGTGTGGAAGACCCACCGATTAAATGGAAGGATGATGTTCCGGCAAGCATATGGGGCAATGCGGAATATGGCATTAGGTTGCAGGCAGGCTACGGGTTCTTCATAGGGAACCTGTACTATTTTAACGGGTACCAAGATGACCCGGCTATGGATTTCTCTGAGCTGATATCGGATCAGAGACTGACCCTTACACACCCGGAACAGGACATGTACGGAGCTTCTTTCAATGTGTTCTTAAGCTCTTTAAATGCAGTCCTTAGAGGGGAAGGATGCTTGACGGACAAAACGTCCTTTGTGGATCTAACAGGTGTTAACGGGAACGTAGGGGCGCTGTTTCAAACGCTGGCGGACACCTTGGGCCTCGAAAGCGTAGATGTCTTATTGCCCGTGCTGGGCCTCACGTCAGTCCCAGCCCCCGGCAGCAAAGGTTTTGAAGAAAAGAAGGTCTATCAGGGCCTCATCGGTTTTGATAAGGATTGGTGGGTGAGGTGGCTAAATCCGAACAAGATGATAGGCACATCATGTCAGTTTTACTGGAGGCATATTCACGAATGGGATTATGACCCTGTGTACAGACCATTTGATGAAGAGGATAATTATAGATTTACGGCTTTTCTTTACACTGACTACATGCATGGCTGGATTCATCCGGAGCTTTTCATAATGTACGATACTGAGGATGTCTGGATGACCATGGCGTCAGTGACGATTACCAAGGATATGAAGTTGTATTATAAGCTTACCCAGATATCCTTTTGGGGTGATGGAGATGCCATAAGCCCCTTTACACAGCCGGTTGATCTGACAGGGACAAGCGAGATCTCGTTCCGGGTGGGATATAATTGGTAAAAACAAAGGTAGTGTCTTATCCATTCTTGCAGAAACTATCTCGTTTTTGGACGGACACTAAGTAAAGCCGAGGCCTAAATAACTTCCTCAAGTTGGCGTTCAGATTTAGTTTGTGTAGGGGTACCTTGCAACGTGCCCCTGCACTGAAAACGCAAAAACGCAGGAATAGTCGAACCTGTTTTGAGGATTTTGGGATGGTACCCTACTTTTTTGCGGCTAATTGTAGAAACTACGCACTAATACTCCCCCTCAAAGATGGGAATTCTTTCTGGTTGATCCACCCTTTACAACTGAAATTAGAGAACTCGATAAATTACAATCCCAACAATCCCAACAATCCCACAAATGATTCACAGATATCACCCACTCAGACGGATACAGACTAGTTTTATATCCCGACATAGCTAATCCTCTTCAACATGCTGAGCGCATTGGTTTTGATCCCTGCATTATCAGTGATCCTTAGGCCTGTCTTTGTGAAAAGTATGAGAAGGGATATAAGTGGTCTAAAGAAAGGAGGTAATCAAAGAAGATATAATTTTACAGATGACAGGTGGTTGTTTAACAAGCACGATGTAACTTTAATGGGATGGGAGGAAATATCGATGTTTAAGAGGTTATTAATTAAAGTTTTAACCCTGAGTCTTGTGGTTGCCTTCTCTGTACAGAGCGCAACTGCAAGTGACCCGAATTGGCGAGAGAAGCAAGAGGTGCGTTTTGAGCAAACAGGTCTAACACTTGGTGATATTATCACAAAAGAAAACTGGAACAAGGTTGACGGCCTGCTCCCGCCTGAGATGCTGGAGTGGGTGAAGAAAAGCTATATTGAAATGAAGATAGGTGAATATAAGTATGACGTAACGTGTGATGACGGATGGATAAAGAAGAGTGCTGAGAATGCCGGGAACTATAAGCTCACAGACAAAAAGAACATGGTGGAAGCGTCAACAGGTGAGCCCCCGTTATGGGTAGACGGGATGCCCTTCCCGGACTTGGATATCAAAAACGATCCTGACGGGGCCACGAAATACGCCTATAATCGCACCACCTCCCTGCATCGAATGGGATCCTTTCGGGAGGACGTGAGTGTAACATGGATCGGCAGAGGAGGGTTTGAAAGACGTCTTGAAACCGTTTTGTACCAATACGCTTTCTGGGCCAGGCCGGAAGGGCCGGTGAAAAACCCGGCCGGGCACCGTTACAGGGACATCGTGGCCGCATCGGAACCGTATCATCTGGCGGGGATTAATCAGCTCACGTTTCGGAAGTTGGACGGAAGTGACGACGAGGTGTATGTCTATGTGCCGGCTATCCGGAGGGTCAAAAAGATGTCCGGCGCCAACAGGTCGGACCCATACATGGGTTCCGATGCGTGCGTTGACGACCTGGATGGATTTGGCGGGATCACCACCTCAATGAAGTGGCGGTTCATAGAAGAAAGAGTCGGGTTGCTTTGTGTAACGGAGTGGGATTCAAATAACATAAACAAGATGGTACAGCGCAAGGACGGGACCTGGGTAGCCCAACCCGGCACACCCGGCAAGATGACAGTCGGCTATGAGGTGAATGCCGAGAATGTGGCAAAATGGGCGCCTGTGGATGTGGTCTGGATCCCGAGGACCTTCTATGTCTTGGAGGTAATACCGCAAGACCCTTACTATAACGCAGGCAAGACGATATTTTGGTTGGACAAAGAGACATACTGGATCAATTTTAAGGTAACCAGCAACAGGGCCGGGGAATATTGGAAAACCGTACTTTACCTGCCTCGCTGTTATGAATGGGCGGGCATGAAGGGCGTTCAGACCGGAGGGGTCGGGTACCTGATCGTCGATGAAAAGACAAACCATGCTACACTTGTCGATGCCTCTTTCGCCGGTGGGGTGAGTAAGACGGAGTTTGGTAATCCGAGGATCAATCAGAAGGTGTTTACAGTGGAGAACCTGCGCATGGTATCCAAATAATAAAAAAGATCCGGTTCCTTTATTTTTAAAGTATTAGCGGAAGAGCATCCAGACCATTTGATGGAGAGCCCTAATTGCAATTAGGGCATATGATCCCCTTCCACATATTGTGGTAGAGAACATATGCCCTAATCTGAATTGCTGCAAAGGGGTAAGAAAAGGGGGGATAATAGGCTATGGAAAATACAGAAGGATCGGTGAACTCAAAATCAGAACCAAAAGTAAAAGACCACTATATTCCAGAAGATATAGAGGGGTTCGATTATAACATTGAACTTGGACTTCCAGGGGAATATCCTTTTACACGCGGAATATATCCTAAGATGTACCGCAAAAGGCTATGGTCTATGCGGCAGTATTCTGGATTTGACACCGCAGAAGAGACCAATGCCCGCTGGAAAACGCTCATTGCCAGCGGCCAACATGGGGTAAGCACAGCTACGGACTTAGCTACTCAATTGGGGTATGATTCAGATGATCCCTTAGTGGAGGACGAAGTCGGCAGAGTAGGTCTGGCGATTGACACCTTAAAAGACATGGAGATACTCTTCAAGGATATACCTTTGGATCGAACACCTGTCTCAATAAATAATGCAGTCTCCTCTACCATAGTCTTGATGGCTATGTATATAGCTACGGCAGAGAAACAAGGTGTTCCCTTCGTCAAGCTCAACGGTACTACAAATAATGATATCTTATCTGAATATGTCGGCAGAGGGTTGTGGGTTTTCCCTCCTAAACCTTCCCTCCGGCTGATGGGTGATATAGTAGCATTTTGCACGGAGAAGATACCTAACTTTTATCCTTTGCATATCAGAGGGGTATTGTATAATGAAGCAGGGGCTACAGGGCCGGAGGAAATAGGCTTTTCTTTTGCCGATACCATTAGCTATTTTGAGGAATTACTCAGCCGAGGTTTAGACATTGATGAGATTGCTCCGCGGGTGACCTTTTTTTTCAAGTCCACACACCGCTTATTCCACGAAGCAGCCAAATTCCGCGCAGCCAGACGTGTCTGGGCCAGAATGATGCAGGAAAGGTTTGGCGCTCAGAACCGAAATTCTCTCTGCCTTAGAATCAACACTTCGGTAGGAGGACGACAGTTCGCTTCCCGAGAAATCGAGTTGAACCTAGTCCGCGGCGCTTATGGTGCTTTAGGAGCAGTCCTGGGTGGTGTACAAGGAATGATGGTAACCGGCATAGATGAAGCCTATGCTATCCCTACAGAAAAGACCGCTTGTCAGGGGTTAAGGGTGCAGCAAATACTCGCTGAAGAAACTGATGTGATCGAGACCTCTGACCCACTGGGAGGATCATATTTCATAGAGGCCTTAACGAGGCAGATGGAAGAAGAGATACTTAAGGCTATGAAAGAGATTGAAGAACAAGGTGGGGCGGTTATAGCAGTAGAGAAAGGGTTTACTCAGAAACGGATTATTGAAAGAGGATACAGACTTTTTAGAGAAATAGAAGCCGGGAAAAGTGCGATAGTAGGGGAAAATAGGTATCGTAACGAAACAGAAGCTGAGGATATAGAATCAGCGCTTAGTTTACATAAACCCAACCAAGAATCGGTTCGGCATCAAATCCGGCAACTGCGACAGGTAAAGGCCGAAAGGGACGACCCCGAAGCGCAAAGACAATTGGAAAGGCTGCGACAGGCGGCTTATAGTACGGAAAATCTTATGCCCTATGTGATCGATGCAGTAAAGGCCTATGCTTCTATAGGTGAGATCATGGGACTTCTTAAAGGGGTGTTCGGGGTATTTCAAGAGCCGGTATATATATAAGGATCATCGTGCATTAGTGGGGAAATTCTGCTGATTCGTTGCTCATACCGCAAATGAATGGTTTTTTTAGGTACTAGGTACTAGGTACTAGGTACTAGGTACTAGGTACTAGGTACTAGGTACTAGGTACTAGGTACTAGGTGCTAGGTGCTAGGTACTAGGTACTAGGTACTAGGTACTAGGTACTAGGTACTAGGTGCTAGGTGCTAGGTACTAGGTACTAGGTACTAGGTACTAGGTACTAGGTACTAGGGAGGGTTGAGCCTATCTCCTATCTGCTATCTCCTATCTCCTAAATTGCCCCATGACTCATAATCAAAGTAATAGCGGAAGAACATCCATTTTTTGATGGAAACTAATTATTTTGGTGGGAGATCGACAGATGAAGAAAAAGCTACGGGTATTATTAGCTAAAGTCGGATTGGATAGCCATGACCGCGGTGTTTTATACATCGCTAAGGCACTACGGGATATAGGAGTAGAGGTGATTTATTCAG
>Ga0209345_10003434_pt1 | contig 16334 bp, 14 predicted proteins | sample Cruoilmetagenom7_FD_187294 | JGI IMG/M metagenome (GOLD analysis project Ga0209345, IMG submission 187294) | Oil polluted marine microbial communities from Coal Oil Point, Santa Barbara, California, USA - Sample 7 (SPAdes) (version 2) | ecosystem: Environmental > Aquatic > Marine > Oil seeps ...
AAATTGTACCAAAAGGCAAATTTGAGCATATCGCCCTTTTATGGGGGGGCATTTTATAACGCATTGAAATTGTTTGAAAAAATGGCGCACCCGACAGGATTCGAACCTGTGGCCTCTGCCTTCGGAGGGCGAAAATTACGCCCTATATGCAGAGAGGCTGAGAGTGATATAATCATAACTATTTGAAAACATGAAAAATATCATACCGATATTACCGATGCTACCTACTGTACCATCCTTAAGACAATCCTGACTGTACCATTTGCGTACCATTTTCCGATTCGAGATAATATTTCGTTTCACGGCATTCATATAAATAATAGATATTTACGTATTCTTACATTTATTTATAGAAATATTATTCAATGAATAAAACTCAAAAATGCAATCATTTCATAATAATTATATTTGTTTTACAATGCGTAAGTTGTTTTTGTTGGGTCTGTAAAACTCAAAAATGCTTGCATTTTTGAGTATTTTCAATGAGTTAGCGTAATTTTAAGCTTGTTTTGTATTCTGGTTGTCGTGTAGCAATTCATATACCGAATGTGGCCAAATTAACCATTTAGGCCATTTTTACCCAGGATATGGAGCATAGCTATGGGCAGTTCTGTCGTAAAACCCATGTTTTACACTCGCAAACAAGTGTCAATAATGTCGGGCATTTCTGTGAACAATTTGCAGTCTATGGCTGTCAATGGGCGTGGCCCACGTTGCTTCGTGCCTCGTGATAACAAACTTGTCCTTTATCCAAGGGCTGAGGTTGATGAGTGGCTGCAAGGCAAAGGTGGTCACTGTTTCGTTGAGTGTATGCCGCTCGGGGAGATGCAAACCAACTCAAGACCAAAATCTGCTGGCCGTCCTTCTAAGAAGGATCAAGTTGCACGCCGAAAACGTGCGGGCGCATAGGCAGGTGCCGAATGTTCAAGTAATCCTAACTAAGTGAGTGAGGCCAATGAGCATCGATGCAACCCGTTGGGCGTGGCAAATAACTGGGATTTCGGTGTCAGAAAAAGCCGTGTTGTTGTCATATGCAGATAGAGCTGGTGAAGATCATACCGCTTGGCCTGGTAGGAAACGATTGGCGAAAGATACAGGGCTCTCAGAACGCCATGTTGTGCGGCTGGTTCATTCCCTATGCGCTAAGGGGATTATGCGGGAAGTCGGCACAACGGCGAAAGGCATGTTGATATACGAATTGATAGGAGTTGTGGGCCGCGAAGATTGGGTTCCACAAAGGGGGGTGACATCATGTCAGGGGGTGACAACACGTCAGGGTAGGGGTGTCATCAAGTCAGGCGGTGATGACACCTCGTCAGGAGGGGATGACACCATGTCATCCAAACCAACCACAGAACCAAACAAAGAATCTATCAATGAAACAACCACCACAACACAACGCGAATTGGAGATCAGCCAGTTCTGCTATGACCGTGTCAAATTGAAATATCCTGGCTATGACATTGGCCATATCATATCTGTCTGGAAAGGATGGGTTGTGGGGCAGAGTGAAATGCCAAGGGACATTGATGCCGCCTTCCTCGGGTTTGCAAAAACATTTGTAGAACGAAACCCCCTTCCATTTGCAGCTCGTCCGATATGAGTTCTTGATAATGAATCGCCCATAAGGGCGATCTGTCTCGCCGTCGATTATGCGCCCGAGGGCGCACGACGGCTGCATCCTCGATTACACTCGCCCTAGGGCTCGCACACTCTGCGGCAACGGTAAGCCGTTATTGTCTTCAGGGAGTGGTTAATTATCGTCCATTTGAGAAAGGGTGCAGATTGGGCATAGCCCTAATTCTGCAACCCTGCCTAACTGGCGAAGTCCGGGGTTAGCAAGGGCAAGGCCCGGAGTGCCGGAGATGGTGCGGGCGCAGGGAGCGTAGCGACTGAGCCACGGTCCGGTGCGGAGGCCGAAGGGAAGCCTTGACCGCGCGAGGGGCAGCGCCCCTTAGCCTTACGCCAGATCATTTGAACCGTTAATGAGGTCATGGCTCAGATATAAAATTCAGAAGAAGAATAGAGTGAATTGTTTGTTGGCCCTAGCTGCATTCTCGTAAGTGATCAACAGAGGAATGGAGGGATCAAAAGAAGACTGGAGTGCCTTCCAGTTTCAAGAGACGAATGGAATAATTTCATCCGGTGTTGGCTATAGACCAGACCAAATTTATGAAGCCTCATGAGGTCTCATCTTGACCCTGAGCGGACGTAATCGTTCGGGTCCTTGCTCGAGCCAATCTGGTTGCTACAGCCTGTAGAGACGCTGAAACCGCTGATCCTGTGAGATGCTTTGGTCGGCCTCTTGCATTTGGTTGAGAATTTCCTGAAGCGTATGCCTGTTCCAATTCTCGACGTTATTGTCGGGAATCATGATGGCCAACATCGTGAGTATATCGGCGGGCCATCTCCGATGAAGCTCGCTTTCCTGAACCTTCCAGAGCACATGATCCGTGCCCGGTCGCAAAAATTCCGTCGCCCATTGCAGGGCTGCCGGGAAGACCTCCCCTGTCTTGATCAGGCACTGCACGAGCGCAATGGATGTCTTAGTGGTGTTTCGCTCATGGGCTTTTGGCCAGTAATCGCGTAACCATGGGAGGCAGATATTCTCCCATGTGCCTGCCTGCTCCCCCTCGTTCTCGCCAAGAAGGTTTTCAAAAAAATCACCGACGTCTATAAGCCCGTCCTCCGGCAGGTTGGGCATCACGGCGTGAATGTTGTCGGGTGTGATGATGGTGTTCGTGTCAAGGCTCGCTGACAGAAATAGGTAGACGAGGTTCGAGCGTTGCTCGCCTAGATCCGGGTATCTCCCAAGCGCAGTAATGAAGTCGGCTTTGATCGTCGCAAGCAGGTTCGGTCCTGCACGAGACGCCCAAGCGTACGCGCTCCACAGGTCTCGCGCTTCATTGGACGTTTCCCAGTGCATGAAAGGAAGTAGAGACCGGCTCGTCCAATCTGGCGCGATCGCAAAAAGGTTTGATAGCTTCGCGGCCAGCATGACCCGACCCAAACGGCCAGCATCCGATGCGGCGATAGACTGAAAATAGCCAGAGACAGGTTCAGGCAACCCTTTGCCAGCTTCCGGCTGGTGCTTCCAAAGGCGGTTGAACGCCGCTTCAGAAAGCCGACCGGCGGCACTGTTTAACGCCTGGGTATACACGTCGTCTGTGTCAACGTTGACCTCATCGACAACTGCACCCCATGCTTTGCTCCAAAGTTCGCGGAAAGTGTTCTCATCTTCAATCGGACATTGCTCGGAGAGGTCTTCGATATACGAAGAAATCGCAGAGCCAATCTCCGCATGCAAATTGTCCGGAGCCCTTAAGAGAAGCGTAGCAAGGTAGCCTAGAGTTCTCGTCCGAAGTTTTCCCTCCCGGCGGAGCATGTTCGTGCTCCATAACAAACGAGGCCAATACGTTACGGGCCAGTATCCAGCCTCCGCCAGCTTGCGGAGTGTACGGAGAGCGCGGCTTGGCCAGATTCTGCATACGCCTTCGAACTCTTCCTCATCTATTTGGCCTTCCCGTGTTTGATTGATCAGCTCATTTATCGGAGGTGCTTTCTGCCAGTCGGGGCGGACATGGTCGCGAGGCCCGATCCGCCGAAGACCACCACTCCAGGAAAGGAATTCGTCTATATCGGGCGGCTCGTTTTGCGGCAGTCGATATGCGTCAGCGATCCGTCGTGTCTCGGCATCGAGTCCTGCGCCTGAGGATGCGAGTTTGCTTAAACGGATCCTGATATCTCTTTCCCGACGCTGTTCATCCTCATCGTCTGCACCGGTGGATGGTGGCCCGGTTATAATAGTCTTTACCAGTTGGTCGAGGTCTTCGGCAGGCAAGCGTTGACCTGCCTTTCGCAGGAATACCATTGCCTCGTGGTGAAGTTCTCTCGACCAAATGTTTGCGGGGTCACCTGAAAGCAATAACTTGATTGCCGCACCGACATCCGCATCGGGATCTTCTGTAAGGACATGAAGCGCGAGCCGGTGGAGCAAGGGAATATCGCTTTTAACCCACATACGGACCAAGATATCTGCGTGCGGAGCGTTTCGCTTGGTAAGCGCGAAGTATCCATCCCGGGCCCAATCGATAAGAAAAGTCCAGTCATCCCTGTGCCGGTTCTGCCCATGCTCTTCAATGGCAGGGCGATAGAACCAAGGAAGACTGAATCCTGCTTCATCGAAAGGCAGAAGCTGAGCGGTGTGACGCAAGTGTTCTGTAATTGTGAAGGCGTGGTTGGCGAGTAAGTCCTCTTTAAACGGGACCCGATCAAATCGCGTGTCTCTCCAGTTTTCGCCTGCCGACAGCTTGAGATGTGCGCATTCTTCCAAAGGTGTCAACGGTGTGGGATCTTCATCATATAGGTTCCTGAAGCGGACATTTTTCGATGGTCCGGGGAGCACAGTAAGGTGCGGTCGGACGCTCGCTATAAATGCATGCTGGACCAGTGTGCGCTCGGTATCGGACGCGGCGTTTTCAATCAGACGCTCCCACCAGAGGTCTTCACCGTGGTCGACCGGAGTGTTTTGCACGAGGATTGTCCACAAGAGTCGCAGTCGCTCCGAAATTACAGGAGGCTGATTTTCACCGCCTCTCTTTTCAGAGAGATGGCGGCGTACCTCATCACGGAAGTAGGGGTGGAGATAGCCGCCCTTACGTGCTAACCAACCAAGGACCTGAGGGACGTGCAGGTGCATGGAAAGCCAGAAGGCAAGTTGTTTAGATATCTCATCTAGGGGATTGTTGGTGTTCTGTGTGTAGGCATTTCCCACAACAGGCGTCTGTCGCGCGCTCCCATCTGAGAGCATATTGACTGAACCGGACAGAAGCCCAGCTTCATCGAAAACATCGATCCATCCGGCCAAGATAGGGAAGTCGTCTTCGTCAGTAATCGCACCAGCTTCCGCAAGTGCCTCCACCGTGGGCTTGTCCGACAGAGCCCAAGTCACTCGTTGTGCGATAGGGTCACTTGCGTTGGTTGGCAACTTACGAAGCTCATCGAAAACGATCTGACGACGCGCCTTGATTGGGTCTCGACTGATATCGGCCCATTTGACGAGCGTGTCGGTCAGCTTTTCAAAGCCGTCTTGAGCATCGAACAGAATTGGCGTCACGTTCTTGCTTTGCCAAGCCAGCTCGGACCGCCTTCGCCCTTCATCACTATCTTTGAAGTCAGCGAACGCATAAGCTTCCTGGAAGCGCGCACCTCTACTCCGTTCAGCCGCGAGCGCATCGACCATGTATGACATGACCGGATCGTTGAGGCTGTAACCCACGAATACGATGGTGAATTCGCGGAACAACTCGGTGATGAACCGGGAAGCCCATCGCTCCGTCAGGTAGGCGCGTCCGAAATCAGCCGCAGTCAGAACGAGATCTTGCCCGTCGGCATCGCCCGCTGTGATGCGTCCATGGAGATGCACAAGAGAACCCCAACCATGTGGCTTAGGCAAGGGAAGTTTTGGCGCGCCATCGATAGCGATGCTCGGATCAGCAAGTTCAAAACGGTCGTCAAAATTGGTTGTAACGAGACGAATGCCGTGGTCTGCGCTACGAGACAGGCTGAGAAGAGCCTTGTGGGTAACCAGCGAGTTCTCCGGTGGCGGTGCGGTAAGGATACTGATCGCCTCACGGCGGAGCCTGCCGGGATTTAAGCGCCCTTCAAGCAGCCCAAGAACCTTATCCAGTTGCTCCTTTTCGCGGAGCTCTTGCTCCAGTTCCGTTGGCGTTTGGGCGGTACGCTCGTAGATTTGCGACACAAGCCCACCGAACATCGGCAAACCGGTGCTCACGGAAATGCCGGACCCGCAGAAAAAAACGATATTGCCGTCATCTCGACGGTTCATGAGCTCGACCGGGATATCCGGTCCATCCTGTATCAACTCGGGCATTCAAATATCCTCCCTGGAAACAGGATGAGCCAGTCGTGAAATTCCGACAACCTCTAATTGCCGTGCCATCTTGAAAGATAGTTGACGTTCTACAAGTCGCTCCGAATTGACGCTGTGAGCAGCAGCAAACTTCTTCCCCTCTTGGCTATTTTCGGAAGTTCCGGCGGGCATCGGTTTACGTCCGCACCTGCACAGAAAGCGGACGTAAATTTAACTCACTCTTGGTTGCTCTAATCCTCTTTTGAATTTTACATCAGAAGCTGGTGGTTTTGGACGCTGCTTATCATAGGGGGGGGTGGTAAATGATCTCTAATGCCAAATTGCTTTGCTTTTCAAGCCCTGTAAAGCCGTAGGGGGGGTGGTGATGTGTCTCGAGATTAAAAAGGTGATTGATGGGCTAGAACTTGGCACTGCCCACATCAAAGCGAGCTTGAAGGTTTAGCCAGAACTCAGGCGTCGTGCCGAAGGTCTGGGAAAGACCCGTCGCTATATCAGCACCCACATTCATGGTTCCATCAATGAGGCTTGTGACTTGATGGGCGGGCACATTCATATTACTGGCCAGCGTGGGTGCACTGATCTCAAGCGGCTTCATAAATTCGTGATCTAAAACTTCACCGGGATGGATAATTAGCTTCATGGTTTCTGCACCTGTTTGGGCGTCTTTCTGCGTTTTTGAAATGGCAAGAAAAGAAGCGTGACTATGAGGCGAAAAAGTCCCCCAATAATCTGTCCCAGCATAAAAATTAGAGGTTCCCAGAACATATAGATAAAGAACAAAATGCCAAAAAACTCGAGGCCCGTCATGATGGGTGGCCACTGAGTATAGCGGTCCCAAACAGTGAGCTCTTCACCGTTTACAAGCACAACTTAATCTCCCTAGGCACAACGGGTTCATTTCATTTTGCGCAATTTAGTACAACCGCAAAAGTAGCACAGATATGGCATAATCTCTAAGTGTTTGTGTTAATTTTCGCCTGATGTGGCGTCTGATGGCCTAGTTATTTCGTAGATTCCCTTAGCGCCTTTTTGGGTGAGAGCAGCTGTCTTGACAGCTGCTTTAGGTGCCTTTGTTGTTGCCACTCCTGCGGCCGTTTTTGCCCCAAATGCAATCATGCCTGTTGTGGCTCCGGCAAAGGCCGCAAGCGGACCGGAATCATCCGGTGTTTGTGTCAAAGTAGATGCTGTTTTGACGGCTGCCCAATGCACCATCCAACAAAAACCGCCGAGAATTATGAGCACGCCAAACACTTCAAAACTGGAAAGGGCATCCCTGAACACGTCATTGCTAACCCCCATGGCGTCGGCCAGTTTTTGTGTTTCTTGAACACATCCATTCCCTCGTGTCTCTCTGACGAAACAGCCAATCATTTCTTGTGTGCCCGCAAGAATTGAAGCGGTCACGCCCATAGCAAACCCAGCAAAAATAATGGTCAGCCATGCATTCACGAGCATTCTAATTCCTGCAACAAACGTAGGTCTTGTTTGGGGAAATGGAAATGAGGCGAGAATCAAAGGAGAAAAGGCTGTGACAATTTGTATGTAGAGAACGGAACGCCCAATGATGAACATAAAATACATCACCAACCCGCCGTAAACGAGAAAGGTAAGAATGCCAAAAACACCCGCAACAAGCCAAATTGAAACGCCATTCCAAAAGCTTTCAAACAGCCCTGGCGCTTCAAGAATTTTCCACGAGAAAGCTACAAAATCCCAAAGATAAAGCTCGGCTGTTCCGACCAGTCTTGCGGCGTCCGTCTTAGCTACTTCCGGGATACGTGCTTTGCCGCCCGCGCCCAGGTCGATGAGTCCTAACGCAACGTTTGAAGACCATTCGATAACGGCCTCGTACATTGGAATTGCGAATCCTCCAGATTGCAAAAGTGACGAAACAACGATGACGGCAATGATCCTGGGGACAAGGTCGGCTAGTGGCATATCCATGGGTCTATTCGGCATCACCAAGCGCCCTGCATACATTAAAATGCCAAGTGCTAATGCAAAAGCAAATGCGAGAGACGCAACGCTTGTACCAACATAAACATATGCACCCTCAACAAAGGGCATGCTGAAGATATCGTACATGTTGAAGACAGAACATGTTTTGCAGAATTCAATTTCTTTGATCATTGCTTTGTCTCCCTGCCATGTTTTTGGCGGTTCTTAGTTCGTGCCTTAAAATTGAAAACCTGCTGGCCACGCTTAAGCATTGCCAAGCGATATTCGGGTTTATCAAGTTGCTCAGCTGCTTCAGAAAGAACGCCAAGGATGATTGCGCGCGCTTCTCCGTCTTTGTCGTTTAAGTCGGAAAAATGGGAATGCAAGTCTGCGGTAAACACTAGGCCGCCGAGTTCAATTTTTTGTCTGGTTTCAAACTTTCGCTGCTTCTCCATTAGCCGCGCTTTTTGCTGTTTGATTCTCAAAAGTCGTTTGTCGAGTTTGTTCATTTGTGTTTCTAGACCACTCACAACGCACCCCCTTTCCAAAATATAGGTAGTATCGGTAACATCGGTAAAATCAGTACAATTCATGTATTGAAGAGCATCTATGTTTGTATAAAATTAAATTGTTCTGCTGAACAACAGTGAAGGCAGACGCAATATACAATTTGCACTTCGTGCATATTGTTGCGTTTAGTGAGGTGGTCAGGTGGCTATTCAGTTTGCACGAACCGAGATAATTAGTGCTGGTAAGGGAAGCAGCGCATTAGGCTTGTCTGCATATATTGCGAGAGAAGACCGGCTTGCTGAGGCAACGGACCAAGCCTATGGATTTGCACATAAGGACGACGACCTAGAGCACTGTTCTGTGTACTTACCGGAAGAAGCGCCTGTTTGGATGCGTGACGGAAAACAGTTATGGAATGCAGCAGAGGCAAAAGAAATCACACTTGATCGAAAGACAGGCGAATTTCGTTTTAAGAAAAATGCTCAGTTGGCGAAGCACACGGTTCTTGCCTTACCCAAAGAACTGAACGCAGAAGAGCAGCGTGACCTTCTCGAAGGTTTTATCTCAGATAATTACACCCGTTATGGCGTCGCCGTGGAGGCGGCTATTCACTCACCTCATGAAAGCGGTGAGAACTGGCATGCCCATTTGATGGTGACAACCAGGACTGTCACAAAAGATGGGCTTGGCAAAAAGGCCCGTCATTTGAATCCGCACTTCTCAAAAGGCAGAAACCTGGGCGATGAGATTGGGCAACGATGGGCGGATCATCAGAATGCATATTTTCATGAAAAGGGGTTTGACTTAAACGTTGATCCGACCAGTGAGACACCATCCATTCACTTGGGGAAATCGCGTTTCATCGATAACGGTGACTTTAAAGATGAGCAAACTGAACGCCGAGAACATCACGCGCGGTTAATTCTGAAAAACCCCGAAATAGTCACTTCAAAGTTAACAGAGAGAAAACCGTTTTTTACCGAGCGGGAAGTTTCTCGTTATTTATTTAAAGCTGGGTTTGACGGCAACGACTTCGACAAAACGAAGGCTGCTGTTATGGCGCACGGGATCGCACTGTTTGATCGTCAGACTGGCAGTGAAACTGGAAAATTCACAACGGAAAAAGTCCGCAACCAAGAGCGTGAGATCATGCGTGTAGCTGACAAACTTGCCTCACAAAACCGGCATCGCCTTTCACCGCAGTCCGTATTGCGAAATGCAGCTATGGGCGACATGTCTGATGAGCAGCAAAGAGCATATTTATCTGCTGTTGATAACGGACACGATCTTTCGATTTGGCGTGGAGTTGCGGGTACGGGCAAAAGTTATGCGATGAACATCGCCAGAGAGGCGTATGAAGATGAGGGCTATCAAGTTATTGGATTGGCCCCCACGAATGTGGTTGTCCGCGATATGCAGCGGGATGGATTTAAGCACGCACGAACCGCACATAGTTTCCTGTATGGCTTGGAAATGGGAAATCTACATCTCAATAAAAGCTCGGTTCTATTCGTTGATGAGGCTGCAATGCTGGACAACGAACGCTTACTGCCAGTGTTAGAGCATGCCCATAAAGCAGGGGCTAAAGTCATCCTTATTGGGGATGATCGTCAACTCGCCAGCATCGAACGTGGCGGGATGTTTTCAGCATTAAGAGAGCGTCATAACTCATCAGAACTGCGCCAAGTTCGACGCCAAAAGGAAGCGTGGGCAAAACAAGCCAGCCTTGATTTTGCAGATGGGCGTTTTGAAAAAGCAATTGAGGCCTACGAGCAAAAAGAACGCATTCAGTGGTCGGCAGACACAGAGACGGCAAAAGCTCAACTGGTCAAGGCCTGGAAGCAAGATACACAGGAAAAATCAACCAAGACTCGATTTGTTTATGCGCAGACCAATAAAGACGTAAATGCACTGAACGAAGCCCTACGTCAGGTCCGTGTAGAACGCGGAGAGTTAAGCGCATCACACTCATATGAAGTGGTGCGAGGCCAGACATGTAGGACAATCAAAATGTCCAAGAATGACCGCATTCAGTTTTTTGATAATGACCGACAAGCCGGAATCTTCAATGGGTATGTCGGAACCATTGAGAAGATTGAAGGTGATCATATGTCGGTCCAGTTGGACAATGGCAGCCAAATCAAATTCAACGCTCGGGAGTTTAAGGGCTTTGGCCATGGCTATGCCGGTACGGTCTATCGCGGGCAAGGCAAGACCCAGCTTGAAACCTATTACCTACACACGCCGCTGTCAGATAGCCGCACCAGTTACGTTGCCATGACCCGGCATAAGGACAACGTCAGTCTTTTTGTTGGAAAGAAAACGACCCCGAACGTTCAAATCCTGGCGAAACAAATGGGGCGACAGAATGATCGAGGGCCTTCGTTACGTTACGCCACCAAAGGCGACTTACAGCGCACCCAAAGCAAACCTCAACCTTCATTGAAGGAGCGCCTAAAAACCATGAAACCGCCAAACAAAACATATACAGAAGATCACTCTCAGGCCCAGGTCCATGAGAAGAAGAATCACCCTAAACGGGACAATTCAAAAACGACCAAGCAGGGCCACAAGATAAAAGGATTGAACCTTAACAAGGTGCAACCGCCATCCACGGATGCTGGTCAGCGTTTGATGAAACAAATGCAAGAAAGCAGAACCGAACGGGTGAATGTGCGGACAAAAGGCCCTGTGTTGGAAAGGTGATGAGATATGTCTGATCAAGCACCAGATCAAAGTGATGGTATTGAGGTATGGCTTGCTGACAGTCTTGTCTTCATTCAGAAAACACTGGCCAACTTGAGCCGCGATTTCGAAGCATTTCGTGGACGGGTTGATGATTCGATTGAACATCAGAATACCCATGGAAGCGGAAAGAAAATTGATGAGGCGCTCAGGCAGCTCAAATCTGCAACTTCCGATTTTCATCGTGTGGGCCATCTATCTGATCAGAAGCGAAACTATTCGGTCATTCGGCCCCTGATTATTTTGGGAGTTGTCTTGTTGATAGCCATTGGCCTCCAGACATGGATCGTGACCGGAGGGTGGCCAAGAATTTATGGACTGACGGGTGAGAATCAGAAAATTCTGGATCGCTGCATTCAGTCCGTTCGAGAACAGAATTCGGCTTATCGATGTTTCTTAGTCATTAGGCCAAAAGATGTTTGAACAAAGGCGTGGAGGGAAAAATGCGAAACAACTCGAAAATTTGTAAGGCCAGGGAAAGCTCATCAAAAATTGGCAAAGTGGCGGGTGACGCCATTCTTGAATTGGAGTTTCATTATTCATCACCGCGAAATGGCCATGGATGCCTCAATGACATTAAAGGCGTGCGGAGAGACACGTGCACGGCCATTAGGCAGTTACAGAAAGTGGTGAGGATGATTGATGAGACTGACTGGCCAACAGATGCTGAATATGAGGAGGCATGGGTGCGGAGAACTCCGCACATACATGTCGTAAAATAACACCCCCGCCCACTCGCTACGGCGCTCCATAATGGCGCGCTTCGTCGGCGGGAGTTTATATAACAACAGTTTGCAACAGTCCGTGATGGCGATAGATATAATCTAAATACTTCCTGAAAGGCCAGAAACCTTCATGGCGGTATTAAATGCCAGAATTTGTCTCAAGCCATCTCTGAATCCATGGCGACAATCACGATATTTTTTGTACGCTTGTTTTTTGTTTTTGGGGAAATGATGAGACGTATTCCGGTATTGGTTAATATATGCCCTAACCCCTCCAAGTGCAGCTAGCGTACCCTGGAACTGAGGATGTGTTGACATATTGTCGATCGTAAGAGCTGGTGAGCCAGGTTTCGCTTCAGCAGGGTTAAGCCATCCTTTGCGAACGGCTTCATTTCCTGCTTTTAAAACCATTCCCTCAACAACCTCAGTGAGATCGGTTACACCTGATGCCGAGTTGTGCTCATAGCGTTCAAATGCTTCAGTCAGCCGCCTCTTTAGTTTTGCGGTTAAAGGCTTGATCTCATCTTTAAATTCTTTAAGCGAAATGCGCTGAACGAGTGGATTGCAAACGGCACGGCGTTGAACTGCCCCCTCACCATCCACTGTGAACAAGCCAAACCCATGAGAGATTAGTTTTTTTACCTCGACCTGATCGTTTAGGTAGGCTTCTTCAGGGCATACACAATAAACTGCTACAGGTATTTCTAAATCGAGAATTTCAGCATGACGTAGCCGGAAAATTCTGGGGTATGGAGTATCCGACACTTCTACGAAAACAGTGATGTGGTCATTTAGATTGAAATGTATCGAGGGAACCCATTCCAGAGTTCGATCAACCTCTTTGTCATGTGATACAGAGGGATTTTCATAAATATCTTTTATGTACTCAGACATGGCAGTCCGAAGATATTCGACACCCGAGCCAAGATCAGAACTTTGCATGATTTAGCCCTCCAGAAGCTGTTGTAGTTTCTGGAATAGGATTTCGAGTTCGCCGAGCACCTCATCGGTAAGTTTGTTTGTTGAGCCGTGCTCTAGCACGGTCTCGATAAATTCGGTTAGGGCTATGGCCTCTCGTGCTGCTCGTTGTTCATCGTATTCAAACTCAACGGCCTTTTTATATGCCTCTTTGATGCCGTAGCTATTTGAGGGGTCAAAAACTTTATCGAGGGATTTTTCAGCAACTTTTTGCTGGATACCGAGCTTACCAACAGCAGTTGCAATTTTTGATAATTGCCTAAAGTCTGTAACAGCCGAAATAATGCCGGAACGATATTTTTCAATAAGTGTATCGCGAATGAGATCTAGCCTAACGGTATAATCAGGCAATCGGTTTGTAACCGTTTTTAGAGACTTTTCCATTTCAATAAAAAAGTCTTCTGATAACTTTTGTTTTGATTTAGGCAGCTCCAATTCATTTAAGAGCATGCTCTGAAATCGTTTTGGTAGATTGATCAATAATTGGCAGCGGCGAATTGCCCCACGCGTTAGGCCAGTTTCTTCACTTAATTGAACTTCGTTTGGCTCTTCGCCATATTCGTCTTCGTAAAGATTAATAACGCGCTTCAATTTTGATGCGATTGTGTAGTAGTCCCATTGCTCCCTTAGAGCATGGATGTTGTACATCAAAAGTAAGTTTTGAAGTTCAGAAGGCCTATCCTGAATAATAGCAGGAACGGTGCGTAAATTTAGTTTCCTTGCGCATCTCCAACGCCGTTCGCCATCAATTAGATGGTATTGGCCATTACCATTATCATAAACAGTGATAGGAACCTGGATGCCGTGACGGTCTATGGAAACCAAAAGGTTTTCCATTTCTTCTTGCCGGAAAATCAACCTCGGGTTTTCTGGATTAGGCGCTATGGAATCTGGTGAGAGATTTTTTAGCTGCTTGTGTTGAGTTCGCTCAGACATAACTTACACACATGCCGCAAAAAGCACTTCTGTTACTGAGTGCTTTTCGGACCCTTTCGACGCTCCAAGAGACGAATGAAAATGAGGCATTTCTTTAACGATTTCAGCTGAAGTGTAGTGCCGTTTAAGAATGTCCAGAATTGCCTCATTGGAATTTGGCAACAAGCCATCTGTCGGATAACTTAGGACTAAGGTGCTTCTGAGATTTGCACATCCCTCAACTAATGTGTTTAAGGACTGCTCAACTTTTGATTTCAGAGAAAATGGCGAACAAAAACGCTCTGGGCGGTATCGCCCTTTACCTGAGGAGGTTGGGTAATCATATAAAATTAGCGTTTCATATATGTGGTAGTACCGTGAGTATTGATCACTTGTATATGGAGGGTCAGCATAGACAACAGACGGTGTGCCTAAGCCGTCATTGAGCTCACCTATTAGTGTTTCAGCATTTTTGTTGAAAACTCGATTATTCTGTCTCCATTCACGATTGCCAATAGGGCCGCTTTCATCAAGAGCTATACGCCACTCTCTCCAGACAGATCGGGTGCGCTGAGCAATATATCTGCGTTTGTTCTGTTCTTTAATTGTTAGGTGTTGGGCAAAATGACCTGTTGTATTCCCAACTTTTGAGATCGCTTGGCATAATGCGAGCGTAAGCCATCTATGTTCCTCAGAATTGATCAGTTTTTCACTTATGGCCTTGTCAAAGGCGTAACGAAGAGAGTCAATTGATATGGACTGAGCTAAGCTGAAATACGCTCCTGAGTATGAAATAGAAAAAAGCCTGTATGGAAACGTGGTTGGTTTCAGGCAGAGGCGAGCTCTTTGAGCTGCAAATTTTTTATCTGTCGCAATGTTCGGGCATTGATTTTCAGAAGCTGAAATTTTTTCAATATCATCAGATTGTAATGCATCGGCTTCTGACGCAGCCTCTGTGGCAAAACGGTCTTCAAGCGACGACAAGTTTTTCTGATAAAACGGTTTAATTTTATCAATAATCTCGTCTGACTTAGGTGGTAACGCCTTCGACTTGAAAAAGGCTTGAGCAGCTGTTGATGCAAAAACTTGGGCGTCATTCGTCCAAACAGGACGAGCGCTAGAGACAGCCTTTCCGACTGCGCACATTCCGGAAAACAGATCTAGAAGCGGACCCGCAGGGGCTGTTTTTATTACGTCGGCAACGTCATCTGCGAGCTGTCGCTTTGTCCCCATGTAGCTTACGTTTAGTAGCATTGTTCCCCCAAGCATATGTATAATGTTGTATTCTCACGTGAGCATATCTACAATGTTTTATTTGGTTTTTTATGTGCGTACGAGATCGATCATTCGCGCTAAATCCGATGCTTTAAGATTCACATACCGTTTCAAGGACTGCATATCCTTGTGACCTGAGACTGCACGGACAACCTGGGCATCAAACCCCGCCTCAAACAGCCGTGAGATAGCCTCGTGCCGCAGATCATGGAAATTAAAGTGCTCGAGGTCGGCGCGTTTGCGGGCGCGTTCCCAGGCGTTCTTGAGGCTCTCAGCGCTGATTGGGAAGACGCGCTGATCCAGTGAGACGATTTTGTCTTCCTTTAGCTTCTGATCCCGCATCTTTTTCATCATTTTGAGTTCGGTTATGGCGATTTTTGTCAGTGGCACGTCACGGTGTTCGCCGTTTTTGGTGTCGTGGAGTTGCGCGGCCTTGGCAGTGAAGTCCACATCATCCCATTTTAAGGAAAGCAGTTCTCCGCGCCGCATAGCGGTTGCCAGAGCCACAACGACAGCAGGTTTGATGAATTCATTGCGGCATTCATCCAGGGCCGTCATCAGGCGTTTTTCTTCGCCCTTCTGAAAGCGCGTGATCCGTTCGTCGCGGACCTGGGGCCGCTTGACGTCGGAAATGGGGTTCTCATGCAGCGCGAGGCGGCGGCGGCTGTGTTCGATCACGGAATGAAGAAGGTTCAGTTCGCGCTTGATCGTGCCGGGTTTGACCGTCTTAAGGCGCTTGTCACGGTATTCTTCAAATTGCTCCGTGCGCAGGTTCGCCATGGCGTAGTCGCAGAGTTTCTTTTCATCCCGCTTGAATTTCTCAAGACGCAGCTCTTCTGCCTGGGCACCCTTATGCTTTGGCGTTTCGTTTTTCAGGTAACGGTCGATCACCTCCTTGAGGGTTTCGCGCTCGGATAGGGAGCGGTCAACGAAAACGCCCTTATCCATCTTCGATTCAACGTCGCGAGCCCACTTTTCGGCCTCAGCTTGTTTTTCAAAGGTTTTGGTCTGGACGGGGTAGCCCTTGCGCCGGACCAAGGCCCGCCATTGATAAGGCCCGCGTTTTTGGATTGTGGCCATACTCATCGCCTCAAGTGGTGAATTTGAGTGAGTGTACCATTAATGTACCAAAAACCCAATATCGGGCGTGTTGATGGTGGTGAGAAAAGCGAAAACCCAAGGTTTCCCTTGGGTTTTCGATGGTGCACCCGTCGCGATTCGAACGCGAGACCTCTGCCTTCGGAGGGCAGCGCTCTATCCAGCTGAGCTACGGGTGCTTACGGGGCGCACATTAGCGATAAGGCCGCCTCTTCGCAAGCACGGCCTTACGTCTTATGTCATACATAGTACGTACT
>Ga0209345_10003435_pt1 | contig 16332 bp, 12 predicted proteins | sample Cruoilmetagenom7_FD_187294 | JGI IMG/M metagenome (GOLD analysis project Ga0209345, IMG submission 187294) | Oil polluted marine microbial communities from Coal Oil Point, Santa Barbara, California, USA - Sample 7 (SPAdes) (version 2) | ecosystem: Environmental > Aquatic > Marine > Oil seeps ...
AGTTATATTGTGTGCCGTTTTATAATTTTATGCCTTGTAGGTGGTTATGATATAATATTTTGCAATATTTTAATACTATTATTTAATCTGTGTTATAAAATGCTGGAAGTTATAACAGTTTTGAGAAGTATATTTGTGCAAAACATTACGTGTAACGTTTTGGTGTCAAAGCTTGAATGGTGAATTGATTTTATCAAATTGGTATTTTATTTTTTTATAATTATTCATCTTTTCTTTGAATGTTTCACACTATGACTGACAGCAGAGCAGCTCATATTAAAAAGTTATCCTAACCTTTAATGGGTTATGAATCCTTTATTCCAAAGAAAATAAACGATTAAATTGCATTTGTTTTTATCTATACCCTGGAATCGTTTTGCCTGAACGCGTTTATCAAGATCAATATGAATGGCTTTTGCGGCACCCGAACCCTTTTTGAAGGTTTGGGTGAATAGGTAAATGTTATAAAATCAGTTCAGAGGCATATTTGTTGATACAAAATATTGAACGGTCTTCAAAAAGTATTTTGTTCTGTTTCTTTAATCTCCAGTTTCTTTAATTTCTTTTATATTGTCTTTGTTCAGCAGTATTTTTTCTTTTTGGATAGTGTTAAACTTGTACATCCCTTCTTCTTCCAGATATTTAGGCTTACTCTTTGAAAGATACTCATCTCCAGTATTTGTTTTAACAGAATAAATAGAAGGAGAGCAGGACAAAAATAGAACCATACATACAATGACCATAAAAAACTTGATTTTAAACATAACCAATCTCCTTAAAGTAATTCAATTTATAATCTTTTATGTATTCAATTTTGAAACTTTGCAAGTATTATTAATCCCATCATTGCCTTAACTAATGGTCTATTAAATTATAGAATGCCGACTATCAGAAAGGAACCAGGGTAGAATGGGACATGCCATGGTCGGCAGGGGATGAGTCTTATGTAGAACACTCGAACTTTATAAGATATCACATCTGCAGTGGCAAAACACAACTATACACTCCAACAACTCACCCACCATAAAGAATATTTTTTAAGTTCGAAAACTTGGGTTAGATAAAATTATTTTATAAATATACGCGGCAGGACCTTAAGCAGTCTCAGCGTACCTGCTAACTTTTTAGGCAATCCTTTCCCATATAACATATTCATTATGCCTCCAAGGCTATTGTATAATTTTTTGTTATATGGGTGCCACCATAAATTCTTTTTTACACCAGGTAAAATATCATGTACTATCATTTGTGGCTGAATCATTTCGCTAAAGCCAAATATACCATGAGATCTTCCAATGCCAGACTCTTTAAATCCTCCCCATGCAGTTTCCGCTAAACCATGGCTCATTAGGTGATCATTGATAGTTATAGCTCCTGCTTTTATCTGCTTTCCTATCCGTTCAGCATTTTTTCTGTTTTTTGACCAAACAGAGCCTGTTAGCCCCAGGCAGGAGTCATTCGCAAGTTTAATAGCTTCATCAATATTATCCACTTTCATTACCCCTACCACAGGGCCAAAGGTTTCCTCTCTCATAACAGTCATATCGTGATTAAGATTTGTTAATACGACGGCAGGTAAAAAGCTATTTGATTTATTGTCATTTATAACCTTTGATTGAGCAAAGATTTTCGCTCCTTTGGACAGAGCTTCATCAATATGATGTTTTATTGTATTACGTTGTTTCTCAGTAGTTATTGCTCCAATATCCATGCTATAATCTATATCATATCCAACCTTTAAGGCTTCAACTTTTTCTTTTAGTATTGGCATGAACCTGTCGTAAATGTCCTTGTGCACATATATGCGCTCAACTCCCCCACAGGACTGCCCCGCGTTAGAAAATCCAGCCCATGTCACTCCTGCTGCAGCCCGGTAAGGATCAGCATCGGCGCAAACAATCATAGCATCATTGCCGCCTAATTCTAAATTCACTGGTGTTAGTGTTTCAGATGCTTTAGCCATCATCTTTTTACCAACTGGGACTGACCCCGTAAAAAACAGTTTGTTTATTCCATTTGCTAAAAGTGCATTTCCTGCTATTCTCCCCGGCATATTGAGATAATTAAAAACATTTTCAGGCAGCTTTGCGGACTCAATACATTCCTTTAATGCTAGGCCTACCCCCTGAGTTTCAGAGGCTACTTTTAATATAACGCTATTGCCAGCCAAAAGAGCCATAATTATTTCGGAAAAAGGTATAGTAAACGGATAATTCCATGGAGTTATAATTCCCACAACCCCATAAGGGACCCATACACACTTACTCCTTTTATTTAAAAAGAGTATATTCCCCATACCCAGTTTTTTGCTTTTAAGAAATCCATGTGCTTTTTTACTATAATAGGAGATAGCCATAGCACTTGTAATAATCTCTGTTAGAAGAGCATCAATATGTGTTTTGCCATTATCTTTAGAAATCACATCAGCTAATTTGTCTGCGTTCGAAACCAGATAATCTCTTATTGGCCTTAAATATTTAATGCGTTCTTTTATCTTAAGTCGTGACCACTCTTCTTGTGCTACTTTTGCATTTTCCACCATTACCTTCAGTTCTTCTTCTGAATGTACTTTAGAGTAATCCCATCTTTCCCCTGTAACAGGATTTTTTATTTCCGTTTTCTTTTCCATATCTACTGTGCTCATGTCACTCCTCCGTACATATTAAAAATTTTAATTACTACTAGATGATACAATATATCTTAATTCACAACACACTTTTGTAGAGTATATAATAAAACGTTGTTATTTGCAATCTAAAATTAATATTGCTTGTAATTTCATTTTGGTTACAGTAAAACCAAAGATAAGGATAGAATACAGCAATACAGGAGATATGCGATGAAAAGAGCTATAATCTTTTTTACCCTGTTTTTTATAACAGCCTCTATTTTGTGGGCAGCGCCTATAACGTTTGACGATATGACAAAGATAAAAAGGGTGAGCAGCTTTTCATTATCACCAGATAGTAAATTTTTGGCAGTTAGCGTTGGGGATGTTTTATTTGATGAAAATCGAGTAAATTACAATATTTTTCTAATCAATCTTGAAAACAACACCACCAAACAGATAACTACCGGAGATAAATCGGATTTTGACCCTCAGTGGTCTTCAGATGGGAAGCATATATATTTCTTATCCTATAAGGCAGAATCACCACAAGTGTTCAGAATGTCCAGTGATTCTTATGCTATAGATCAGGTTACAGATTTTTCAATGGGAGTAGATAGTTTTTATTTATCCCCTGATAGCAGATCGATATTGTTTACCTCAACAGTTTACGCTGATTGCAAAGGTGATGATGATTGTAACAAAAATTGTATGGAGAATGAAAAAAAATCAAAAGTAAAAGCCCAGGTCATAGATACATTGCTATATCGTCACTGGGATCATTGGTACGATGGTAAATATAGCCACCTTTATTATTTTAATATTGCCAGTAAAGAATATCATGATGTTGCCCCTGATGATTTGGAAGTCCCACCTTATTCTCTTGGAGGAGAAAGGGATTTTGACATATCCCACAATGGAAGAGAGATAGCCTTTGTCCTGAATAGGGATAAAAATCTGGCTAATAGTACCAATAAAGATATTTATCGTGTACCTGCAGGCAAAGGATCTACGCCCTATCCCCTTACTTCTAATAAAGCTTATGATGGTTATCCAAGATACTCTCCAGATGGCAGATATATAGCATATAAAGATCAATCTATCCCAGGCTTTGAAGCAGATCGTTTTAGGTTAATTTTATATGACAAGATAGAGAATAAATTATTTAATTTAACAGATGATTTCGATAATTGGGTAGAAGAGATTGTTTGGTCCAATGACAGTAAATATCTCTATTTTACAGCTGATGAAAAAGGATATACCCCAATTTATAAGGTGGACATAGAATATTTTAATAAATATAAAGAAGTAAGGAAAACTAAACTCCTTGACCAAATGTCCTGTGGAAATCTGAATATTGCCGAAAATGGAGATCTCTATTTTTCCAGTTCAAGTCTTGAAAGACCCACAGATATATACCTTCTAAAAAATAATTCAAAAACACCTCAAAAAATTACATCGTTTAATGACAATCTTTTATCCTCTCTTGACCTAAGCGAAGTTAATTACATATGGTACCAGGGAGCGGATCGTAAAATACAAGCTTGGCTGCTCACGCCACCAAATTTTTCTAAATCAAGTAAATATCCCTTCTTATATCTTATTCATGGAGGACCTCAATCAGTATGGAGTGATGGGTGGAGTTATAGATGGAATGCTCAAATGTTTGCAAGCAGGGGTTATGTTGTAATGATGCCTAATCCTACAGGCAGTGTTGGATTTGGCCAGGATTTTATCGATGATATAACAGGTGATTGGGGCGGACGTGTTTATGAAGAGCTTATGAAGGGCGCAGATTATGCAGAAAAACTGCCTTATGTGGATCAAAACAGAATGGGTGCTGCAGGGGCATCTTTTGGCGGCTTTATGATTAATTGGATTGAGGGGCACACAGATAGATTTAAAGCATTGGTTTCTCATGATGGTGTCTATAACCAGATTAGCATGTATGGATCCACTGAAGAGCTCTGGTTTCCAGAGTGGGAATTTAAGGGTACTCCTTGGGAGGATAAGGCTTTATATGAAAAATGGTCACCTAGTAATTTTGTCCCTAATTTTAAAACACCTTGTCTCGTTATACATGGAGCGTTAGATTACCGCGTTCCATTATCAGAGGGATTGCAATTTTTTACGGCCCTCCAGAAAATGGGTGTAGATTCCAAACTATTATATTTTCCCGATGAAGGTCACTGGGTATTAAAACAGCAAAACAGTAAATTGTGGTATAATACCATTTTAAATTGGTTTGACGGCTACCTAAAATAATATTGATATGGAACTCTTCGCCCCTTAGGGTACATTATGGATTGGTGACGAATTTGTGCCGTTTTACTCATACAGACGCAAAAGGTGCTTGGTAGTAAAGAACAAGCAGAGACGGCATGTTGGCTTTGATGAGATTATAATTAGATGAATTAATTAGAGATATGCTTGATTTGCTTTTCAAAGCAGCTTGTGAGTTTGATAAAAGTGGCGATGAAGCATTTGCTAATTATCTGGTAACTATTGATTGATATAGAAAAAATTGACGCTTAAGGTCAGTGTGTGGGACGTAATATAAGGCCGGAGAAATATTCAGTTAGATTTTTCTGATATTGATATTGTCACTACTATTTTTTAAGATGAACTTGAGTGAAGTAAAGTATATAACCAGAATAGCTATAAAAATTAAAGCAAGAAGCATATCATTTTTTAGATATTGGTTTAGAGCAATGCCGGTTAAAAGCATTATGAGTAATGGTAACAGATAAACTAAAAAAGCTGATTTTAGCATGCTTTTTTCTTTTATAGAAACTAGTATATTGTCCTCTTCCTTTATCCCTTCGATATATTCCAAAACAAATCGGTTATTTTTATTTTCATTTAATACCAGACAACCTTTTTTATCATTACAGTAGGAACAATGACTTTCTCTGTCTATCTCAATTAATATCCTATTGTTGTTTAATAATTTTATTACCTTAGCTTTGGCTTCTATATAACTTGACATTAATTTTATCTCCAAGGTAGCTATCAATGGCAAAAATACCGTTGTAAACTTGGAATACAATAGAAGGCGTTTTTTGTATTATGGCAACTTCAACACCTGGTAAAATCCCTAATGAACATATTTTTTTAAAGGCATTTTTGTCCTTTTTGTCAATACTTTCAACGAGGTATGTTTTATTTAGATCTGCTATTGTAAGCTTCAATTAAACCTCAGTAGTAATAATAGTATATTTATCACAATACCTGATAAAAAGGCAAAAGGTATTACAGAAAGGAAGATTATGGAGGCAACCTTAAACCCTCTTTCTTTTATCATAATGGTAAACTGAGCAATGCATGGTACAAATAGTGTAAGAATAATACAGGAAACAATAAGCTGTCTCAAATCCAGTAATTCTTTCATATCATAAAGACCGGCAATCCCAAAATCTCTTCTAAAAAACCCATATAGAAAAATTTCTCCAACATCTGCAGGCAATCCAGCCCAAGTTGCCGGATATGAGAAAATATAGGTTAATATATCGAATATTTTTGTTATTTTACCAATCCAGATCAGAACGCTGGCTAACAAGAATATCGGGATAATCTCCATGGCATACCATTTCAATCTTGAATAGGTTTTACGTAGCACATTCCCAATCTTCGGGAATCTCAATGGGGGGACTTCCATGAAGAAAGTTGCGGGGTTACCTTTTGTGTACCTATTTAATATGGCACCTGCAACGAGGAATATAACTGTGATGCTTATTAACCATGTTGCAAGAGCTGTAAAAGATGTCCCTAATAAACCAAGAATTACACCAAGTTGCGCTGAGCATGGTATTGTTAAAGCAAGGAGAAAAGTCACAAGATATCTTTCCCGCACGGTTTCAAGTGTACGAGTAACAAGAGTTGCCATGGTTCCACAACCCAAGCCTAGTACTATTGGGATAACCGATCTGCCTGAAAGCCCAATTTTTTTAAATATTCTATCAAGAATCATTGACAGTCTGACAAGATACCCGGAGTCTTCAATTATACAGAACATGAAGAAAAAAGTAGCTACTATAGGTAAAACGATAGCTATAGAATATCTCAGCCCAAGAGTAAACAGTCCATAGTCCCCGGCAAAAAGATCAAAAAAAACTGAGTTGCCGAGAAATTTATGAAATAAGTTATTTATAAATGGGGTTAACATATTTTCAAACAATTTTACTTCAACAAGATCGACTAAATACCCCGCTCCGAATTGTCCTACAAATTTATAAAAACCTATATATAAAATCAGAGCAACGGTGAATAATCCGAACAAGGGGTGCATGGTTATCTTGTCAATGATTTTAGCAAAATTCACTTTTTTGACTTTTCCGTTGTGATTAAGATGTTCTGCCATAAGCTCTTTAGCTGCGTTATGTCTTTGATGTTCTGTTTTCAGCCTTATATCAAGGGGATCAATAGTGTTTAATATATATTTTATATTTTCAACGTCTTTTTCACCGGCTATAAGGCCCATAGCATATTTATCACCGTTAAGCAAAAGTATAGACAGGACCTTTTTTGATATTATATAATCATTCTGCAGTTTCCCAGAAACCTCCTCAATGAGGTCTTCTATTTCATTTGCATAACTGAACAAAATTGGGTCAAATTTATATCTCTTTTCTGCAATACTTATTATACGTGATCTTAGATTTTTAGTGCCAATACCTTTTACTGCAACCGTTTCAACAACAGGGATCCCAAGATCATGCTCTAAGTGAGAGATCTGTATATCAAGATTTTGTCTTTGTAACTCATCGTACATATTAAGGACTAAAATGACAGGGAACTTTGCTTCTATTAGCTGTAGTGTCAATGGGAGCATACGTTGAATATTTTTGGCATCTACCACGTGTACGACCACATCAGGTTTTTCATCAAACAGTATATGTTTTGTTACGTTTTCTTCTTCTGATATGGTCATCAGATTATACAATCCGGGTGTATCAATAACTGTTATCTCATGATGTTCACCAATGTTCATTTTCCCTGTGGTATAATCAATTGTAGTGCCAGGGTAGTTGGAAACTGCAGAGTAATTCCCTGTGAGATTATAGAAAAGAACGCTTTTACCCACATTGGGATTGCCTACAAGTACCACTTTATACTTATTTTTTCCTGTCATCTCGCTGAACCTCTTGGGGTATATACAGAATATAAATTGTTTCTACAACGTTTTATTCGCAGTTGGGTAGTCTGTATAGTCACCTATTTATTATGCAAATTCATAAAGAATTTGCAATAAAAAAAGCCTAATATCTTCAATCTTAAGAGTAATGCATATTAAAATAAGAGATGGTAAAAATAAATACACAGTTTTTGGGGGTACCTTTTTAATATCAGAAATGTGTAAGCAATTGGGCATAGAATCATATATAGACAGTCACTTAGATGGGATGACAGGTTCTAATAGGGGATATAAAGCTTCGGAATATGTGAAGTCTCTATTAATGGGTTTTGTATGTGGCATAGAATGTATAATGGATATTGATTATTTATCAAAAGACAAGGTACATAAAGATATCTGGGAGTTGAAGGTGTTTCCTCATAGCAGCCGTATAGGGAACTGGTTGTATAGGAGTAGTAATACAGCATTTTCGAATAATATTGTATCTGTTAAATCAGTAAACGAGATAGGTAAATTATTTAGAAATGTAGGATACAAGATAATAAAAAAAGGTGAAGTGGCTGAAAGAAGGGAATTAACACTTGATCCAGATGCTACAAATATAGAAACGAAGAAACAAGGGGTATGCAAAAAGAGCTATAAAGGTTTTTATGGTATGAGTATATTAGCTGGCTTTATTAGTGAATATGGTTGTTGTGTAGATACATCATTGAGAAATGGCAATATAAATCCGAGTAAAGGGTTGATAGAACAATTAAAATCAGTACATTTATCTATGGAAGAAGCTGGCCTTAGACTCAAGAATTATCGTAGCGATGCTGCAGCATTATAAATGAAAAACTGCAAAAAGATAAATAAAAATAGTAATAAAGCTATTTTTTCCATTTTCATCACCTCCTGGTGCTGATTAGTTTATAACTTTTAGCAATTATAATGAAAAAAAGTATCCCAAGTAAATTTAGTTTTTGTAAATATTCTTATTTATACTCCTGCAAATCAAGACTTAAGCAAAAGTAACTCCTTGATTGTTTAGTTTTTATTAAAAAAGCGCAGAGCTCAAGCTCTGCGCTTTACAGATTCTGCAATGGTTAATATTTGATGTTATCTAATAGTTTCAACAAATTATTCATAATTGGGTTCCCAATATTCAAATAGCAACCATATTTTATCCCATGGCAATAGAAATGGTATATTTATTTTAAAAGGCTGACTTGCAAGTGGTAATAAATTTAGAACATATTGATTCCACATTGGTCCAAATCCATTATATGCAAAAGGCATCCCATACAAATTACGAAATCTATTTATATAATTTTCTTCATTACTTGAAAAATCTCGTTTATCTTTTCCGAAATCAAAAGCCTTCCCCACTTTTGTACAATATTCATCAGGTGCAATCAAACGTTGATAAGCCTGTTTATCACCTCGCAAGAAATAATCAAAAAAATCTATCACTTCTTGCAAATAGTGATGAGCTCTTTTTTGGCTACCTAACATTCCCAAAAAGGATGGGTATCTATCGTGAATCATGATCATCTTAGGTCCTTTATGTTCACTATAAGCATCTATTGGAGCTTGCCACCAAGGGGTAATCATGTCTGTATCGTGGACAGCTGCCATTGTTGCTTCAATTTGCAAAGCAGTAGTAGTTGGGAGTTTTCCTTGAATTTGCTCCCACGTTGGGAAAGTGCCCCTTGATAAATTCTTTCCACATAAACCCATTTCAGATATTGCCTTATATCTGTGCTCTTTATCGGCGAGTATTGCAGAAGTGACTGTACCCAAACTTGCACCCCAATTACCCATCTTTGTCTCATCAATTGGATATCTAGCACCAAATAAATATTTTTGAAAATCTAAAACATCTTGAGTTATATATTCTGAGTCAAGCCTTAAGTCATCTTCACTAATAACAGGTTTTGAACCCTCAGAAAAACCTTGTCCAGTGTAGTCAACTCCAGCAACAATATAACCTCTTTTTACAAGATTTTTAAATAGCAAGCCATACATCCTATTAATGCACATCGTACCATAGGTTACCATTATGAATGGAAATTTTTCAGAATTTGTAGTACCAATATTTTCATATGCTTTCTTTGGCAAAAAAACTGTGCCATATAGTCTTGTCTTATCACGATTAAAAAAATCAAATTCTTCAATTACAAAACCTTCAAATTCTGTTACAATTTTGTTTTCAATTTGTGTCCTCACTGCCGTTTGGTTTTGAGAAATATCTTTAATGATATTATTTGTAGTTACTTTTAAGCTAGACATATTTGCTTCACAACCTATTCCAGAATTATCCTCAGCTGTACATATCAAACACAAGTTTAGTAATATAAGAATAGTAAAAATAGGAACTAATATTTTTTTGTGCATATACCCTCCTGAATTATTTATTCATTATCTCATTATTGGGTTCAATATATTCCATTGCAAAATCCCATGCTACATTCCATGGTAAAAAACTTTTAAACATTAATTCCATAATTTGATCTGTATAAGGCAACATTGGGATTACAACTCTAGACCAAACTGGAACAAATATGTAATCGGAAAACCATGCACCGTTATCTATTGGTATTCTTCTGTTAATTACCTGTTTAATCCGTTTTTCTTCCTCTGGAGTAAAATTTCTTACATCTTTTCCTAACCTATAAACTTTACCTATGTCATTACAATATTTATCAGAAGCTATTATTTTGCTGTAAGCGCTATCTTCTCCTTTTACAAAATAATCAAAAAATGGAATTAAATCCTCATCAATATAGTGGTATGTTCTTGATTTATTAAACATAAATCCAGCCATTGATATTGGAGTGTAGGGTAAAGGATCGTGAATAGAAATAACTATCGGGCCCTTATAATCATCAAAAACTCTAACTGCTGTGTCATACCATGGTGTTATTGGGAAATCATCATGTATAGACAGTTGAGTCATTTCAATTTGATATGGCACTTTCATTGTATCAATATATTTTCCAAGATGAGTTGTGGAGCCCAATTCAGCGTTATCATATACAAAACCCATATGAGACATCGCTTTATATCTTGGATCCTTAGCAATAACTGCAGGTGATACCATAGTTCCCAAGCTCCAACCCCAAACACCCATTTTATCAACATCTATTGGATAACCATTGTCAATTAAATAATCTCTGAAATCTAATATATCATCAGCCATAGCTTCCCCATCTGCACGTCCTCTAATACCCAATAAGCTATCCTGCGTTTTTTGTGCAGGCCCTGATGAAAAACCTTGACCTTGGTAATCCAAACCTTCAACAATATACCCATTTTTAGCTAACTCTCTGTACAATATTCCATACATTCTGTTCACACACATTGTGCCGTAAGCAATAGTTATAGTAGGGTATTTTTTACGTGATATTCCTTTCTGCATATTTTCATAGGCCTCTCTTGGCATAAATACTGTTCCATACAAACTGTACCCGTTTTTGTTCTTAAAATCAGTATACTCGACTATTACAAAATCTTTGAATGAATCCGTCACAATCTTGCCATTTTCCATTGTGTTTTTTTCTGCTTTAGCTTTTTGTTCAATAAAGAAACTATCTCTTAAATCAATAAATTTTCTAATAAAATCATCAGCATCACTCCCCATACCTTGTGAATAAACAAAATTTGGGACAACAAGTAAACTAACAACCAACATTACTAAAGAAATCTGCTTCAAACTCATAGACACCTCCTTTTTTTATTGATAAATATCACAACTTTGTTTTATTGTATTGCATCTATCCTATAATTTTTTTTATTTTTAATAATATTATTTAGTTTTTTTAATGTCAATAAAAAAATGTTTTATATATACAGTATATAATAATATCTATATTCATGTTGATGTTTATCTTTGCTTAAAATTACTATAAAATAATTCAAATTTATGTATTAATTGTTATATAATATGTAGCACAATGTTTTGTAATAGATCAACTGTAAAATACAAATAACTATTTGCCCATATGCCTTAGATCTATAATCAGGTTTTGTAGAGTATATTTTTGTAAAACCACCTTAAATTGACTTGGTCTTACAATCTCTAAAAGGTTTTGATAAGAATTACAAATATTATATAATTTTAAAGATTCTTGCACAATAAAATTGCCTAAAAAATGAATTAATTATGACAAATAATTAATTCATTTTATTATAACAGGTGAAAATATTGTGAGGTTTATAGTGGAAAAACATAATGAAGATACATTGGCAGATTCAATGTTAAGTTTAAGAAAGAGAGAGAATACATATTTAGATAAGATAGATAAAATAATTGATTGGGGGATAATAAAGAGGATACTGGATAAGAAGTATAAGTGGACAAAGAATGCTTCTATGTATATAACATTTTTATACTCACCTGCACTGTATTAGCCAATCTAGTTTTGGTATACAAACTTACAAGAGAAGGCACTAGAGTACAGAATAACCTGTTTCTTCTATAGTATTTTTTAATTCATTATCAGATATACTACTTTTATCATATTCTATTGTTACCTCTCTATTGGTTAAATTGACGCTTGATGAAGCAACACCTTCTACAGCATTTAATGCTGATTCCACCCTTTTTTTACAATGTTCACAAGACATCCCCTCTACATTTAATATTATTTTGTACATATCTACCCCTCTTTATTTTTTGAAATGTTACTACCTTTAGGAATAGGTAGGGCGCTAGGACTAAATATATTTTTTTTATTTACCATGTCATTTTTCCAGTTTCTAAGACGTAATGCATTGCTCACGACAGATATGGAACTAAGAGACATGGCAGTTCCAGCTATCATTGGGTTGAGAAGACCAGCAGCAGCTATAGGGATACCTATAGCGTTATAGAGTATTGCCCAGAAAAGATTTTGTTTGATGTTTCTCATAGTGCAAAAGCTTAAGTGTATGGCAGACACAATGTCCAATAGGCTTCCTTTAACAAGAGATATATCTGCTGTTTCAATAGCAACATCCGTCCCTGTTCCAATAGCAAACCCTATATCCGCAGCAGCTAAAGCTGGGGCATCATTTATGCCATCTCCCACCATACCTACAATTTGTCCATTTGATCGTAATGTATTCATATATTCCAATTTTTCTGCAGGTAACTGTTCTGCCACAATATTGTAAATGCCTACTTGTTTGGCAATATGCGCAGCAGTCTGTCTGTTGTCTCCAGTAATCATATATACCTTTATTCCCAGCTCTTTTAACATAGAAACTGCTGCTCTTGAGTCCTCTTTTATAGTATCTGCAACAGCAATTAAACCGGCTAATTGACCGTTAATGGATACGAGCATAACTGTTTTGCCCTCTTCTTCCAGATGATTCTTCTCTTTTTCAAGTAACTCATAGGCTATATTAAGGCTTTTAAATAGCTTGGTATTCCCGATAGTGATCCTTTGGCCGTTAACTTCTGCTTTTACTCCATATCCTGGTAGGGCTTCAAATTTGTTAGTAATAGGCATTGTGCCACCACATAATTTTTTAGCAGCTATTATAATAGGTTTAGCAAGTGGGTGTTCAGAAGCACTTTCAGCTGCCCCTGCGATGGCAAGTAATGAGTCTTTATCAATAATATGTGTCGTCATAATTTCTACTATTTCAATTTTGCTTTTTGTTATGGTCCCTGTTTTATCCAGCAAAATGGAGTCTATCTTATGTGTTTTTTCCAGGGCTTCTCCTCCTTTAAACAATATTCCATTCTCAGCACCTTTACCTGTTCCCACCATTATGGATGTTGGTGTTGCAAGCCCCAAAGCACAAGGACAAGCTATTACCATAACTGCGATAGCATTTACTATCGCTGAAGTATAATCTCCAGGAGATAATATTAAAGACCATAGAATGAAGGTTAAAACTGAACTTACAATAATAGCAGGGACAAAATATCCTGATATAACGTCAGCGATTCTTTGTATAGGCGCCTTTGAGCCTTGAGCATCCTCAACAGCTTTGATAATATGAGCTAACACAGTATCCGGACCAACGTTAGAAGCTTCAAAATGTAATATCCCAAAAGTGTTTATAGATCCTCCGACTACCGTATCCCCTGCATTTTTATCAACCGGCAAGCTTTCACCAGTTAAAATCGATTCATCTACCGATGAACTGCCCTGTATAACTTTACCATCCACAGGTATTTTTGATCCCGGCTTTACTACAACAATATCACCAACTACAATCCTACTCAGCATAATTTCTACTTCCTTATTATTTCGTATTACCAAAGCTTTTTTAGGTTGAAGCAGTATAAGTTTTTTTATAGAATCGGAGGTTTTTCCCTTTGCGATCTCTTCCAGAAGCCGTCCCAAAAGCACAATAGTAATAAGTGTTGCGGAGGTTTCAAAATATAAAGGCCCACCTGCAAACATATTAACGATACTGAATATATAAGCAGCACTTGTGCCCATAGCTATAAGCACATCCATGTTTGTGTTTTTATGTCTTAGGTTAATGTACGCTCCTTTATAAAATTGCCAGCCCGGTACGAATTGAACTATAGATGCCAAAACTAATTGAGTGACAGGTAAAACAAATAGTTTAGGGTACCACCCCCATTGAAACAGATGAGCAAACATCCCCATAAAAAGGGGCAAAGTCAAAACAGCAGAAAAAACAGATAAATACCACTGTTTCCCTGCCTTGTTTTTTCCTCCTTTATCATTGTCACTTGTTCTAGAGACATCTATTGCACTATATCCCAGTTTTTCTACAAGATTGATAACATTGTTTGCTTGCAGTTTCCCTTGTAAAGAACTGATATTTGCCACTCCTGTAGCAAAATTGACTGAAGCGGTAATAATATTATCCATTTTATTCAATTGCTTTTCTACATGTGCCGCACAAGATGCACAAGTCATTCCCTCTATTGTAAATTTATTGTTATCTTTAGGTACAGCATAGCCAGCTTCTTCTACTATTTTTATAAGATCATTTACCGTTATCTTATTATAATCGATGTCTAAGACAGCTTCTTTAAGAGGTAGATTTACTACAGCTTTAAGTATGCTGTCAGATTGGTTCAGTTTTTTTTCAACATGCATTGCACAGGCGCCGCAAGTCATTCCTACAATGGGTATCTTCAGTTTTTTTTGTTTCATAAATGTCCTACTAATTCTTTATATATCTGTTGCATATAATACGTAATCCTTTACAATTTTTTGTCAATGCTCTTGTTTCAGCTTAATCCAATTTTTCTGTCAAAACTATTAAGGAACAGATTTTATTTTTTTTAAAATAGTTCATATTAATGCTATAATATAATTGTTAGACCTTTTGACTTTGAAAAAGTATAGGAGGTGTGCGCATGGCTTCAGATTTTACAAGAAGGGGATTTGTTCAGTTAGCAGCAGGGTTTGGGGCGGTAATGACAATGTCACCCCTTAGTTTATTATCTGCATCCAACACTATAGAACGTGCTAGTGTGGTCAGAACGCTGGGCAAAACAAACTGGCAGGTGAAAACCTTGAGTCTTGGGGGACAGGCGTCGCTCCAGTGGACAAGAAGCGGTATTGATCCTGTAGAAATTATTTTAGAAGCCATAAACAGCGGGATAAACTATATTGACACATCCAATGTCTATGGACCCAGCCAGACAAATTTTGGAAAAGCTTTTAAGAAAATGATGCTAGTCCCCGGGAGTCCAGGATACAACGAAAAGTTGAGAAGGAGTCTTTTTATTGCTACAAAAACAAAAATGAGATATGCCTATTCGGAAAAGGGGGATAAAGGACCAGGCTCAGGTTCAAATGGGCGATGGGTGGAAAATGCCATAGATGATGTGAAGCGGTCTCTGGCCAAGATGTTTGGTGATGGAGAGAGGAAATACCCAGAAGGAGCCTACCTTGATGCTGTTCAAATTCATAATTTAACATCATTTGAGGAGGTTGATGCAATATATAATGGACTTGATAATCCTGATTCAAAACATGGCCCTATTGGAGCCCTGGCTGGACTTTTAGATTTGAGAGATGGAACAAATAGAACGGGACTTAATCCTAAGAAGGAAAAACTGATCAGACATATAGGTATTACGGGACATTTAAGTTCACCCGTTCTCATATACGCTATTCAACGCGATGAGATGAACATAATTGACACACTTCTTGTTGCGATCAATATTAATGATCGTGGATACTTGAACCATCAATATAATGCAATCCCTGTTGCAAAAGCCAAAAATATGGGTGTTATAGGGATGAAAGTTTTTGCTGATGGGGTATTTTATGGCAAGAGATCTAGGTTTTCCTTTATGCCAAGAGATGTGATCTTATCGGTGGGGTCATCTGATATGCCATCTAATCTGCCTATACAGTATAGCCTAAGCGTACCAGGCGTAGATACTGTTATAATAGGTACCGGAAATACTCAGCAGCTTAAAGCAAATATTAAAGCTGCAAACAATGAATATCTCCTTGATGAAAAAGAAAGACGATATCTTGAAGAAGGAACAAAAGATACCATAGGAATAGATACAAATTATTTTCAAAAAAAATTTGAAGGACTGAGTAAACCTAGAAATGTTAAATCAACACCTATGCCATCCAATAATAGTAGTAGAGCTTATAAAATATCATGG
>Ga0209345_10003436_pt1 | contig 16328 bp, 12 predicted proteins | sample Cruoilmetagenom7_FD_187294 | JGI IMG/M metagenome (GOLD analysis project Ga0209345, IMG submission 187294) | Oil polluted marine microbial communities from Coal Oil Point, Santa Barbara, California, USA - Sample 7 (SPAdes) (version 2) | ecosystem: Environmental > Aquatic > Marine > Oil seeps ...
TTCTATGCCTGCCCTCGTCACGCCGTTTCGCAACGGCGAGCTGGATATTGAAACGCTGAAGAAACTTGTCGAATGGCATGTGGGCGAAGGCTCTAACGGACTTGTTCCGGTGGGTACCACGGGCGAATCGCCGACGTTGACCCACCGTGAGCATGAGATGGTCGTCGAAGAGGTCGTAAAAGCCGCTGCTGGCAGAATTCCGGTAATCGCGGGTGCGGGCAGCAACAACACGCTGGAAAGCATCCGTTTGGCGCAGCACGCCGAAAAGGTCGGTGCCGACGGTATTCTTGTGGTCACGCCCTATTACAACAAGCCGACGCAGCGTGGTCTGATCGCGCATTTCACCGCCGTGCATGATTGCTGCGAATTACCGATCATTATCTATAACATTCCGCCCCGTTCGGTCATCGACATGAGCCCGGCAACAATGGGTGAACTGGCCAAGCTGCCGCGTATTGTCGGCGTCAAAGATGCGACTGGTGATCTCGCGCGTGTGAGCGCGCAGCGCCTGACCTGTGGCAAAGAATTTGTTCAACTGTCAGGTGAAGACGCCACTGCGCACGGCTTTAATGCTCAGGGTGGCGTCGGCTGTATTTCGGTCACTGCGAACGTCGCGCCAAAGCTTGGTGCACAATTGCAAGCGGCGTGCGCTGCGGGTGACTACACAGCAGCACTTGAGATTCAGGACAAACTGATGCCGCTGCATCAAGCGATCTTTACCGAGCCGGGCCTGGTTGGTGTTAAGTATGCCATGTCGCGGCTTGATCTGTGCTCCGAAGAAGTGCGCCTGCCACTGACAGCGCTGGGCGACGAGACGCGCAAGCTGATTGACGCGGGCCTCAAGCACGCTGGTTTGCTGTAAAAACAGCGGCCTACACATCGGGAAGTTTCGGACATAAGGTGGGATAAACCCCTCATGTCCGGAGCCCGCCTGATGAATATCCTGCCCCTGATTGACCAAAGCACAGATGAGCTGACCGCGATTTTTCGTGATCTTCACGCGCACCCCGAAATAGGCTTTACCGAAGTGCGGACAAGCCGCATCGTCGCGGAGAAGCTGCATGAATACGGCGTGGACGAAGTATATACTGGCTTGGGCAAGACCGGTGTTGTGGGGCTGATTCACGGCAAGCAAAAGGGCAACCGCCGCGTGGGGCTTCGTGCGGATATGGATGCTCTGCCAATTCATGAAATTACGGGGTTGGAGTACGCCTCCAAGAACGATGGTGTCATGCACGCCTGCGGCCATGACGGGCATACCACCATGCTGTTGGGCGCGGCCAAACATCTGGCTGCCACGCGTGAGTTCGACGGCACCGCGGTAATCGTGTTCCAGCCTGCCGAAGAAGGCCTTGGCGGCGCGCGGCAGATGATTGCTGACGGGTTGTTCGAACAATTCCCCTGCGATGAGATTTACGGGATGCACAACACGCCAAACGGCCAACCGGGCAAGGTGGGAATTTGCAAAGGGGTTGCGATGGCTGGTGCGGCGTTTTTTGACATCACAGTGACGGGCAAGGGTAGCCATGCGGCACGCCCTTCGGACGGGCGGGATGCGCTGATCATCGCAGCGAGCCTCGCGACCGAGTTTCAGACGATCCTCAGCCGTAACGTCCCCCCGCTGGATACCTGCGTGCTTTCAGTGACGCAGCTGCATGCAGGAGCGGCCTATAACGTAGTCCCCGAGGTCGCGACGCTTGCAGGCACGATCCGGTATTTCAAGGACGAGATTTACGCATTGGCCGCAGACCGGATGCGGGCCCTTTGCGATGGGTTTGCCCTAGCGCATGATGTGAAGATCACACTGGAACTGCGCAATGTCTTTGACGTGCTGATCAACGATGCTGACCTGTCGGATGCCTATCTGGAAGCCGCCGCCGAAATTGTGGGGCCTGAAAATATCTTTTCGAAAGATGAGCCTGCCACCGGGTCCGAAGATTTCGCTGACATGCTCAAAGTCGTGCCGGGTGCATATTGTGTTGTCGGACACGCCGGAAAAGTGTCGCTGCACAATCCGTCCTTCACTCTGGATCCTGCAATCCTGCCTGTAGGCGCCTCGATAATGGCGCGCATGGTTGAAAAGCGTCTGCCGCTTTAGACGTCACGAACCTGTAAGAGACCATTCTGTCTGGGATATGGCATGAATACGCGCTGTCCAGAGCCCTAAATCCGATGCTGCGGGGCGCGATGAAAGAGTTCCGCACAACGCCGGACTATGGTTTTGCCGATTTCTGTAACCCAGAACTGCCGTTTGTTCAGCCGATTAGTCGCAATCATGAGGTCCTCCTTGAAAAAGGGCATCAAGGCGTCTGTGTAGCCAATCGATTTTCGGACCGGTAGGTAAAGTTTAATATGGCCTTCGTCCTAGCAGGTGCGCGCGTAACACTATGACAATCGCCGTTATCGCTTGCCGTAGTAGAGGCCGACAACATGCTCAGCCTGTGCGAAAAAGAGCCAGCGCGCGGTCAGGACACCAGCAATATGAGAGATCACAGCAAGCAGTGCGATCCAGTGATTGAACGGCACAAGCAGGAAAATGACAGGAAGTACGGACATCAGCAGAATTGCGATAATGCGGAGTTTCTGGCCGTGTTTGCGCCCGATCACATAAACGAATTCGCGCAACAGATAGTTGGTGCCGGTATGGGGTGGCTCAAACGCGCGAACGCTGCCGATGTTGCCCAAACCGGTGGCCGTTGCCAGGTCTGTGCCGCTATTTGCCAGCGCGCTGTCACCCTTGAACCAAGTGACCACTTGAATGCTGCCGGCTATGGCCAGCAGCACGACTGCCGGTATGACCTGTCCAGACAATAGTGCGCCGCCTGCCAGACACAGCGATATGAAGTTGGCTGGTGTATAGGCGCTGTGCCAGCGGGGAACGGTTTTGAGTTGGCCATAAATCATTGAGGTCGTGAGCACAGTACCAAGGGAGGCCGCTGCCCCGAGAAAGCCTAACAGTGTCCAGCGCTGTCCGAAAAACACCAGTCCGGCACCGTAGATCCCCATGATCACAAGAGCGGCAACTGCGCACCATGCTTCGCGCGAGAGCCAGCTTGTGCGCCATTGCGTGAATGCCTTCAGCGCACGTTCAGGGTGCCCGAGGTGAAAGGTGGACGAAATCAAGCCGCCCACCGCCAACAAATAGGCAATGGTGAAAAACGCGAATGCGCTGAACCCTGTACTGCCCGGCATACCGAGGCCCAAAAACACCAGCAGGCCAAATCCGAGACCGGAGAAGGTGGAGAAAAAGATGACGGAGGGTGCCGGATGCATCAGAGTTTCTCCAGTGTCTTGTCGAGCCAGCGCAGAAAGCCGGTGGCCTCTGTCGCGACCGGCTCTAGGAAGGGGGCAAGAACGTCGATCTGCGGTTGTTCATGGGAAAGCTGATCTTTGGGGCGGGGCGGCAGGTATTTGTTCACAGGCTTTGTGCCTTGCTCCGGCATTAGGTCCATGCCGCCGCGCGCTGCAACTAACTGGCTTACATCTGATTCCGGATCGCCAAGGTCCCCGAAGTGGCGCGCACCCGCAGGACATGTGCGGACGCATGACGGCGTGCGGTCAACTTCCGGCAGGTTTTCGTTATATATGCGGTCCACGCAGAGTGTGCATTTCTTCATGACACCTTCGGCTGCGTCCATTTCGCGGGCGCCGTAGGGACACGCCCAGGCGCAAAGCCCGCAACCGATGCAGTCACTTTCGTTTACCAGCACGATGCCGTCCTCAACGCGTTTGTAACTGGCGCCGGTCGGGCAGACGGTAACGCAAGGGGCGTCCTCACAATGCAGGCAGGATTTGGGGAAATGGATCAGCTGGGCTGTACCCTGTTCGGGTTGTACTTCGTAGCTGTGGACGCGGTTGAGGAATGTGCCTGACGGATCTTCTCCGTAGGGGTCTTGATCCGACAATGGCGCGCCGTAGTTCTCGGTGTTCCAGCCCTTGCAGGAAATTACACAGGCATGGCAGCCCACACAGGTGTCCAAATCAATGACAAGGCCAAGCTTTTTGTCGGTATGTGTCGGGAGCATTGTCATAGGTGACTGTCCTTTGCATAGCAGGTTTGAGCGAAGGTCAGCAGATCGGCATTGAAAGCTTCTGTTTCTTCCCAGAAAGGCGCATGGCCGCTGTCGGTATATTTGATCGCACGCCCGTTTGGCAGGGCCTCAACGGTTTTTTCAGGCATAGGTGAGACGGCAAGACGTTCGTGAATGCCCCATTGCACCAGCGCAGGTACCGATGTTTTAGCCAGATCGGGGCCGTAGTCTTCGTGTCGCTTGCGCGCTGCAAGCCGTACGTGAGGGGGGCAGAGCATGTTGAAACCTGTCATGACTGCCAGATCATCTGCGTCAGGCAAGGTTGCAAAGCAGGCCTTCAGGAAGGCCAGAGTGGCTGCAAGATTGGCACCCAACTCTTCCTCGTACATATCGCTGGCGCGGACGGCTGTATCGTTCTCGCGTTGTTCAAGTGCTGCTACGGGGCTGTAGCGTCCGGTCGAACCGGAAGAACCTATCAGGCTAAACCCTGAAATATTCCCATCGCCATGCACGCGCAGATAATCTTGCACCACCCAACCGCCCATAGACCAACCAATCAACAGCGGACGCTCTAGCCCAAGGGTTTCAATGATGGCGTGCAGGTCGCCGGCCCACGGGGCGGAGTTGTTATAGGCCTCAGCATGGGCCGGTTTGTCTGACAACCCGTGGCCACGCAGATCAGGTACGATAAGGCGGCAGTGATCTGCCAGAGGTCCGGAAAACTGTCGCGCCCAACTTTGGTGTGCCTGTGACCAGCCGTGAACAAGAATGACGGGGATGCCGTTCGCGTTACCGTACTCAGGCACATATAAGGATACGCCATTCCAGCCTTCGACTGTATGGGTGCAGCGTGGTGCGGTCATTTCCCTACCTTCCATTTCAGCTCTGACGGGCCTTTGCCGACGGGGGATTTCATCGGTGGCATGCTTGGCTGTGACTCGCTGTCAGCCGGGGCGTCAACCTTTCTGACGGCTACCTTCAGATCAAACCAAGCAGCCTGCCCGGTAATCGGGTCCGAATTTGCCCAACGAAGCCCGTCGCCTTTCGGGGGCAGGAGTTCGTGGATCAGATGATTAAGCAAGAAGCCCTTTGTCGCCTCCGGCGCATTTTCATCAAGCGCCCATGCGCCCTTACGCTTGCCAATCGCATTCCATGTCCAGATCGTATTTTCATTCAACGCGGCCATCTCCATGACGGGAACGGTAATCGCGCCGTGGGGCGATGTGATTTCGGCCCAGTCGCCATCAGACAGGTCATGCGCGCGCATTAGCTTTGATGGTAGATACATCGGGTTGCGGCCATGCAGCTGACGCAGCCACGCATTCTGGCTTCCCCATGAATGGTACATTGCCATCGGGCGCTGTGTGAGCGCTGTAATGGTGTAGCCTTCGTTGCCATGCTGGTCGGTTTCGTACCAGATCGGCAGTGGCGACATCTTATCCTTAATTTGGGCGCGCAAATGGTCGGGTGGCTGCCGTTTGCCGTGGCCTTCGGCCGCCAGCTGGAAGCGGCGCATCGGTTCAGAGTAGAGGGTAAAAAGATAAGGCTGCGGGCTGTCATAAAGCCCCATCTTCACTGCCCAGTTCTGATAGTCTGCGTTCCACGGTTTGTAGTAGTTCGCGCCTTCGGGAATATGTTCGACGAAGAAGCCGCCGTTGGCGATGTAATTATCGAGCTGGGAAGCGTTCACATCACCGCGTCCGTTTTGCAGCCCGTTTTCCCCTGTGCGCCAACCGGCCAGCGGCCCGACACCGGGGCGGCGTTCATGGTTGACGATGTAATCGGCGTAGTCGGCGTATTTCTGGGTGCCATCCTCATTGGTGAAGGCTGGCAGGCCAAGGCGTGCACCCAGATCACATAGTGCGGACTGAAAACCTTTGACGTTGCGGTCAGGTTCCACCACAGGCCAACGGATTGCGTCTGCCATCGCATCCGCTTCACAAATGGGGCGGTCCAGCAGAGAGATGCAATCGTGCCGCTCAAGGTAGGTGGTGTCGGGCAGAATCAGATCGGCATAGGCGACCATTTCGGAGCTGTAGGCATCGGAATAGATAATGCGCGGGATGACGTATTCGCCGCTTTCGTCCTTGTCGGTAAGCATCTGTGTGACACCTGTCGTGTTCATGGAAGAGTTCCAGGACATGTTGGCCATGTACATGAACAAGGTGTCGATCTTGTACGGATCGCCTGCATAGGCGTTCGAGATCACCATATGCATCAGGCCATGGGAGGACATCGGATTTTCCCATGTGAACGCCTTATCGATACGCGCCGGGCTGCCATCATCCTTAAGCGCCAGATCATCAGGGCCGTGCACAAATCCAAGGTGCGGACCGTCCAGCGAGGCACCGGCTGTGACCTTGCAATGTGGCTTGGGATGGGCCGTGGCGGGTTTTGGATAGGGTGGCTTGAACCGGAAACCGCCGGGCACCTCTACGGTGCCAAGCAGGATTTGTAGCGTGTGCAATGCCCGACAGGTTTGAAATCCGTTGGCATGGGCAGAGATGCCGCGCATGGCATGGAAGGAGACAGGGCGACCCGTCATCGTTTTGTGATGCTCACCACGGAAATCGGTCCATTCATGATCAAGCTCAAACGCTTCTTCGAATGCCACACGGGCAAGTTCAGCGGCCAGTGCGCGAATACGTTTGGCCGAGATACCGCAGCGTTCTGCCACGGCTTCGGGGGCATATTGGTTGTCGAGATACATCGCGGCCATTTGGTGAAAAACGGGGCGATGCGTGATGCCTTTGGCACGGTGGCTGGCTGCAAGGTCAGGCTTCACGCCTTTGCGGTCAAATGGCGCAAGCTTTCCGGTAATGCGGTCGATAACCTGCTCTTTGCCGTCGGCATCACGCAGCTTGAGCCCGTATTCCGGGGATTTTTCGTCTCCGTTGATTAGAACGGCAGCATCTGTGTATTGCGCCAGATAGTGCAGGTCGATCTTGCCTGCTTGGATCAGGCAGTGGATCATCGACAGGATAAACAGGCCGTCAGTTCCGGGGGTGATGCCGACCCAGTCATCGGCCACCGCGTTGTATCCGGTTCTGATGGGATTGACGCCGATTACCCGCGCACCGCGCGCCTTGATCTTGCCGATGCCCATTTTGATAGGGTTTGAATCGTGATCTTCTGCCACACCGAACAGCATGAACAGTTTTGTGTGGTCCCAGTCGGGTTGGCCAAACTCCCAAAACGCGCCCCCCATCGTATAGATACCAGCAGCAGCCATATTGACCGAGCAGAACCCGCCATGAGCTGCGTAATTAGGGGTGCCAAAGCTTTGGGCCCAGAGTGAGGTAAAGCTTTGCGATTGATCGCGTCCGGTAAAGAACGCAAGCTTTTCCGGGTTCGTCTCACGAATGGGGCGCAGCCAGCCTTCCGCGATGGTGTAGGCCTCGTCCCAGCTGATCTCCTCAAACTCGCCAGAGCCACGTTCCCCCACCCGTTTCATGGGGCTGCGCAGGCGGGAAGGGGCATTGTGCTGCATAATGCCGGCAGAACCTTTGGCGCAAAGGACACCCTTATTAACGGGGTGGTCGCGGTTGCCCTCAATATAGGCGACCTTGAGATCGCCAAGCGGATCTTTCTTCATGTGGACGTTGATGCCACAGCGGCAGGCACACATGTAGCAGGTGGTTTTTCTGACCTCGTCGGAGACTTTCGGGCTTAGGTCCAGCACCGGTTGTTTATGCGGCATAAGTCTCTCCTGACGGTTTATTTTGCGGCCTGTACAGTGGTCACGGCGATCATGTTGGTCACATCCGCCGCACTGCATCCACGCGAAAGATCATTGGCAGGCTTGTTGAGACCCTGAAGGATGGGGCCGATAGCCTCACAGCCGCCAATGCGCTGGGCGATTTTATAGCCGATGTTGCCAGCATCAAGATTGGGGAAAATCATCACGTTCGCCGAACCTGCTACGGTAGATTCAGGCGCTTTAGACGCTCCGATGGCGGGCACAAACGCGGCGTCGAACTGCAACTCTCCGTCTGCGGGCAGGTCAGGATGAGCAGCCTGAAGTAGCGCCAGAGCATCGGTGACTTTGGTCACGCGCTCATGCTTTGCAGAGCCTTTGGTCGAAAAGCTAAGCAAGGCAACTTTTGGATCAATGCCCACAAGGTTTTTGCATGTCTCTGCGGATTGAGCCGCAATGGCAGCCAATTCGGCCGCGCTGGGATCAATGACAAGTCCACAGTCGCCGAACACCAACACCTTGCGGCCGGATGGATGGTTTTCGGGAAACTCCATCAAAAAGATCGAGGAAACAATTTCTGCATCGGGTGCCTTGCCGATCATCGTCTCGGCGGCACTCACTGTCCGCGCGGTTGTCGAAATAGATCCCCCCACCGTACCGTCCGCATCACCGGCATGAACCATTAGGGCTGCGAATATCATCTGATCGCGGGATTGCCGTTCGGCGATTCTTTTGTTCAGGCCTTTGTGGCGACGCAGGTCAGAATAAAGTGCTGCGTATCGTTCTGTCAGAGGCGACGTTTGCGGGTCCTGAATAAACAACCCTTCCCGCCCCGTTGCATTAACCTGAGCAAGGAGCGCGAGGATCGCCGCCTTGGGACCCACCAAAGTGATAGGCCCCAAACCGGCGTCGAGAGCGGCAAGCGCGCCAGACACAATCCGAGGGTCTTGCCCCTCGCTCATGACGATGTGGGCTGGCCGTTCGGCTGCGCGTTTCCGAAGGTCGCGCAAAACGCTCATGTGGAACTGCGCCTTTCGTGTTGTTTTGCTACATGCACGTTTCAGACAGCTTGATCGCGCATGTCAGCAGGATCAATCCCGGCGACAGACACAGGTTTTTTCATTGCATCGCGGCGGAATGGCTCACCCAATTCCTGATTGATCATCGCTTCGATCAGTGTGGTTTTGCCGTGGTTCATTTGATCATCAATGGCTTTTGCCAGTGCTGCGGTCAGCTCATCCTGCGTGCGGGCAACGACGCCCTCCAGACCACAGGCCTGTGCGATGCCTGCATAGGACACGTCTGTGTCCAGTTCAGTGCCGACAAAATTATCGTCAAACCACAATGTTGAGTTCCGCTTTTCCGCACCCCACTGATAGTTGCGGAAGACGACTTGCGTCACCGGAGGCCAGTCACCGCGACCAATGGCTGTCAGTTCGTTCACTGCAATGCCAAAGGCGCCATCACCGGCGAAACCGACAACCGGCACATCTGGTTGGCCGATCTTCGCACCCACGATCGCAGGCAGGCCATAGCCACAGGGCCCGAACAAGCCCGGAGCAAGGTATTTGCGCCCTTCGCTGAAGGAAGGGTAGGCGTTGCCGATGGCGCAGTTGTTGCCGATGTCGGAGGAAATAATCGCCTCTTGCGGCAGGGCCTGCTGGATTGCGCGCCATGCCATCCGGGGGCTCATCCAATCGGGTTTTTCCGCGCGGGCACGCTGGTTCCATGTGGTCCCTGGATCGTCCTGCTCATCCGTCATCGACGTGAGCTCTTGTGCCCAAGCGGATTTCGTCTGGGCGATCATCGCCTTGCGGCTATCGCGATCAGTATCGCCCGCCGTGTCAGCCAGTTGGGCGGTGATGGCAGACGCGACTTTGGTTGCGTCCCCCACAATACCTACTGTGACCTTTTTAGTCAGTCCGATGCGGTCGGGGTTGATGTCGACCTGAATGATTTTCGCGTCTGTGGGCCAGTAATCAATGCCGTAACCGGGAAGGGTAGAGAAAGGATTTAGACGTGTGCCAAGGCAAAGCACGACATCAGCGTTCGAGATCAGCTCCATCCCCGCCTTCGAACCATTGTAACCCAGCGGTCCTGCGAACAGCGGGTGGTTACCGGGGAATGCATCATTGTGCTGATAGCCTACACACACAGGTGCATCCAGTTTTTCGGCCAAGACACGAGAGGCTTCGATCCCGCCCTTTGCCAGCACCACACCAGCGCCGTTCAGGATCACAGGGAACTTGGCGGTAGAGAGCATCTCGGCTGCCTTTGCGACCGCGTTTTCTCCACCCTGAGGTAGTTCAAATTCAACTACTTCGGGGATTTCGATATCAATCACTTGAGTCCAGAAATCACGCGGCACGTTGATCTGCGCTGGGGCAGAGGCACGTTTCGCCTGCATGATGACACGATTGAGCGTTTCGGCAATGCGGGACGGGTCGCGCACTTCTTCCTGATAAGCCACACAATCGGCGAACAGGTTCATCTGCTCCATTTCTTGAAATCCACCCTGACCGATGGTCTTGTTTGCTGCCTGTGGCGTGACCAAAAGCAGCGGGGTATGGTTCCAGTACGCGGTTTTCACGGCGGTCACAAAGTTAGTGATGCCAGGGCCGTTCTGCGCGATCATCATCGACATCTTGCCAGTGGCCCGTGTGTAGCCATCAGACATCATACCGGCCGACCCTTCGTGCGCGCAGTCCCAGAACTTGATACCAGCCTTCGGGAAAATGTCCGAGATGGGCATCATGGCAGACCCGATGATACCAAACGCATGCTGGATACCGTGGCGCTGGAGCGTTTTGACGAAAGCTTCTTCGGTGGTCATTTTCATCGCAGGTGATCCTTGAATTGTATGAATACGAATCTGGTTATCGGGCAGGTTACGGGGTCTACGGTCAAAGGGTTAGGGCCAGATTTCAGGCCGGAATATGGCCACTATGGGTCATGGAATCAATTTCGGATGCAAGCGCTTTCATTCCCTCTGATATGCGGCTTGTCGGGATTGAGGAATAGCCGAGCCTGTAGAAATTACGTTGTTGGTCTTCGCCGCCGAAAAATGAATGCCCGGGTTCGATCAGGACGCTGCGGTTGCGCAGGCGTGTAGCAAGGATGCGGGTGTCAATTCCATCTGGCGCGCGCATCCAGAATGATGATCCTCCGTGCGCGCCTTGTCCTGCAATAGTGAGGCCATATTGCGCGATGGCTTCTTCCATTGCTGTGCGTCGCTCATGCAGCACATTGCCCATCTTGCGCACCAGCGCATCGTAATGGCCAAGTGACAGGAAATAGGCTGCGGTGCGCTGGATGTGTCCGGGCGGGTGGCGCAGCACCGATGCACGCAAGGCACGGGCCTCACGGATGAATGGCTCTGATCCGACAAGATAGCCAAGGCGCAGGCCCGGAAACAGGGATTTGGAGAAGCTGCCCACATAGATGACACGACCATCGGTATCGAGCGACTTCAGCGCAGGCGAGGGGGGTCTCAGGAAGGATGTCTCGAACTCGTAATCGTCTTCGACTATCAGCGCGTCGATCTCGCGCGCGCGGGCCAGCAATGCCCGGCGGCGGGGCATCGGCATGGTGGCATTGGTTGGGCACTGGTGGCTGGGGGTGGTGAAAATGACATCGGTGTCGGGCGGAACAGCTTCGGGTGGCAGCCCGTCTTTATCTACGCGAACAGGGGTCACATGACAGCGTGACTGCACCAGAATATCGCGCAATGCGTGGTAGCAGGGATCTTCAAGCGCCGCACGGCGGCGTTGCGTCAGCAGGACCTGTGCCGTGAGCCAAAGCGCATTTTGCGCACCCAGAGTTATCAAGATTTGCTCGGGGGCTGCTGTGATTCCCCTGCGCGGCAGGGTGTGTCGGGCGATAAATTCGATGAGTTGCGGATCATCCTGATCATAGTAGTCGCTGGTCATCGAGCTGAAATCGCGCTGGCCAAGTGCCTGTAGTGCGCAGAGCCGCCAGTTGGCATGATCAAACAGCGATTGATCCGCCTGTCCGTAGACAAAAGGATAACGATAGCTTGGCCAATCCTGTGGTTTGCTTGGGGTCACCCCACCGCTGAACCGTTGCCCGATGGCGCGGGTCCAATCCACCGCATCCAAGGTATCGGGACTGGGGGAGAAGGATGGCGGGCTTGGTGCATTTTCGGAGACATAGTATCCCGAACGGCCCTTCGACATTAGATAGTCATTCGCCAGCAGTTCGGTGTAGGCGATGGTCACTGTGATGCGGCTTACCCCCAGATGAGCGGCCAGCTTGCGCGTCGAGGGAAGCTTTTCTCCATGTTGGAAACGTCCCGACAGGATGCCTTGGGCGATCATCTGCTGAATCTGCGATTGCAGAGTGCCTTGTGCGTCAGGCTGCAGGAAAAAGGTTTCGACCGGAAGAGCCATAGCTAATCTTATAGCTTGGACTTAATTCTCGCGCAATCTGGACCTAAGGGTTTGCGAAATGAGAGTGCTCTCTTGCTATTGCTGGATCATGATATTGTTGAAGAACCCGGCAAGCCTGTCGAAGTGACCAAGAGGCAGCACAGCGGCAATGAACTGGTCGGGCCTTATGATCACCACAGCGCCCTTGGTGCGGTCAATGCCGCGATGGTCAAAGATGTCTGGCCCGACTTTAACATCAGGGCAGTACACTTTTTCATAGTCAATCAAGCCATAGCGACCCTTCCTTGGCAGCAATAAATCAGGGAGGGTGTCGATCCTCATGTCTTGATGCGCTTGCTGGAATATCGCACGGAAATCTATCAGGCTGTCGACGTCATGACCTTGCGCTGTAAACCGCTTTATCGGGCTGTCCGGGTTGGTGCTAAGGTATTGGCATAGCTGTGCGATTTGACCATCTGGCTGACCAAAATCTTCCGCGCCTGCAAAAGCAAACAGCCGCCAGCGTCCATCTGCCTTTATCGTATGTCCCAGATGCATCGGCTTGCCGTCGCCCAGCCGGATGACGGGAGCAGAATGGAACCGCATGCCGACCTTGAGGTGCTTTGCCAGAGCTTGGTGGTTTTCGTCGCCAGTAATACCGGATGGGTCGTACCGTGTTTCGACCCCCGCCGTGTAGCGCCCATGTTTCTTGAAATAGCTCTGGAACTGAGCGGCCTCTTCGGCATTCTTGGGTTTCGCACTGAACAGGCGCGCCATATCTCGGTCAAACTCAATCAGCTCTTTCGCTTTTGCTTGGCGTTCTTGCGAATAGCTGTGCAGCAGCGTCGGGTTGGCTTGCCCGCGCAGGACAGCCGCCAGTTTCCAACCCAGATTGAAGGCATCTGCCATCGAAACATTCATACCCTGTCCCGCCTTGGGGCTGTGCGTATGGCAGGCGTCCCCCGCGATAAAGATGCGTGGCGCGCGAACGCCGCGTTCGGCATCGGGGACATCGTCAAACCCGTCACAGACACGCTGGCCAATCTCATACGCAGACCACCACGCCACTTCTTTCACATCCAGCGTGTAGGGCGCGAGAATGTCGCGTGCTTTTTCGATCAGCATGTCGGCTGTTACTGCGCGGTCGGATGCACGCTCGTCCTCGTGCAGTGTGTCCAGTTCGATGTACATGCGAACCAGATAGCCGCCTTCGCGCGGGATGATCAGGATGCTGCCGTGATCAGCTGATTGGATCGCGCATTTAAGGCGAATGTCGGGAAAGTCTGTAACGGCAAGGACATCCATGACCCCCCACAGTTGCCGCGCCGCTTCACCATTTAAGGTGTGGCCAAGAGATTTCCGTACAGTACTGCGCGCCCCGTCACATCCAACAACATAACGCGCCTTTAGGATTTCGATGCTGCCAGTGTCGAGGCAGTGAAAGGTTGCAGTGACCGGATAGTCGGGATCGTCAGTTTGGGTGAGGTTTTGCAGTTCGCGGTTATAGTCAGGCTCCAGTCTTCTTGCCGAATTTTTCATGACCTCCAGATAGAAATCGTGCACGCGTGCCTGACTGAGGATGACGTGGGGCATCTCGGACAAGTCGTCTTCGACATCCTGAATTCTGTCCGCGCGGTGCAGGCCATTGCCGTCTGGTTGGGGTCGCCAGAACGCGACTTCATTGACCCAATACGCTTCTTTCAGCACCTTTTCGGCAAATCCGAAAGCCTCGAACATCTCGATAGAGCGGCATGCGATACCATCAGCCTGCCCAATCTTGAGCGGGCCTGACTTACGCTCGGTGATGCGGGTAGAGATTTCGGGGAAAGCCGCCAGTTGTGCCGCAAGCGTGAGGCCGGCTGGCCCGCAGCCAACAATCAAAACATCCACATTGTTGCCGTGCGCTACCTCTGGCGCGACGGATGGATCGCCACTCTGAAAGCCGTTGAGGTGATATTGCATGAGACGAATCCTTTGGTGGTAAGTATGCTTACTAATTAGCTTGCGCTAAGCGGTTACGTCAACATAGTATGTATGCATACATGTTTTGGAGGTGCCTTTATGCCTGTTGATCCGTCCCTATCCGAAATGCCCGGACACCTTATTCGCAGGCTCCAGCAGCAATCTGTCGGTGTCTTTCAGGAGCGAATGAAAGAGGCCGGATATGATATTACATCGGTCCAGTTCGCCGCCTTGGATACGCTGCAAAGATACCCCCATCTCGATCAAACAGGCCTTGCAAGGCGGATCGGGTATGACCGCGCGACAATCGGTGGTGTGGTAAGGCGGCTGTTGAATAAGGGCCTGATCCTGCGGACCCCTGATGATCAGGATCGGCGCGCATTCCGGTTGGCTCTGTCCGCTGATGGACTAGCGCTTCTCGAAAAGCTCAGGCCCGTTGTGAATTCCTTGCAGGAAGAAATACTGCCCAGTCTGACAAGCGAAGAGCGAAGTGTACTGATAGGCTTGATGAAGCAGGCGCTGTTGGCAAAACAGAATGCCGAATAATCCCGATCCTATCGCTAGCAAGCGCCGACCGTTGTGAAAACTAGATTGGTGGTCGTGGTAGCCGACAACACGACACTGGTGGCATGAAAAAGGCCCTGTCTGATGACAGGGCCTTTGCGTGCTTAATGTCGTGTCGCGCCTAGCCGAACACGCGCCCCATGGCGCTATCAACGGCATCAATGATCTGGTTGATGTCGTCTTTTGTCGCGATCAGGGCAGGTGAGAAGCAAAGCGTGTTGTTCTTGCCCGGCACGGAGCGGTTGGTGGCTCCAATGACAACACCTTGCTGCATGCAGTCACCAACTACGGCCTGCAACATTTTTTCTGGCATGGGTGTCTTGGTCTCGCGGTCTTCAACCAGTTCTGCACCTAGGAACAAACCCTTTGAGCGGACCTGACCAATCACACTGTACTTGTCCTGAAGCTCTTCGAGCTTGCCGGTCATGTAGTCACCCATGTCGATGGTATTCTGCAGCAGGTTTTCTCGTTCGATGATCTTCATGTTTTCGATCGCCGCCGCCGGACCTGCTGTGCAGCCGCCAAAAGTAGAAATGTCGCGGAAGTAGTTCATCGGGTCTGCTGCATCATCTTTGAACATGTTGAACACCTCTTCGGTGGTCACAAGGCAAGCGATGGCGGCGTAGCCCGAGGCAACGCCTTTTGCCATTGTCACCATGTCCGGCTTAATCCCGTAGTGCTGATAGCCGAACCATGTGCCGGTCCGGCCCAAACCACATACAACTTCGTCAATGTGTAGCAGAATGTCATACTGGTCGCAGATTTCGCGGATGCGTTCCCAATAGCCGTCGGGCGGTGTGATGACGCCACCACCTGCTGTCACAGGCTCGAGGCACAATGCGCCGACTGTTTCAGGGCCTTCCTGAAGGATGATCTTTTCGATCTGGTTTGCAGCCCAAACGCCATAGCCGTCTATGGGTGCGCCTTCCTGCTCGTGAGAGCGATATTCAAGGCAGTGAGGAACCCGGACAAATCCTGGCGTGAACGGTCCGTATTGTGCGTTCCGCTCATCCTGACCGCCTGCCGAGAGGCAGCCGATTGTGGTGCCGTGATAGTCACGGTCGCGGTACAGGATTTTGTGCTTGGTGCCGCCATAGCGCTTGTGCGCAATCTGGCGGACCATCTTGAAACCCTTCTCGTTCGCCTCGGAGCCGGAGTTGCAGTAGTAGAGGCGGCTCATGCCCGGCATCTTGTCGATCAGCATTTCCGAGAAGATCGAACCAGGGATAGAGCCGGCGGAGCCCGCGAAATAGTTCAATTTCACCAATTGGTCGCGCACTGCATTTGCAATCGATTCGCGGCCATAGCCGACGTTGACAGTCCAGACGCCACCCGACACAGCATCAAGATGCTCTTTGCCGTGCTGGTCCCAAACGCGCATACCTTTACCTTCAACGATGATCCGAGGATCTGTTGTTTCATAGGTTTTGTGCTGACTTAGGTGGTGCCAAACATGGGCGCGATCGGCCTCGACGACGCGGGAGATGTCATTTTCGTTGAATGTACCGTCCATGATGGCGACCTTTCGAATGGAGTGGTGAATGGGGAAATGGGCGTAGCTCAGGCCCGTTCTTACCATAGCAGACGAGAAATCGTTCAAGAAAAATAGGGCCAGAGGCGTGAGATGATTAGGTCCACATTCGTTCCGTATGCAAAAACCACGTATTTCTGCCGTTTCAGCGATGA
>Ga0209345_10003437_pt1 | contig 16322 bp, 13 predicted proteins | sample Cruoilmetagenom7_FD_187294 | JGI IMG/M metagenome (GOLD analysis project Ga0209345, IMG submission 187294) | Oil polluted marine microbial communities from Coal Oil Point, Santa Barbara, California, USA - Sample 7 (SPAdes) (version 2) | ecosystem: Environmental > Aquatic > Marine > Oil seeps ...
AACGGCTAAAATCACCGGAACAGCGAAATTGGCCGTGGCTTTTGCGACAGCAAAATGGCGTGCCAATTTTGCTGTTTCCGAGTGCATTTTTTTTGTTATATGGTTTTTAGTTAATTGAAATATAAATATCTATATCTGTTTGGTCCTTATAGTATTCAAAATCTGTTTTATAAGCCCTTTTATATTCTGAATTTTTATCACCAAAATATTGCCAAACTTTTCCCCAAGTTTCTATAACAGCTTGAATTCGTGAATTATCATCTGCTGTTTTTGCTTTACCCTCAAAGACTAAGTATTTTCCTTTTTGAATAACGACCTTATCAAGAGTATTATTTTCTTTTTCGCACCCTGCTAACACATCAAACTCACCGTTTGCATCTGATTCATAGTTATAATAAACACCATAAACTCTTTCACCATTTTGATAGTCGACAGTGACTTCATTGTCAAACTTCTGCCAAGTTTTACCTATTTTTGCAGTTTCTGGCTTCGTTTCGTTTGCATTGGTTGTCCTTACTGATATGCCATATATAGCTTTTTCTTCAATTTCTATAGTTTTCATAATTTCCCTTTGTGCTGATTTTTTTGGTACATATAACAAATTATTATTAGTGCAATAGTTTGCTAAAATGTGAAGCGAAGCGGAACTCAGCAAACTGTTAGAAGTCCGACTTTAATGCCTTGTTAGTTGCTTGGTATTCAAAGCGCTAAGTAAGCGAAAGGATACCATGAATTAGATTGATGCGGAAGGAAAATAGTACCATACCGCTACATACAAAAGGTTAACTTTGAGCCACGAAGATAAAGTTATTCGAAGCGAAACCATTGAAGTTTAAATAATGAAATTCAAGTTATATTTCGCTGATTAACAACCAAACTATAATGGCGAAAACACAAAAGAAATACCTACAAAGTTAGCTATAGAAATATGGTTATTCACAATAAGAAACTAGCTTAGCGGTACAACTAACAATTATTATACAACATAAAGCCAAAATAACTCTTTTTTGCCTGTATTTCTATCATTGGTTTTCCAGTCTTTTTTAGTGATTTAACTAAATTTTAGTGAAATTTCAGTTTTAAATCAATTTATCCATGCTTTTTAAACTTAATAATAGAGTTATTATAATCAACATGTATGACTAATTTTTAATATAGCGTTTAAGTGGCATCAACCTATGCTTTTTAAAATTAAAAAAATCCATTTCATTTCAAATTTCATGAGGCTTTAAATTAACTAAAAAATGTCAATTTACCACATATAAATCCCTGCTTCTCGCCTAGGGCTCCGCTGAGATCAGCGGTTGCTCTAAACTTTATAACAACAAAGCTGTTGCGAGCAAAAAACTATTTAAAACCCAAACTTCTCAAAATCAATAACATTATTCAACCCAAATTCAATACCTTCCTGTTTTAGCATTTCATATTGCATTTCGTAGGCTTTACTTTTTAAGGATATTTTGCCTTGTGAATTAATCACTCTGTGCCAAGGTAAGTTATATTTTTTGGTGCATGTGTGTAATGTGCGTGATACTTGCCTTGCTCCACGGTGGTTACCGGCATAAATTGCAATTTGACCATAGCTGGCTACTTTTCCAGCTGGTATGGATTGTATAATTTTAATAACTTCTAGGGTGAATGGAGTCATAGGAAAAATTTTAAATTAAAAAAAAGCCTGCATCAAGCAGGCTTTTTCTATTTCTAAGAACAAACTGGTTTATTTAACAATAAGTTCAGTTCTTCTGTTTTTAGCTTTACCTGCTTCAGTATCATTTGTTGCGATTGGTTGAGATTCACCATAACCTTTCCAAGTCATGCGATCTGCAGCAACACCATGATCAACCAAATAAGAGTAAACAACTTTAGCACGTCTGTCTGATAATGCTTTGTTATATGCATCTGATGCAGTTGAATCTGTATGACCAGCAACTTCTACTAAAATAGTTCCATGCTCACCTAAAGTTTTAACAGCTGCATTTAAGATTGCAATTGACTCAGGTTTCAAAGTAGCTTTATCTGTATCAAAGTGTACACCTTGTAATTCAATAACAACTTGAACTTCACAACCATCACTACCTACAACAGCACCAGCTTTTGAGTTAGGACAAGCGTCTTTTGAATTTGGAACACCATCATTATCATCATCGTTATCAACAATTGCACAACCAGAACCATCAACATTTGATCCAGATGGAGAACTCGGGCAACGATCTTTAGCATCACTTACACCATCTTTATCACTATCAATTGGTGCTTGTTCAATTAAATCAGTTTTTGTTGATTCAGTTGATTTTTCACCTAACATAACTGCTAAACCTGCATTAAACAAGAAATCACCAAATTTATCATCTCTTGGACGTATTGAATCATCAGCATTTTCCATTCTATATCTTAATTCAGTCTTCAGATGCACATTATCAGTTAATGCTTTTGATAAACCTCCAATAAAACTACCAGTAGCTTGGCGGTTATCTTGGCTAGTATCAAGTGTGCTGTTCATCACACCAAAACCTAAACCTAAATACGGTGTAAAGCCAGTGTTTTCAGTAAAATGATATCTACCAATCAAACCATAAGTTCTTTGTTCAAGCTCACCACCTGATTTAGAGTCCATTGTTCCTTGTGCCAGTTCAAAGTCTAATGAAACTTTTTCAGTTAAAAATTTACCAACTGCCAATCCCATTTCCAAACCTGAACTAATATTCTTATCTGTATCTGGTTTAGTAACACTAACATTCGGCTTTACATACCAGCGGTTATCAAAATTTTGATCACCAGCAATTACTGTCCCACCTGCTAGAGCCATAGTGACTCCTAATAAAACTTTTTTCATTGTTTTCCTCCAAAGTATATTAATTTTATAATCGCGAGAATTGTAACATATTACCCAATAATTACACGAAACTTAATAATTTATAACAATTGATTTTTTGAAATTATATTAATGAAATATGTTATTTATGACAAGTTCATATAAAATAGACAAATGACAGTTATTAAAAATAGATTCAGGGGATTTCTTCCCATTGTAGTGGATGTTGAAACTGGTGGTTTTAATGCCCAAACTGATGCCTTACTTGAAATTGCGGCAGTCATTATTCAACAAAAAGAAGATGGCAGTCTTTTTTATGATGATGTGACTACAGCTTATGTTGACCCGTTTGAAGGTTCAAATATTGATCCAAAATCCTTAGAAATTACGGGCATTGATCTCAATCACCCATTAAGAATGTCAATGAATGAGACCGCAGCACTTGGTAAAATATTTACTCCAATTAGAAAAGCCATTAAAGAAGCCGAGTGTAATCGTGCCATTTTAGTAGGTCATAATGCCCATTTCGATTTAGGTTTCTTAAATGCTGCTGTTGAACGCACTGGCATTAAACGCAATCCTTTCCATCCTTTTAGCTGTCTAGATACAGTGACATTATCTGCTTTAGCCTATGGGCAAACGGTTTTAGCAAAAGCTATTGCTGCTGCTAAAATTGAATGGGATAATTCTCGAGCGCACTCTGCGATGTATGATACAGAAAAAACTGCTGAATTATTTTGCAAAATTCATAATTTATGGTTAGAACTGAGCAATAAATAATTACTCCTTAACTAATTTGATTTCAAAAAAAATTGCCACTACACTTTCATGTAATGGCAATTTTATCTAATTAAATACTTTCTAAAAAAATCAAACTATCTTGTTATCAGTTGATGTTTAAGAAGTCATTTCCTTTAAAGGTGGTGCAAACATTGTTAGTTTAATACCTTTTACTGCGGCTTTATACTCTTCAATTGTTGGCGTTCTACCTAATACTGTTGAAAGAACAACTACTGGAGTTGATGACAATAAAGATTCTCCTTTTTTCTCACTAGAATCCTTTACCACTCTGCCCTGGAATAAACGTGTTGAAGTCGCCATTACTGTATCTCCAGCTTCTGCCTTTTCTTGATTACCCATGCATAAGCTACAACCAGGACGTTCTAGATACAAGATGTTTTCATACTTAGTCCTTGCGGCTGCTTTAGGAGCGTCATCATCAAACTCAAAACCAGCGTATTTAGATAACACTTCCCAATCGCCTTCGGCTTTTAATTCATCTACAATGTTATATGTAGGAGGCGCAACAACTAATGGGGCTTTAAATTCAACTTTACCCTGTTGTGCTTCAATATTTTTTAACATGTGAGCTAATATTTTCATATCACCTTTGTGAACCATACAAGAGCCTATAAAGCCTAAATCCACTTTCTTTTCTCCTTTATAATAAGAAAGTTCTCTGATTGTATCATGTGTATAACGCTTTGAAACATCATCATTGTATACATCAGGATCTGCAATCATTGGCTCATCAATAGCATCCAAATCCACAACAAACTCTGCAAAATATTTTGCGTTATTGTCTGGAGTTAATGGAGGGTTTTTACCCGTTTTAATATCATCAATGCGTTTGTCAGCCAAATCAATCAGACCTTGCAGGACTTGTTTTTCATTGTCCATTTTCTTATCAATCATGATATTAATTCTGCTCTTAGCAATTTCTAGAGACTCAATTAGTGTTTTATCTTCAGAAATACAGATAGAAGCTTTTGCCTTCATTTCAGCTGACCAATCTGTAAAAGTAAAAGCTTGATCAGCAAGTAATGTACCTATGTGAACTTCAATAATCCGGCCTTGAAATACGTTGTCACCTTTGAATTGTTTAAGCATTTGCGATTGAGTAGCATGTACTACATCACGGAAATCCATGTGATCCTTCATTGACCCTTTAAAAGTCACTTTAACCGATTCTGGAATTGGCATACTGGCTTCACCTGTAGCAAGAGCCAGGGCAACTGTGCCAGAATCCGCGCCAAATGCAACACCTTTAGACATTCTAGTGTGCGAGTCACCACCGATAATAATAGCCCTATCGTCAACGGTAATGTCATTAAGAACCTTATGAATAACATCTGTCATTGGCAGGTATTTGTCTTCTGGATGACGAGCAGTAATCATTCCAAAGTCGTGCATAAACTTCATTAATCTAGGGATATTAGCCTTAGACTTGTCATCCCAAACAGAAGCGGTATGACATCCTGATTGATATCCCGCATCTACTATAGGTGAAATGGTTGTTGCTGCCATCATTTCTAATTCTTGAGAAGTCATTAATCCAGTTGTATCTTGTGATCCAACAATATTAACCTCTACACGGACATAAGATCCTGCATGTAATATCGCACCTGGAGTTGCACCAACAACATTCTTGTTAAATATTTTTTCAACAGCCGTCAAACCTTGACCATCTTTTGTTACTTCTTTTGATGTTGCAAATACAGGGATAATTTCAGTGCCCAATAATTTTGCAGCAAAGGCTTGAAGTTTTTTACCAAATACAATGGCATAGGATCCGCCTGCTTTGATGAACTCAACTTTTTGCGGAGTTAATGCAGCTGAAATGTCTTTTAATACTTTATCGCCATTATATAATTTTTTCTCTCTAGTATTTACAGTTAATACAGTTCCTGTTTCTACGGAATAAAGCTCCTCAAGAATATAATCTCCATCTTCATCTACTAAAGCATTGCCGTTTTCATCGCGTTTTTTTGCCCAGTTTTTAAGATCTATACCAATGCCTCCAGTCACATCAACTGTGGTTAAGAAAATTGGAGATATACCGTTTGTGCCTGCTATAACTGGGGCAATATTGATAAATGGAACATAAGGGCTGGCTTTTTTACCTGTCCAAAGCGCCACATTATTAACACCAGACATTCTTGAAGAGCCCACACCCATTGTGCCTTTTTCAGCTACTAACATAATCCGCTTATCTGGATGTTGTTTTTGCAACGCTAATAAATTATTTTGTTGTTCTTTATTGTGTTCAAAAATACATTGGCCATGCAATTCACGATCAGATCTAGAGTGAGCATCACCACCTGGTGATAATAAATCTGTAGAGATATCACCTACTCCAACAACAAATGTAACGATTTCTATTTCTTCTTCGACATCAGGTAATTTAGTGAAAAATTCTGCCTTGGCATAACTTTCAACAATATCTTTTGCCACTTCACTGCCATTTTTATAGGCTTCTTCAATCCGAGCTGTATCAGCATCATATAAAAACACTTGTGTTTTAAGCACTTTCGATGCTTCTTGTGCAATTGATGCATCCGTACCTAAAGCTAGATCAATCAACACATCGATGGATGGCCCACCTTTCATGTGTGATAATTGCTCAAAAGCAATAGAAGGTGAAATTTCCTTCAATACAAACTCACCTAAAATAATTTCTTTCAAAAATTGAGCTTTTACACTTGCCGCATCAGTAGTACCTGGTAAAACATTATAGATAAAGAAATTCAATGAATCTTCACGGTGTTTATTATCTAAATCTTTTATTTGTGCAATGATTTCGCTTAGCAACTCATCGCCATCAATTGGTTTGGGATGAAGCCCTGTAAGTTTTCTGTTTGCTATCTCTATAAGGTATTTACTGTATCTACTCATATTATTTATCCACTTTAAATCTAAGGTAAAACTTTTACGCTAATTGTTCAAGCGCAAAAACACTAATTATATCAATTTTATGGCAATAATAGTTCATAAAAGCTTACTATTAACAAAAATTTATTTCTGAAAAATCAATGGTGGTGTTTTAAGTCATTTCTTATACAGCTATGCTTATTAACTTTGCGGATAAACACCTATCATCAGGATTTCTTGCTCTTCCTATCTCATTAAATTTAAATTGAAAGGTCTAAGACTATTTATCCGTAAGGTTAATATTTAAAAAACCGCCTTGAATTCAATGTTTTAGCGGTTTTTTATAACCTTTATGGGTATAAATATTTTCGATTGATGAAATTCTAGTGTCAATTTATGTGTATAATTTCATCATTTATACAGAAAGTGTGGATATTATTTAAGTATTATTGATATAATTTATTTAAATATCATAAATTATACTTAATTTAGATAGTAAATTTAGGGGAATTCCGACGATGCAAGTCGAACTTAATAGTAAGGATTTAATATCATTGCCTTTGTTAGGCCATGTGATTTTTGGTACAGATGAAAGTTGTGATGTTAAAATAGATTTAGCCACACACTCCCATGAAAAAATTTGTTCTATAATCAATGATAAATCCGCTTGTATTCTTGAAGTTTTCTCTAATGATGTATTTATTAATCACCTTCCAATAAAAGAAATGGCTATTCTTCATCCTGGAGATGTGATTCATATTGAAGACCAGTATTTAAAAATAATTAATGAAAACAAACTACCGAAAGAATCTACATCTGCTTTTAAAATCACCAAACCAACAAGCTCTGAAGATCATATTTTAACTTCTGTTTCAGGAATAAGAAGCTTTAATAAAGGCAGTTATGGTGAACTAACTATTATCGGTGATCAAAACAAATTTACACATAAACCTACATCAGAAGATGACATTCCATTTTCAGTTTCTTATGTTGATGACAATCTAACGTTGTTATGTAAAAAAGATGAAACCGTTAAAATAAACGGAAATAAAGCCAGTTATGTCATATTAAGAAACGGCGACTATATTTCAACTAATACTTCAAAATATTGTATTGAATCACCAGGCACATCTTCTTTTTCAAAATACAGCCCTTCTCATCCGAGAAATATTCAATTATCAGAAGAATACCAAACTAATGTTGACTCCAATGCTAAAGATACATCACAAAACTTTATTAAAAAGAATAAATGGTGGTTCTTATCATTAGCCGGATTAGTTCTTATCACCCTAATATTTTTCGCTTTAAAAAACACATAATTCTAAACAATATCCAACTTTAATTTTCTAAAAACTTTCGACAACTTGAGACATTCAATGGCCCAAAAATCTTATTTTTTCATTATTTTTACATTTATAATTTCAACTAATATTCTAGCACAAGATAAATTTTCGTGGTTAGAAGAAATAGACTCAAAAAAGTCTATGGACTGGGTAAAAAAACAAAATAAAATCACCAGTGATAAATTACAAAAAACACCTTTATATCATGACCTTTACTCAGAAGCTTTAACAGTTCTTAATAATAAAAGTCGATTACCTTCAGTAAATCAGAAAGGTAAATGGTTGTACAATTTTTGGCAAGATGACAAAAACCCAAGAGGCATATATCGCAGGACAACTCTAGATGAGTTTAAGAAAGACTCTCCAAAATGGGAAACTGTGCTAGACATGGATAAATATTCAAAACAGAAAGAAAAAAATTATGATTATCATGGCATGAGATGTTTACCTCCAGAAGGTGTTGATTGTTTAGTTTTTCTTTCTCCAAGTGGTGGCGATGCTGCCGAAATTAGAGAATTTGATCTGGACAAAAAGGACTTTGTAGATGATGGATTTTCAGTTCCTTTAGCTAAATCTCGTATTTCATGGATTGATAAAAACACAGTTTTCATTGGAACAGATTTCGGCATCTCATCAATGACCGATTCAGGCTACCCTAGAATAATCAAACAATGGACAAGGGGAACACCTTTGTCAGATGCAAAAACGCTATATACTGCCGATCAAGAATCTATGGCTGCTTCTGCATTTAGCATGAAAGATGAAGATTCTTCACTTGATATCATTAGTGAATCAACTAGCTTTTGGTCAAGTGAAAAATACCAATTACATAATGGAAAAATTAAACCTCTAAAACTCCCTAAAAGTGCCAGCATCTCAGGATTCTATAAGGAAAAACTTGTGGTTTCACTTAAAAAAGATTGGGAATTCAACAATGAAAACTATATACAGGGAGAAATTCTATTAATAGATATTTCATTGTTACGTGGAGAAAAAGGTGAAATTGAAAGCATCATTAAACCCGATGCAAAAACAGTTATAGAAAGCATTAACACTACTAAAGAAGGATTGTTAGTGACAATTCTTGAAGATGTGAAAGCTAAGTTACACCTCTACCAAAAGCAAGAATCGAAAAAATGGAAAGTTACGCCCATACAATTTCCAGAAAATGGGGCATTGAAGGTGACCAGTGTTGATGATGACTCAGGCGACTTTTTCGTGGAATATGAATCCTTTATTGTTCCTCCAACTTTATACCATGTTAATAGCAAAACCTTAAAACCAGAAGTCATCAAACAACAAGATGAAAGTTTTGATGGCTCACTTTTCAAGGTCAAGCAGTATTTTGCCAAATCTGATGATGGAACAAAGGTACCGTACTTTGTAGTTATGAATAAGAACACAAAATTTAATGGCAATAATCCTACGCATATTTTTTCCTATGGTGGCTTTAGAAATAGCTTAACACCTTCATATTCTGGTAGTTATGAAGCACTTTCTGGTTCATATGGAAAGTTATGGTTGGAACGTGGTGGTGTTTTTGTTTTAGCTAACATTAGAGGTGGAGGAGAATATGGCCCAGCTTGGCATGCCGCTGCTTTATTGAAAAATAGACATAAAGCCTTTGAGGATTTTGAAGCTGTCGCAAAAGACCTATTTGCTAACAAAATTACATCTGCCAAACACCTAGGTATCGAAGGGCGATCAAATGGTGGATTATTAGTCACTGCTACCATGACAAGACATCCTGAACTTTACTCAGCAGTCATATGTGGAGCACCATTGATTGATATGAAACAATACAACAAGTTATTAGCGGGCGCTAGCTGGATGGGAGAGTACGGTAATCCGGATGATCCCGAAATGTGGGAATATATTAAAACTTATTCCCCTTATCAAAATGTCAAAACAGATATTAAATACCCTCCCATATTTTTCTATACATCTACCAGAGATGATAGAGTTCATCCTGGTCATGCTCGTAAAATGGCAGCAAAAATGTTAGAACTTGGTAATCACATCGAATATTATGAAAATATTGAAGGCGGCCACCATGGTTTTAGTACAAATGAACAATTAGCACAAAGACTTGCATTATCTTATACACATTTATGGAACAACTTAAAATGAACTTCAAACTAATCACCTTATTACTCAGCCTTAGTTTTACAATATCTGCCAATGATACTTGGAAAGGGAAACCTGCCCCCAACTTTGATTTACCAGATCAGAATGGTGTTTTTCATAGCTTAAAAGAATATCAAGGAAAATGGTTAATTCTTTACTTTTATCCAAAAGATGATACGCCGGGATGCACCACCGAAGCAAAAAACTTTACAGCTGATTACAAAACAATAAAAGAGTTAGGTGCGGTCGTTGTAGGGGCATCATTAGACAATATAGAATCGCATAAAGAATTTGCCGATAAATATGGTATTCCCTATACGCTTTTAGCTGATAAAGACGAAATAATGGCAACAGCATATGACGTTGTGAAAAACATTCCTTTAATGCACTATGCTAAACGTCAAACATTTATAATTAATCCCAAAGGAATAGTTGCTAAATTTTATGGGGATGTCAGCCCTAGCGCACATACTCAAGAAGTAATAGCTGATTTAAAAATACTCCAAAATCAATATAATTAAAAACTGCTTTCACAACGCCAATTAAGATTGAGTTAAAAACTTCAAATCAACAGTTAAAATAATTGAGAGCGATAAAAAGCATTCGATTATTTTAATTGTACAAGCTTAATTGTATAACTTGGTGTTATTCAACCAACTGATAGAACCTAAATACAAACATCTTGCAATGTTTAACATTTTTGTTAAACAAATCTCAAAATTCATAGATACAATGTATACATAATTATGGTAGAACCATCATATTTCCACTAATGGTTTTAAGGTGTTTTATTTGCACAATATTATTAAACAAAAATATTTAATAAAACCTAAAGATATACATTTTCAACCCTAACTAATTTATGGTAACAAATATGAACTCACAACATCCAATATTTGATTACCCTGCTTTATTTAATAGACTTGCAGGAAATCAAGTGCTTATAAAAAAACTATCATTTCAGTTTATTTCTAGCATCAGAATTCATATTGATAATATCTATGAAGCCATAAATAGCAATGATCTAGATACCACAAAATCTATAGCACATACGTTAGTTGGTTCTGCTTCGAGCATTGGCTGTATGCAATTAAGTCATATCGCCGCTAAAATTGAACTAAAATCTGCCGAGAACAATATGAGATTTATTAATAATGAATTATTTGAGCTTGAAGAATGTTATGAACTAACGAAAAAATCACTCCATCAAAAATTATTATAAATTAATGAACAGCTATAGTAAATTTTGATATTTAGTAACTGAAAACTTTTCAGTGATTTCCATTATTATTTTTTGTGCATTAATAACCTGATATATTCTTGATAATATCTTATCGCCTTTTTTAAAGTCCTTACCTATATTTTCACTCAATAAGTCTTCTTTTTGATCTATTAACAATTTAAATGTTTCAATGCGATAATTTGTCCATAATGTACCAATAGGAATTGATTGTTTTAGTAAATCATCCACAAATTCCTTCGGCAAATTATCTAAATATATTGTTGAATGTGCATGAAGCCAATTTTTTGATGTGATAGCTCCTTGTAGAAATATTTCTCGAATCAATATCCTTTCGTTATTTTTGCTTATCAACTTTTCAGATAGTTTAACAACTTGAACCTCTTCTCCTGCAAGTAATTTTATTAACTCAGTCACGGTGCCATCCGTTTTCATTAATAACTGCAAAGCTAATGGGTATTTTTTTAGATTAATCATAGTTTTCGGGTATTTCAACTTAAATTAAAAACCTGTTCCTAATCTTAAATAAAACCTAAAATTACCACCATCTGTATAACCACTACCAAGAAATAAAACTGTATTTGCCACATCAACTGATAAACCCGCTGAATAGCCATAAATCATATCTTCAAACTTAATATCATGCTGCCAAACGTTTCCATAATGCCCTTTTAATATAAATTTTGGAGAACCAAATATTGGAAGATTGATTTTGTCTAAATCTGTAAATGCACCGAATTCAAATACAATCGCATTCAAACCTAATAACGAATGCAATGGATATCCGGCAAAATTATCTAAACCTCCATAAGCAAATAGCACTTCTCCATCTTCAGCATCATTCACGAAATCGCCTTGAAAACCAAGGTGAATTGCTGTATTTTCTGAAATGGGGAACCTTTGAAATATATCAAAATTAAACCATTGAACTTTATCAAATAATGATAATTCAGTTTTCAAGTCAATGCCTTTAGTAGAGTAAATTGGCTTATCTAAGGTATCCAAACCATACCTAAAACGTATACCTGTAGTTCGATCAATTGCCGTTTTAAATTTAGCATCGTTAATAACAGGAACAATATTTTGATCCATTACCCAAATGCCAGATCGAAACTCACTGTTTTCTGTAATATTGATCCCCAAATCAATACCAAAGGCAAACTCTTTAATATCATATTCACCTGTTGGATTAATATCAGTTTCCCCATCAATATTTTGGCCTACTAATGATGGATTGAATAAATTCCCATAAAAACGACGACTATCTTTTGATAAATCCAGGTTCGCACTAACAAAGTATTTATCTGCAAAATCAATAGGTTGATTCAGTTCAGATTTCCATTGTAAAACACTTCCCACACTAAAGTCATTTATCCATTCGCTACCTTTCGTATTGATATTGTACCGATGGTGCCTAGCTAATAAAGATATTCGTGTATTCGAATCAAAATCATCAGCTACCTTTAAACCAAATTTCAAATAATCAGGCCCCCAACTTTTTTCGACAATGCTAAATTCTATTCCTTGCTTGCTTTCCTCGTTTGTTACTACTTTATAAGTAACTGTCAAAATATCATTATCCACAGCAATGTCGTCTGCCAAATCTTGAATCTCAGCCGTCACAAAAGGTTTATTCAATATATGCTTAACTTTATTTTGCAATCTTTCAATTGAAGTTCTTTTATTTCCCTTAAAACCAATAAAATCAATAACTTTTGGTATTTCAAAAATTAATGCATTACGTGAATCCACACTGGTCAAAAAATCTTGATTATTTAAACCAAGATGATCAAGCACTAATGATTTATCTTCAACCCCTTTAACTCCAGCTTGAATAAATTCTTTATATTTTGCGAAATCTCCAGCACCTAAATCTGACAAATCTGGAGCAATGACAATATCTGCTAAACCTAAAGATTGAATGGTGTTTTGTACTAAAGCGATATCAACACTTTGATATGAAACAGAAATAACAGAAGAGTTTTCATTAATGACACTTAATGGTGATGATATATTAACAGCTATCACAATATCCGCACCCATCTGTTTGACTACATCCACCGGTAAATTATTTAAAATTCCACCGTCTGCCAAAAACCTACCCTGATGTTGGACAGGGCCAAAAACCAAAGGAACCGCCATAGATGCTCGCATAGCCATGGCTAAGTCTCCATGATCTATTATATAAGGTTCTGCAGCATTTAGGTCTGAAGCAACTGCTCTAAAAGGAATGGGATAATCATCGAAATTTTGTGTTTTAATTGATCCTACAATTCTTTGTAGTTCAAGCATTAACTGTTGACCACCTGCAAAACCTTTACTACTTTTTGGCCCTGATTTTGACAAGCCAAGTTCTAAATCTACAAAATAATCTTTATCGGCTTGTTTGGCGCTGTATTCTTGTTTTTTTCTATCTGTGGTTGGTCTAAACACCCTATCCCAGTCAATGGATTGGACAACCCATTCGAGATCATCTGTACTCATACCTGTTGCATATAAGCCACCAACAATACTGCCCATCGATGTACCTGCAATATAATCTATTGGAATTTTTTTATTTTCTAACTCTCGTAGTACACCGATATGAGCTAAACCACGCGCACCACCACCTGACAAAACTAAACCTATTTTCGGTCTGTTTTTATCATAGGCCTGTAGACTAAATGCTAAAAACAACATAATCAATGCTGCTAATGAACGTCCCCTAATTTGATTTAACTTCCCCACTTTTTAATCCATTTTAAATAATAAATATGTATTGCTGTTGAACGAACAATGAAAAAACTTAAAAACGCCATCCATAATCCATGGTTTCCATAGCCCCTTAACAAATACCATAAAGGAATATAACAAAAAATAGTCGCCATAACCATTGAATTTCGCATTATCCTAGCTTCTGTTGTCGCTACAAACAACCCATCATAAACAAAACTAGGCATTGCAATGATAGGAATTATAACAAGCCATATTATATAAACGTTAGCATAATCTTTAACTTCTTGAATAGATGTTAACAAGCTCACAATTTCCTGCCCAAATAGCAAGTAAATAATACTAGAAAATAAAGCAATAATAAATGAAATAACAAAAACTTGTTTTAGGATTTGTTTAAACTCTTTTTTATCATTTGCGCCATATGCCTGTCCACATAAAGATTCAACTGCATGTGCAAAACCATCTAATCCATATGACATCAAGTAGAAAAAATTAAGTAAAACAGCATTTCCTGCCAAAGAAAGCTCTCCCAATCTCGCACTGCCTTTTGTCATTAGTGCAAAAACGGCCATTAAACACAGGGTCCGAATAAAAATATCACGATTCAAAACAAAAAACTGTTTCATCTCTGCATTTGGCGTTAACCAATGTTTTAGCTGCTGAATTGATGGAAGCTTGTACCCTGATTTGAATAAAAAATAGATTCCCAACAATACAGCAGCATATTCTGATAGCAAAGAGCCATAAGCAACTCCAGCAATTCCCCAATGCCATTCCATTACAAACACATAATCTAAAACCATGTTACCCACTTGATTAACTAACATAATCAACAACACTTTTTTAGATTCTTGAATCGCCAAGAAATATCCAAAAAAAACATAAATCAACAATGTCGCAGGCGCCGACCAAATCCTTATGTAAAAATATTCGCCTGCCATAGTAGCCACTTGACCTCCTTGTGATGTTAACTTAAGTGCATAAACACCAATAACCTTCTGAAAAACCAACAACATAAATGCTATGACAATGGCTATTATCAATGCTTGCGTGAGTTGCTTGTTTATATTCACAACATCATGTTTACCATAAGACTGGGCAATTAAACCAGTAGTGCTCATTTTTAAAAAACCAAACCCCCAAAACAGCACATTGAAAATAGTGGCACCTACATTAATGGAGGCCAAATAGATAGGAAAATCAAGATGACCCAAGATTACCGTATCTACTATTCCCAAAAAAGGAATACTGATGGCAGATAAAATCATAGGAATAGCAATAGCAAATATATGTCTGTAAAGTTGGAAAGTTTGATTAATGGAATTTTTAGACATACTTACTTTTAGCACATGCATTACATGTTAGGTTTTGTTAAAATAATTAAAAATATTTTTGAGAAACAAATCATGACAGATAATAGATATCCTGTAAATAAACAAGCCAAGAAAAGAAACAAAATACGGGTCATCCTATGGCTAATTATTTTGTTTGTAATCGCCAACATTGTCATAATGTTTTATTTTGACCAAAAACCTGAAATGTTTGACGTTCAAAAAATTGCGGCTAAGAGAGCTGATTTACATGGACACAACATAGTCACAGGATTTACAACAACAGCAACCTTGTTAGAAGTGGCTGAAACATTACTAAACAAGCCAGGAGGTTATTTAACCAATGATAAATTACCACCTTCTGTATTCATGGATAATATTCCGAATTGGGAATATGGGGTTTTAGTGCAAGTTCGAGATTTAGCCAGAACCTTACGGAATGACTTAAGCCGCTCTCAAAGCCAATCTCTTGAAGATGAAGATTTAAAAGAATCTGATCCTAAATTTCACTTTAACAATAATTCATGGTGGTTACCCAGAACTGAATCTCAATACGGAGAAGCCATAGATGACATGCACCATTATTTAACACGTCTGAGTGATGACAATCAAGAAGATGCTCAATTTTATGCGCGTACTGATAATTTAGTGACATGGTTAAATCTTGTAGAAAAACGCCTAGGCAACCTCTCACAAAAACTTAGTGCTAGTGTTGAAAAAGAACGATTGAATACAGACTTAAGTGGAGACACTGCAGCCACTCAATCCACCTACAAACCTAGTGAGTTAAAAGTTCAAACTGATTGGTTTAAAATTGATGACAACTTTTTTGAAGCAAGAGGCTCAACTTGGGCATTGATACATTTAATGAAGGCCATTGAAATTGACTTTAAAGGTGTATTACAAAAGAAAAATGCCCTGATCAGTTTAAGACAAATTATTAGAGAACTTGAATCAACCCAAGAGTCAATCTGGACTCCAATGATTTTAAATGGCTCCGGATTTGGTTTCTTTGCAAATCATTCTCTTGTCATGGCTTCTTATATTTCAAGAGCCAATGCAGGTATTATCGATTTAAGACAACTGTTGGAAAATGGTTAGCA
>Ga0209345_10003438_pt1 | contig 16322 bp, 16 predicted proteins | sample Cruoilmetagenom7_FD_187294 | JGI IMG/M metagenome (GOLD analysis project Ga0209345, IMG submission 187294) | Oil polluted marine microbial communities from Coal Oil Point, Santa Barbara, California, USA - Sample 7 (SPAdes) (version 2) | ecosystem: Environmental > Aquatic > Marine > Oil seeps ...
GCCCCAGTGGGATCAGTTCCAGGGCTTCCTGAAATCGGAGGTGCGTTACACCTCGCTTCAGAAGTCCTTTCCTGAAGAAGCAAATGTACTGTTCAAAGCTGCTCAGACCAATGCCAAGTGGCGGTATGACAGTTATGTTCGCATGGCCAGCCTTGATTTTGCACCACAAGTATAGCAGATATCCTGCATATAACTCTGAAAACCGTCCGGACAACCGGGCGGTTTTTTTTCTAACTTTGCAGGTAAAATGGGTGTTTTGGGAAGAATAATAGCCATCGATTACGGGACCAGGCGCAGCGGATTGGCGGTCACCGATCCGGGACAAATGATTGCATCACCCCTGGAAACCATTCCCACACATGAATTAATGCACTACCTGCAGGCCTATTTTGAAAGGGAGCAGGTGGATCTGGTGGTGGTGGGTCACCCCAGGCAGATGGATTATTCTGAGTCGGAGTCTATGAAGCAGATACGGTTTTTTGTGGGAGCGTTCAAAAAGCGATTTAAGGAAATTCCGGTGGAGTGGATGGATGAACGCTTTACCTCAAAAATGGCCATGGATGCCATGATTGCCGGGGGAGTGAAAAAATCGGACCGGAAGGTCAAAGGAAATGTGGACCGGATTAGTGCGGCCCTTATTCTGCAGTCTTTCCTGGAAAGAAGGAACAATATGCAGAGCTAGGCGTTGATTTATATTAACAAGAGTACAACAGGAAATGGTATTACCGGTATATGTTTACGGAATGTCGGTGCTTCGAAAAACTGCACAGGAGATTCCAGAGGATTTTCAGGAGCTGGATCTCTTGATTGCAAATATGTTTGAAACCATGCGCGCCAGTGATGGGGTAGGACTGGCAGCTCCCCAGATTGGAAAATCCATTCGGATTTTTGTAGTGGACGCGAGCCCCATGGCTGATACAAAAGAAGAGCCTGAACTGGCAGAATTTAAAAAAGCTTTTATAAATCCTTATATCCTCGAAGAGTGGGGTGATCCCTGGTCCTTTGAGGAGGGCTGTCTGAGCCTTCCAAATATTCGGGAAGAAGTATCCCGCCCTGACCATGTACGCATTGAGTATTATGATGAAAACTGGAACCTGAAGGAAGAGGTATATGACGGGATTCGGGCCCGGATTATCCAGCATGAATATGATCATCTGGAGGGGAAATTGTTTGTGGACCGCATCAGTCCCTTACGACGAAAACTGATTTCTGCCCGCTTAAATGCCATCAGTCATGGTCGTGCCGATTGCGATTACCGCATGATCTATCCAAAAAAGTAGGCTCTTCCGTAGTTTTTTTTCACACAAGCCATCATGGTTTTTTGTTTCGTTATGCAATAGTTGTATATTGCAACAGTTAATTTGAGCTACTATGGATTTCACCAATCTATCCATTATCAGGCCCCCGGAAACCTCCTCTACCTGGTTGCTGAAAGATCGGTTAGGAGCAGTACGCGTCAGGTTTTCCTTAGGGAGGAACCGGTACCGTGTAGATACGGGATTATACCGCCTGGGCAGACCTGGTAAGGATTCTGAAGTTTTTGTTACTGCGAACTACAAGCTCAGTTTTGATCTGCTAAGAAAAAACCTGGATGGTTTGAATGCCTGGATCCTGGTGCTGGAAACTCATGGCATTAACGTGTGGTGTGCCGCCGGGAAAGGTACTTTTGGGAGCAGTGAACTGATCAGGCAGGTTCAGGATGCACGTCTGGCTGAGCTGGTATCCCACAGGAGACTGATTGTTCCTCAGCTGGGGGCCCCCGGAGTTTCAGCAAAGCAGGTAAAAGAAGCTACCGGATTTATGGTGAAGTTCGGGCCCGTCCGTGCAGGTGATATTAAAGCCTATCTCTCCGCGGGGTACCGGAAAGATCAAATTGCCCGGAGCGTTTCATTCACTTTCAGAGACAGGTTTATTCTCACCGCAGTGGAACTGGCAAACTCAGTGGGCTATCTTTTCATAGCATTCGTATTGATGTTGCTCCTTTCGGGGATTCATTCCGAAGGATACTCCTATGAGCTAATGTGGATGGAGGGCTTAAAAGCCGGGCTGTATCTCCTGGCAGCCTATATCAGTGGGGCATTTCTTGCTCCCTTGCTCTTGCCCTTGCTTCCATTCCGGCATTTTGGAGGGAAGGGGATGCTGGCCGGACTGGGGATCTTTGGACTTATTGCGCTACTTACTGCCACGGAAATCCCCCCACTTGCCATGGTGGGATGGTTCCTTGTTTCAGGAGCCTTATCCTCCTACCTGACCATGAACTTTACCGGAGCGAGTACCTATACCTCTCTAAGTGGAGTGAGGAAAGAGATGGGCATCTTCGTGCCTGTTCAGCTTGCTTTTACAATCAGCGGCCTGGTGCTTATAATCATCTCAAAACTGGTATAGCATGGATACTCAGAGATATTTAAAAAATGTGACAAGCCTGGAGTATGATTCTTCCAAATGTATCGGGTGTCGCATGTGCCTGGAGGTTTGTCCCCACAATGTATTCCGGATGGCTGGGAAACAAGCGGCGATTGTCAACCGGGACAAGTGCATGGAGTGTGGGGCCTGCGAACTTAATTGTGAGACGGGTGCTCTTAAGGTTAAACAGGGGGTGGGTTGTGCCTCAGCCGTGATTAATGGATTCCTTCGAGGAACCGAACCAAATTGTGATTGTGGCAGTGACGCTGCATGCTGTTGATTATGGATAAAAAGTACATTCAGCACTTCAGGGAGACTCTCCGGATCTTTGACCAGGAATTGTTTCTGCAAAACAGTGCCTCCTGCTGCAATGGGATTAGCATGGCACAGTGCCACACGCTCCTGGAAATTGAGAAAAGCAGCAGCGCCTCAGTCTCCCAACTGGCGAAGACACTTTCCCTGGATAAAAGCACTGTAAGCCGGACAGTGGATGGACTGGTAAATATCCGAATGGTCAACAGGGTCACTCCAAAAGAGAACCGCCGTACAGCTCTGATTAACCTCACCGAATCAGGGAAAGAGGTTTGTGCTACCATCAATTATACCAGCGATTCTTATATTAGTGAGATCCTCCAGGATTTTTCCGAAGATGAGCAAGAGGAATTCTTCAGACTGTTCCGAAAACTCACCTGCAATATGGCAGCCTACAGGACCCAAAAAAAGAAGCTGCCCTAAAGAACAGCTTTCACTCTTTTTTGTGTACTAAGGTCTCTGCTAAACAATTGCGTTGAAATGCTCTTCTGATTTAAGGAGCATGTCAATATACTGGGCACGCTTATAAACGAAGGGATCGTTGATGGCATTTGAGCTGAGTTTACCTTTAAAGGCTTCGATGGAATCATATCCTTTGCGATCCATCCACTCTTCCAGCTCTTTTAACATCTCTGCAGCATGTCCTACGCCATGGTGATAGAAGGTGCTGACAGCTTCAATGGCACTGGCACCTGCCAGGATCATCTTCGCCATATCCATCCCTTCATAGATTCCGTTGTTGGCAACAACACTGGCCTTCAGGTTCCCATGAGTAAGACCAATATACCGGATGGAGAGACGATGATCGCTATGAGTACTCAGGTTCCATGGAGAAACGTGTTTTTCAGCTTCCACGTCGATGTCCGGCTCAAAGAGCCTGTTGAATAAAATAAAGGCATCTGCGCCTGCCTCATCCAAATCTTTTATGGTTTTCAGAACATTGGTATAGAATGGGCTAAGTTTTACACTAACCGGTATCTTCACTGCTGCCTTCACAGCTTTCAGGATGAGAATCTGATCTTGAATGACATCGTGTCCCGATTTATCAAAATTACGAGGTACCGAGAAAAAGTTTAGTTCCAGCCCCGCAACTCCGGTCTCTTCCAGCAATTTGGCATACTCCACCCAGGACTCCTTATAGATAGCATTCAGGCTGGCAAAAACCGGAATGGAGAGAGCTTCAACTACCTTTTTCAGGTTATGAATATGTTCTTTTGGTCCTCCATGCTCAATTTTTGGAAAGAGGTTGATCATTTCGGCATTCCGGTTATCATAAGCTTCCAGTTGATTGGTGAGATCATTGTCTTCCATCTGGATCTGTTCCTCGAACAAGGAACGATATACCACTGCTGCAACTCCTGCCTTTTCAGCCTCTTTAAGCTTTTCAATGTTATTTGAGAGGTTACATGCACCCAGAATCAGAGGGTTCTTCAGGGTGACTCCCATGTGTTTTGTTGTAAGTGTTGCCATTTGAAATAGATTAAACGTTTAAATAATTCTCGTATATAAAACTATCAACCCCTACGAAAGGTTCAAATAAAGGGAAAGAAAAGCAGATATTTTTGAATTCAGTACATGAATCCAAAAAAGGACTTTCGGGGGCATCATGTACGATTTGCGAAAATTTCCCGTGTTACTTGTCCTTCTTCCCTTTTTTGGAGGGGTGGTATGTGGAACAGCTGGGATTCCCGTAATCTGCACGGGGAAGGTGGTATTTCTGGCCCTCTCACTCCTGGCTATAGTTTTATGCATTTTCTTCTGGCAGGGGAAGAGGAGAGGATCGTGTTCATGGCTTATATCGCTACCCTTGTTTTTCTTATTATTTATCTCAGGAACAGGGAATGCCATGCTTACACGGCCCCTTGATCCGGGCCTGCCTGAAGGTGATTGGCTCCTCGTGAGGGGCGAAGTAAGCGGATCACCACACCCGGGTCCCCACGGGTATTGCTTTAATCTGAAGCTGCATCTGTTCGTTTTAGCCGGTACTGCTTATCCTGCCAACACTCTGTTGAGGACATACCTCAGCTTACCTGCAGACTCGGTACTCATGGCTGACGCCGGGTTTCTTACCGACTCTCTGCTTCCTGCTGCAGGCGAGATCTGGCAGTTTTCTGGGAGGCTGGCAGCCATCCAAAACAGTGGTAATCCTGGAGGGATAAATTTCAAATCTGTTATGAACAGGAAAAATTGCTGGTACAGCTTCTATGTCTCCACCGGAAAGGAAGCGACTGTATGTAACCGGAGGGTAGATTGGGCGGCAAGAAGGCTCTCTCCTGCCTTGATAAGACAGAAGGTTTCTAATCACTGGCATGGGGAAGCAGAAGAGGTCTCCTTGCTAAAGGCTGTCTGCCTGGGCGATCGTTCGTCGCTGACCGATGAGCTCCGCCAGGCTTATGCAGCTGCTGGAGGAATGCACCTGCTTGCGGTATCAGGACTACATATAGGGCTTATCTGGTGGGTATTACAGTATATGATCGGATGGATGCACCTGCTTTTCCGCAGCGAGAAACTTGGAACTGCCACAGTGATCGGAATATTGTGGTTCTATGCATTTGTGACTGGATTTTCCTCCTCTGTTAGCAGATCCGTAAGCATGTTTTCTTTTTTTTCTGCCGGCAGGATTATTGGAATACGGATCCATCCCCTGAACGGAATATTTGTGTCAGCCTTTCTCCTGGTGCTGGTAAAACCAGACCGGCTTATGGATCTTGGATTTCAGCTCTCTTATTCCGCCATCATAGGAATTGTGAGCCTTTACCCGCTTTTAAAAGGCTTACTCCAGGTGAAGAATCGCTTCCTGCGCTGGGTATGGGAAGCAGGCTCAGTGAGCCTGGCAGCCCAGCTCAGCACAGCACCCCTGGTGATCTACTACTTCCACCAGGTACCCCTCTACTCATTGCTAACCAGCCTGGTTGCCATTCCCATGCTCAGTGTATTGCTCTGCATTTTTGTCTGCTCAGTTCCTTTTATATCCCTTGGAATCCTGGAGGAGTTTTTCAATTTCCTATTGATTGGACTGGCCCGCCTGATGAACCGGTTTATGAATCTGATCTCGGATCTGCCCGGTGCAAGCCTGGACGGACTGCACTTAGACCGGGTGACACTCATCTTCTGGCTTCTACTTTTGATGATTCTGCTAATTACCCTTCATAAAAGAAGCAGAATTCCCCCTTACCTGATTTTGCTCCTGACTTCTGTATCCCTTATATGGAGCTCCTGGCATCACCTGAAACGTCAAAGCTCCTCCGAACTGCTTATTTGCCATTTCAGAGGCGCCTCCATGGTCATCATCAGAGAGGGAATTAAGCTGGATTATTATTGCTGGTACAGGGACAGTACTTCCGTGGAGTATATGAAGTCCTACCTGGAGCTGGCCTGGAGCAGCCGGATATACGATAAGCATCTGATTGAAACAGAAGGCTGGGGCAACATCCAGGGATCCATATCCAGCTGTATAAAGCTTAAGGAAGGGCTCAGCATACTGGGGAACGATCAATGTGCCGGTCTGGTGTTTAGAAAAGGCGTGCAGGAGTATATGTGGGGGAATATTTTGGAGGATTCTTCAGGCATCCATACATTCAGCCCCGATTTTATTCTGCTATCGGGAGAACCCGGGCTGATAAAACTGCAGGAAGTTAAATCGAGGGATCAAGTGGTTCTGGTGCTTGATGGATCCAACAGGAGCTGGTATAAAGAAAGAATGGGCGCAGGCCGTGAAGGGGCTTATTTGACAGATCGCTCGGGGGCCTATGTGAAAAGATGGTAAAAAAAGAGATTTCCATGCGCACTATTGGACAATTATCTGTTATTTTGCCCTGTTGTTTTTTTATAGATTATGCGTATTGTAATTGCCGGAGCTGGCGAAGTCGGGACTCACCTGGCGAAGATGCTCAGTCATGAGGAACATGACTTGGTTGTGATTGATAACGATGGCGATCGTCTGAAAACCATTGGAAGCACACTGGATGTGCTGACCATTGAAGGGAATGCCAACTCCATTGCCCAGTTGAAGGAGGCAAAGATCGGGAAGGCCGATCTGTTGATTAGTGTCACTTCCTCGGAAGATGTCAACGTCAATTCCGCTATTCTAAGTAAGAGACTGGGGGCAAAAAAAACCATTGCCAGAATTGATAACCAGGAGTATCTGTTGCCAGCCAACAAGGAGATATTTGAAAATCTTGGGGTGGATTATATGATATACCCGGAAAAAATTGCTGCCCGTGAAATTGTGGGCCTGCTTTCGGAAACGGGTAGTACAGAGGTGGTTGAGTTTGGTGGAGGAAAGCTGCATATGTATGTGATCAGACTTGACCAGGACGCCCCCATCATTAACAAATCCCTGCGGGAAATAGGCCCGGGAAATGATAGCCTGGAATACAGGGCAGTGGCCATTACCCGGAAGGGACAAACCATAGTTCCCTCCGGCGATGATCGCTTTGAAATGGGCGACCTGGTTTACGTGATCAGCAGTAAAGCCGGCTTAAAGCAGCTCTATAAATACTCTGGTAAGAAGCAGTTTGAGGTACGTGATATTATGATTCTGGGAGGGAGCCGGATTGGAAGAAAGACCGCTGATGCCCTGGGGAAACAGCATTATGTGAAGCTCATTGAGAAGGACAGACAGCGGAGTTACGCGCTCTCCAATATTCTGAGCAATACGCTGGTAATCAATGGAGATGGTACCGATATGGAGCTCTTGCGCCAGGAGGGGCTGGAAAATATGGATGCCTTTGTTGCGGTGACCGGGAACTCTGAGACCAATATTTTATCCTGCCTGCTGGCCAAGCATATGGGTGTAAAAAGAACCATCGCCGAGGTAGAGAACATGGACTATATCCACCTGGCAGAAAATATAGGAGTGGATACCATCATCAATAAAAAGCTGATTACTGCCAGCCGGATCTTCCGCTTTACCATGACCGAAGAGGTGTCGAGCATCAAGTGCCTGACCGGAACTGCAGCCGAAGTGATGGAGTTTGTTGTAAAACCTGATGCCCCTGCCACTGCCGGGAAGTTGAGGGACATTAGCTTTCACAATGAGGCCATAATAGGAGGGGTCATCCGCGGTAAGAATGCCTTTATTGCCCATGGGGAGACACATATTAAGCCCTACGATCGTGTGGTGGTTTTTGCCCTGCCTGGAGTGATCCACACCATTGGCAAGTTTTTCAACTAGAAAAGAATGCTTAATCACAGAACCATTGTCCGGATCATAGGTGTGATTTTGATCACCGAAGGATTTTTTATGTGGCTGGCCATCCCCGTTTCTCTCATTTTCGGGGAGAAAGATTTCTTACAATTTCTGCTTTCCGGAGCCATTACGGTGGCGCTTGGTATGGTAGGCTACCTGCCTGTAAGAAAGACTGATCTGATGGTAAACCGTAGAGATGGCTATGTGATCGTAACCGGGGCCTGGATCCTCTTTTCACTTTTCGGAACACTTCCCTTCCTGCTTACCGGGTCCATACCCAATTTTACCGATGCCTTCTTCGAAACCATTTCGGGCTTTACCACCACAGGAGCCTCCATTCTGAATAACATTGAAGAACTTTCCCACGCTGTCCTGTTCTGGAGAAGCCTGATTCAATGGCTGGGAGGAATGGGAATAATTCTGCTGACACTGCTTTTGTTACCCTTCCTGGGGATTGGAGGCATGCAGTTGTTTTCGGCAGAAGTACCCAGTCCGACCCCCGATAAATTACATCCTCATGTGAAGGATACGGCCAAAAGGCTATGGTTTATCTACCTGATTTTCACTTTTGTTGAGGCCATGTTACTCTGGGCCGGTGAGATGGATCTATACGATGCCATCTGTCACTCGCTGACCACCATGGCCACCGGGGGCTACTCCACCAAGCAGGCCAGTATTGCCTACTGGAACTCGCCGTATATCCACTATGTGATTACCGTATTTATGTTCCTGGCGGGAACCAATTTCACTCTTGCCTATTTTGGAATGCATGGACAGTTCAGGAAGATCTGGAAGAATGAGGAATTCAGATGGTACCTGGGTTTTATTGGAGGATTTACCCTGCTGGTTACCCTTGGCCTCTTCTTTACCGGAGGAGGTGGGTTGGAACTGGCCTTCCGGAACGCCATTTTCCAGGTGGTCTCCATCATCACCACCACGGGTTATGTCACAGCTGATTATCTGCTCTGGGCTCCATGGCTCATCGTCATTATCTTCACGATGATGTTTTTCGGGGGATCTGCAGGTTCCACCGGGGGCGGACCCAAGATCATGAGGATTGTGGTCATGTTGAAAAACTCAACCCAGGAGTTGAAACGGATGATACATCCCAATGCGGTCATTCCTGTGAGGCTTAATAAAATGGCAGTTCAGGAACCGGTGGTCACCAGCGTGCTGGCCTTTATGGCCTTTTACGGGATTATCGCAGTGATCTCGATGGTTATTATGTCCGTTCTTGGAAATGATCTGAATACCTCCATTGGGGCAGTGGCTGCCACTTTGGGTAATATTGGTCCCGGAATTGGCCAGGTGGGCCCCTCTCTTAATTTTTCAGAAATCCATACGGCGGGCAAATGGTTTCTCTCCTTCCTGATGCTGGTGGGCAGGCTGGAGCTCTTTACGGTACTGGTGCTATTCTCCCCCATGTTCTGGAGGCGATAGATCCCTTAGTTGGATGAAACCAGGTATTCCCCGGGGAGTTTGGTGAAAGTTTTTCTGAGCCAGAGATGAAATTTGTGTCCCCCTCCTCCAAAAAACATCATCGGACAGAAGCCATAGACCACCTCGATCTGGTTTTCTTCACAAAGGGCACGGGCTTTCTCTGAATAGGCTCCCTTCCCCATGCCCTTGACCATCCAAAGGCGCTTGATCCCCGATCCTGCAGCCTGTTCGGTGATTTCTTCACTAAGCTTCGGAGGAACCGCCAGAATCAGGTTTTCAACCTCCTCAGGCAGGTCCCTGACGGAAGAATAGCAGGTAATTTCATCAATTTTTTCGTAGTTGGGATTTACAGGGTAGACCTCTTTCCCAATCTTGATGAGTTCAGTCAACAGGTACTTTCCGAAGTTTTCTTTGTTGGGTGAAGCCCCGGCAACGGCCACCTTGCCTGAATCCAGGAATGCTTTTATGGTATCTTTCATGACGCGATCCTTTATACCCACAAGTTAATAAAGGGGCCCGATTTCACCAAGGCCTTCCCTGATTACCTCGGGTTCATCCCCGCTGCAATCGACAATAGTGGAGGGAACCATACCCCCATATCCTCCATCTATAACAGCATCCACCAGGTCGCGGTACTCCTCCAGGATCAGTTCGGGATCGGTGGGATACTCCAGGATTTGGTCGTCCTCCTTCAGGGAGGTGGTCAGAATGGGATTGCCCAGTTGCCGGACAATTTCCAGGATAATATTATTATCGGGAACCCGGATACCCACGGTTTTCCTCTTCTGTTTAATGGATTTGGGTACCTGGGTACTGGCGGTAAGGATGAAGGTAAAGGGACCGGGCAGGTGCGATTTCATCAGTTTAAAGGTCCTGTTGTCCACTTGCCTGGCAAAATCCGACAGGTGACTCAGATCAGAACAGATAAATGAGAAGCGCGCTTTCTCAGGTTTGGTACCTTTGATCCGTGCCACTCGCTCAACTGCCCTTGCTTTAGTTATATCGCAACCCATGCCATAGACCGTATCGGTAGGGTAGATAATTACCCCTCCGTCTCGAAGCAATTCAACAATCTTGTCGATTTGCCGTTGATCCGGGCTCTTTTCATATAGCTTGAGCAGCATCATTTGCGATAAATCGCGTAAAAATAGTATAATAACTGCATATATGGAGCCTGTTTCGTATTTTAGGTAGATGCAACTGCCTGTCCTGGACCTGAAAAATTCTAAGCTGAGACCCTGGCATCCCGATGATGCTTCATCGCTTATAAAGCATGCCAATAATCCCCGTATTGCTTCTAATCTCAGGGATGGCTTTCCCTACCCCTATACCTTGCAGGATGCCAGGAATTGGTTGAAGATGGTAGGGGAGAACAGGGAGGATGTGATCCTGGCCATTCAAGTAAATGGCGAAGCTTCAGGAGGAATCGGTCTTCACGGACTAAAAGATGTATACCGCTACAACGGGGAGATCGGGTACTGGCTATCTGAACGGCACTGGGGAAAAGGAATCGTCTCCGAGGCCGTGGCCGCCATGGTGGAATACGCATTTACAAAATGCTCATGGCTAAGGCTTTTTGCCTGTGTGTATGAAAATAACCCCTCTTCGAAAAGGGTCCTTGAGAAAAACGGGTTTAAACTGGAAGCCATTCATAAAAAAACTGTGATGAAAGAGGGCATACTGATGGATGAGCATCTCCATGCCCTGTTGAAAGATCAGTGGCTTGCTTCCTCTTCTGAAGGTTCCTCCTCTGGCTGATTGAACTCCCTGGGATCCATATCCTCTTCCTCCTCCTCATCCAGTTGTGATTTTTCCGGTACTGGTCCCTGATCTCTGTAAAGAAGGGCCAGGAGAACTCCAGAAACCGCCCCGGTAATATGGGCTTCAAAGGAGACCTCAAAATCAAAAGGGAGGAGCCCCCATACCATGCTGCCATACCAGAATACCACCAGCAGTGAGATGGCGGTCAGACTTCTTACCCGCCGGATGATCCCGCTCAGGAAGAGAAAAGCAGTCAGCCCGTATATCAGGCCGGAGGCTCCAATATGATATGCCTCTCTCCCTACCCCCCACAGGAGGACACCTCCGATCAGGTAGATCAGCAACCAGATTTTGTAAGCGATATCCCGGTAGAAATAAAAGAGGGCCAAACTCAGCAGGAATGCCGGCATGGAGTTGTCAATCAGGTGTTTCCAGTTACCATGGATCAGTGGTGAGAAGAGTATCCCCTGTAGTCCGCTCCACCTCCGGGGATAAACCCCTCCCTCTGCAAAGGAGAGTTCCATACTTACCTCGAAAAATTTCACTGCCCAGAGCAGAAGCAAGAAGAATCCGGGAAACACAAGGCTGTAGATAAACCGTTTCTTCTCTTCCGACATAGAACAAAGATATCTTTTTTCCGATTGTGCTATCTTTAAAGAATAAAACCGGAGGACATGACTGAAATATTGCTGGGACTACTGATATTGCTTGCCATTGTGAATGTGTTACTTGCCTTAAAGAAGAGGAAACCGGCAGATTCCGGGCCCCAGCTTAAGGAGGTCGAAACTTCCATTCTGAAGTTTCAGACCGTACTGGAAAAGAGCGAGAGGACCGCGAAAGATGAGTTTGAACGGAACCGGCGGGAAAACCAGGAGAGCGCCAAGGCCAACCGGGACGAGCTGACAAAGGCCCTTTTATCCTTCGAGCAGAAATTTGCTGTCCATATCAAGGGGATCCAGGAGACCATAGAAAAGCAGCTCTTAAGTATACGTGATGACAATACCAAGCAACTTAACGAGATGCGAAGAACCGTCGATGAGAAGTTGCAAACCACCCTGGAAAAGAGGCTTGGAGAATCCTTTAAACAGGTGAGCGAACGCCTGGAGCAGGTACATAAGGGTCTTGGGGAGATGCAGACCATTGCTTCCGGGGTGGGGGATCTGAAAAAAGTGCTCTCCAATGTTAAGACCAGGGGAGTCCTGGGCGAATACCAGCTGGGCAATATCCTGGAGCAGATATTGACCCCTGAGCAGTACAGCATGAACGTTTCCACCAAAAAGGGAAGTCAGGCGCATGTGGAATATGCCATCAAACTTCCGGGAAAGAGCACCGATGAAGAAGTCTGGATGCCGGTGGACTCAAAATTCCCCATTGAATCCTATGAACTATTACTTAAGGCCTATGATCAAGGGAACCCGGAACAGATCGAAACGGCCCAGAAGGTGCTGATCAAATCGGTGGAGGGATTTGCCAAAGATATCAGTGAAAAATACTTGGACCCTCCATTTACCACAGATTTTGGGATTATGTTCCTGCCGGTTGAAAGCCTCTATGCCGAGATACTACGTCATCCGGGACTCTTTGAATCCCTCCAGCGAAACCACCGGATCACCGTTACCGGTCCCACCACGCTCTCGGCCCTCTTGAACAGCCTGCAGATGGGATTCCGTACCCTGGCAGTACAGAAAAGAAGCAGCGAGGTTTGGAAAGTTCTGGGAGCGGTTAAGTCTGAGTTTGAAACTTTTTCAGCCTACCTGAAGAAGGTCCGCAAGCAGCTGGATACGGCCACCGGAACCCTGGATAAGCTTCAAACCACACGAACCAAGCAGATTGAGAGAAAGCTGCGTACGGTGGAAACTCTGGATTCGCCAGAATCCAAAGAGATCCTGGAGCTCCCTTCCGAATCGGAAGAAGAAAGCCCCGAAGTTGAATAAATTGTTATTTTTTCCACCTTTTGTGTTTGTGAATTGATTTTATCTCTATATTTGAACGATGTTTTAAAACTATGCTAAACAACATTCTGCATATTCTACTCGTGGTGCTTGTACTGGTGATCGATCCAGAGAAGGCCTGAGAGTGGTATTTTACAGATTAAAATATACCAAGCCATTCTCAGGAAGAGAATGGCTTTTTTAATGTACAGATTAACCTAACAGCTAATGAAGATTCAATACCGGAGCCATACCAGTACGATGGGGCGCAGAATGGCAGGGGCGAGGAGCCTGTGGCGTGCCAACGGAATGAAAGAGAGTCAGTTCGGGAAACCGGTTTTTGGCATTGCCAACTCTTTTACGCAGTTTGTTCCGGGGCATACCCACCTGCATCATATTGGACAGGAGGTGAAGCAGATTTTTGAAGAGGCGGGCTATTTCGCTGCCGAATTCAATACCATTGCCATTGACGACGGGATTGCTATGGGCCATGATGGGATGCTATATTCCCTTCCCTCCAGGGACCTGATTGCTGACAGCATCGAATATATGGCCAATGCCCACAAGGTGGATGCCCTGTTTTGCATCTCCAACTGTGACAAGATCACACCCGGAATGCAGATGGCTGCCATGAGATTGAACATCCCTGTGATTTTTGTATCGGGCGGACCCATGGAGGCGGGCCGGGATGGGGATACGGCCCTGGACCTGGTGGATTCCATGGTGATGGCAGCCGATCCCGCTGTAAGTGATGAAAAGATCGCTCACATTGAGAAGCTGGCCTGTCCCACCTGTGGATCCTGTTCCGGAATGTTTACGGCCAACTCCATGAACTGTTTAAACGAGGCCATTGGGCTGGCTCTACCAGGAAACGGCACCATTGTGGCCACCCATGTGGAACGTAAAAATCTCTTTGAAAAGGCGGCTTTACATCTGATTAAGAATACTCGCTCCTATTACGAAGAGGGGAACGAAAAAGTATTGCCGCGCTCCATTGGGAGCTACGCGGCCTTTGAGAATGCCATGACCCTGGATATCGCCATGGGGGGATCCACCAATACGGTTTTGCACCTGTTGGCCATCGCACATGAGGCCGGGGTAAATTTTGGTATGCGAGATATTGACCGGCTCTCACGGCAGACACCGGTCTTAAGTAAAGTAGCACCAAGCTCCAGCTATCATGTGGAGGATGTGAACAGGGCCGGAGGCATCATGGGTATTCTGGCCGAACTGGACCGGGGAGGACTAATCAACCGGGATGTTTACCGGGTAGACGGACGCACCCTGGACGAGGCCATGAAGTGTTGCGACCTGATTAACAACGATCCCTGTGACCGCAACGAAGAACTCTACTCGGCAGCTCCGGGAGGCAAATTCAATCTGACCCTGGGATCTCAGGATACCAGGTACAGTGAGTTTGATCTGGACCGGGAAACGGGCTGTATCCGGAGAATAGAAAATGCTTATAGCAATGACGGGGGATTGGGCGTTCTTTACGGAAACATTGCGCAGAAAGGTTCCATTGTAAAGACCGCCGGGGTCTCTGAGAAGGTTCTGCAGTTTGAGGGTCCTGCCAAAGTCTATGATTCCCAGGATGAGGCCTGTGATGCCATTTTGGAAAGCAGGGTGAAGGCCGGGGATGTGGATGTGATCCGCTACGAGGGACCCAAAGGAGGGCCGGGCATGCAGGAGATGCTCTATCCCACCTCCTACATTAAATCCAGGCAGCTGGGAGAGAAATGTGCACTGATTACAGACGGCCGTTTCTCCGGGGGTACTTCCGGCCTTTCCATTGGCCATATTTCTCCCGAAGCGGCAGATGGAGGCGCCATTGGATTAATCAGGGACGGTGATCTGATACGAATCGATATTGCAGCGCGTTCCATGGATCTGCTTCTTGGAGATGCAGAACTGGAGCAGAGAAGGAGAGAGGCCGATGCTGATCCCGAAGGGTGGAAACCAAAAAGGGTGCGTGAAGTGTCCAAAGCCCTGAAAATCTATGCCAGCATAGTATCTTCTGCTGACCAGGGAGCAATCAGGCTATTAGATGAATCTTAAAACAGAATAAAAATATAACAGCATGGAAACAGAGACAAAAAAGAAGGCAGCTGAAAAAAAGTCAGCCGGACAGAAGATGAGTGGAGCCGAGGCCCTTGTAAAAGCTTTGCTGGAAGAAGGCGTTGATACGGCTTTTGGATATATTGGCGGAGCGATTATGCCCGTATACGATGCCTTGTTTAATTATGAGGATAAATTGAAGCATGTGATGGTCAGGCATGAACAGGGTGCGGTGCATGCGGCCCAGGGTTATGCCAGGATCTCACGCAAACCGGGAGTCTGCTTTACAACTTCCGGACCGGGCGCCACAAACCTGGTGACCGGTCTGGCCGATGCCATGCTTGATTCCACTCCGCTGGTCTGTATCACAGGTCAGGTCGGAGCCCCACTGCTGGGCTCGGATGCCTTCCAGGAGACCGATATGGTGAGTGTATCCATGCCGATTACCAAATGGAACTACCAGATCACCAGTGCCAATGAGATTTGTGATGTCGTGGCAAAGGCATTCTTCTATGCCAACTCTGGACGACCCGGTCCGGTTCTTATTGATATTACAAAGAATGCTCAGGTGGAAGAGGTGGAGTACCTTTACAAGAAAAGAAAGCACGTAAGAAGTTATATCCCAAAACCACAGCCCAATTCAAAATCCATTGAGGCAGCTGCCGATCTGATCAACGGTGCTGAACGACCCTTTGTGCTTTGTGGCCAGGGAGTCACCATCTCCAGGGCCGAGAAGGTATTCAGGGAGTTTGTGGAGAAGGCGGGTATTCCAGTGGGCCATACACTGAACGGAATCTCCGCTTTTCCCGAGGATCATCCCCTGCATGTGGGTATGCTGGGCATGCACGGCAACTATGCGCCCAATATCAATACAAACAAGTGTGATGTACTGATAGCCATTGGGATGCGTTTTGATGATCGGGTTACCGGAAGCGTAAATACTTATGCCAAACAGGCCAAGGTTATCCATATTGAGATAGATCGTTCGGAGATTGATAAAAACATCAAGACCGATGTGGCCATCAATGCCGATGCCAAGCAGGCCCTGAAGCTTTTGTTGCCAAGGATCAAACCGGCCGAGCATGCCGAGTGGCTGGAATCCTTCCGTGAGCTGGAAGCACTGGAGATGGAAAAAGTGATTAACAAAGACTGTTTCCCCAGCGGTGAGCAGATGAATATGGGAGAAGTGATCCATAAGCTTTCTGAAAAGACTGCTGGAAAAGCCA
>Ga0209345_10003440_pt1 | contig 16319 bp, 13 predicted proteins | sample Cruoilmetagenom7_FD_187294 | JGI IMG/M metagenome (GOLD analysis project Ga0209345, IMG submission 187294) | Oil polluted marine microbial communities from Coal Oil Point, Santa Barbara, California, USA - Sample 7 (SPAdes) (version 2) | ecosystem: Environmental > Aquatic > Marine > Oil seeps ...
GGCCTTCCAATTGGGTTGGGAATATTCGCTTATGGTTTTACTTATTTTATGGTTCATGATATATTTATTCATCAACGATTTAAATTATTCAGAAATGCTAATAATTGGTACGCTAAAGGAATAAGAAGAGCCCATAAAATGCATCATAAGCATTTAGGAAAAAAAGATGGCGAATGTTTTGGTATGCTCTTTCCTCCATTAAAATATTTCAAAAAATGAAGCTCCTATATCTATATTTAAATTTAGGGTCATTTATAATTCCTTTCCTTTTTAGTTTTCATCCAAAAATAAAGTTTTATAAAAAATGGAAATCATTTTTAATAGGAACAATTGTAATGATGTGTTTTTTTATTCCCTGGGATGTACTTTTTACTTCTTATGAGATTTGGGGTTTTAATGAGAATTACACAACAGGTTATCAAATACTTAATCTACCTATTGAAGAATGGTTGTTTTTTATCTGCATACCTTATGCTTGCGTATTTACGCATTTCACATTGATTAAATTATATCCAAAATTTTCATTTTCCCTAAAATTAACTAGAATATTTACATCGATAGTTCTCATATTATCAATAACACTTTTAATAGTATACTTCTCAAAATGTTATACACTTATTAATTTTAGCTATTTACTTGTATTATTGACCTTAGTTTTAATTACAAAACCTCATCTATTAAATTCATTCTTACCTACATTTTTAGTAATCCTTATTCCGTTTTTTATCGTAAATGGTATTCTTACTGGCACAGTAATAGAAGAGCCTATAGTTTGGTATAACAATGCTGAAAACATGAGATTAAGAATGGGTTCCATCCCTTTTGAAGATTTGTTTTATGCTTTTGGTATGCTACTGACTGTAGTTTATATAATGAAAGTATTACAAAAGAAAACATAATGAGAATCTGGTCTTTACACCCGACGCACTTAGACACTAAAGGATTAGTAGCTTTATGGAGAGAAACTCTCTTAGCTAAGCATGTCTTGGAAGGTAAAACCAGAGGATACAAAAATCATCCTCAACTTATACGTTTTAAATCACAACTTGATCCATTAAGTGCAATTAACCAATATCTTTCAATTGTTTATGAAGATTCATTGCAACGGAATTTCAATTTTAACAAAAACAAAATTGATTGGAATTTTAATAATACAATAATAAATGTAACAAACAATCAAGTTGATTTTGAAAAAAACCATTTACTTCAGAAATTAAAAAAAAGGGATGTAACTCTATACAATCAATTCATTAATGAATCAAATATAAAAGTACATCCCATCTTCTCTATAATAAATGGAGACATTGAGTCTTGAGAAATTATCTAATTAAGATAAACCAGATATTTTACCATTATTATCGATAGACATTCCTTCTGAAGCTGGTACAGCAGGAAGACCTGGCATACGCATCATATTACCTAATATAGGAATTAAGAATCCAGCTCCTGCTGCAAATTCAAATTCACGAACAGTAACTCTAAAACCTTCAGGTCGTGCTAATAATTTATCATTATCTGAAAACGATTTTTGTGTTTTTGCCATACAAATTGGAAATTTACTAAATCCTAAGTTTTCAATTTTCTTTAAATCTAATAGAGCTTTTTTAGAATAATCTACTCCTACAGCACCATATATTTCTCTAGCAATTGTTTCAATTTTTTCTTTTACTGGAGCGTTCCAATCGTATAACTGTTTGAAATTATTTTGACCAGATTCTATCACTTTAACAACTTCAGTGGCTAATTCTTTTGTTCCTTCTCCTCCTTTAGCAAATCCTTCAGAAACAATAGCTTTAACCCCTAAAGTTTCACATTTATTTTGAATTAATTTAACTTCATCAGCACTATCAGCTGGAAACGCATTTATTGCGACTACAGGATTCAATCCAAATTTCTTCATGTTCTCGATATGCTTTTCAAGATTTGAAAAACCAGCTTCAACACGAGAAACATTTGCTTCGTTATATTGATCTTTTGCTGCTCCACCATGATGACGCAACGCTCTAATTGTTGCCACTAATACAACTACTTTAGGCTTTAAACCTCCCGAAACACATTTAATATCCAAGAATTTTTCAGCACCTAAATCAGCTCCAAAACCAGCTTCAGTTACTACATATTCAGATAAAGACAATCCCATTTTAGTTGCTAAAATAGTATTGGTTCCTTGTGCAATATTTGCAAATGGTCCTCCATGAATTATAGCAGGATTACCTTCCAAAGTCTGAACTAAATTAGGATTAATAGCATCTTTTAATAAAATCGCCATCGCATTTTCTGCATTTAAATCTCTTGCATAAATTGGTTTCCTATCCATCGTAAGACCAACATAAATATTTCCTAAACGTTCTTTTAAATCGTTAAAATCTTTAGACATACAAAGAATTGCCATTACTTCAGAAGCAGGAGTAATATTAAAACCGTCTTGACGAGGAATTCCATTTGCTGTTCCACCTAAACCAATTGTAATATCTCTTAACGCTCTATCATTCATGTCCATAACACGTTTCCATGCAATAGTTCGTGGATCAATTCCAAGGCTTCTAGTTCTTGATTGAATGTTATTATCAATTAAAGCTGAAAGTAAATTATTCGCTTTTTCTATTGCTGAAAAATCTCCTGTAAAATGTAGATTGATATCTTCCATTGGCACTACCTGAGAATATCCTCCTCCAGCTGCACCACCTTTAATACCAAAAACTGGACCTAAAGAAGGTTCCCTTAACACAACAGTTGCTTGTTTTCCAATTTTATTAAGTCCTTCTGTTAAACCTATTGAAACAGTTGTTTTCCCTTCACCTGCTGGTGTAGGAGTTAAGGCTGTAACTAATATAAGATTGTTTTTAGCAACTTCTTCTTCATTAATTAAACTAATTGGAAGTTTAGCTTTGTATTTTCCATACATTTCTAAATTATCCTCTTGAATATTTAATTTTGAAGCAATATTCTTTATATGCTCCATTTCATTGCCTTGTGCGATCTCTATATCAGTCATATTTTTTTTTTAGGTTTACAAATGTAATAAATTAAGTCAGACGAATACTAAAATCAGATGTTAGCTTCTTAAATGAGCTAAAAAAATTTGTGTATTTTTATAAACTTTATAACATTTAAATTAACAGTTTTGAATTTATTAAATCTTTTCAGAAAACATATAATTATAAGTTTTGTAAGTATTCTAGTTTTTATTTCCTGTAATAAAAATAGTAGTAATGATCTAAATCTTGGAGAAATTGAAGATATTCAAATTCTTGAAGATGAAAACTCTGAGATAGTGTTTACTACTGCTCCTGTTGACTTAAATAATATTGAGGCACGATTTGCAGGAAATATTGCATATGATATTAATCCTAATACAGTTTTTGATGTTTTTTTACCTGTTTCTGAAACTCCAACTGAACTTGTAATGTTTATTCATGGCGGTGGATTTTTAGCCGGAGATAAAGAAATTTTTTATAAAGAAGGTAAAAATGAAACCTGGAATTTTCCAGAACATATTAAAACCCTATTAAACAATAATATCGCAATAGCAAATATTAACTATCGAGTGATTGAAAACAATGATTCTGAAGGTATTATTAAATCATTAAATGATAGTAAAAGATGTTTACAATATATTAGAAGAATTGCTGAAATATTAAATATCGATAAATCTAAAATTGGATTATATGGTCTTTCAGCTGGTGGTGGCACTTCTCTGTGGTTAAATTTTCATGATGATATGGCAGACACAACAAATTCTGACATTGTATTGCGTGAATCTACTAAGGTTAGCGCATCTGCAGTTCTTGAAACACAAGCTTCTTATGATCTTGTAAAATGGGCTGATGATATTTTTGAACCCTACAATTTAACATTTGAACAACTTCTATCATTAGATGAAGCAAGAGTATTATCATTCTTTGGAGTATCCACTGTCGATGAATTATACAGCCCTGAATTAATAGCATACAGAGACAATGTAAACATGCTTGAAATGATGAGTCTAGATGATGCTGAATATTGGGTAAGTAATGTCAATAGACCTGTAATTTCACCAACAAATGTTGGACAAGTTACACATCATGCATTTCATGCTAAAACTCTAAAAGAATATGCAGATAATATTGGCTTATCAAATGTTTCATATTTTGGTAGAAATCCAATATTATTTGAAGATCCCAGCAATGAAAGTGCCGTTGATTTTTTAATCAGGAAATTAAATGAATAATTAATTTAAGAGTACTTTTTATCTCTTAATTCTTTAATTTTTGAATCATTCATATATTCATCAAAAGTCATAAAACGATCAATTACACCATTTGGAGTTAACTCTATCACTCTATTACCAACAGTTTGAGCAAACTCATGATCATGAGTTGTTAATAAAACTGTTCCTTTAAAATTCTTCAATGAGTTATTAAATGCTGTAATTGATTCTAGATCTAAGTGATTCGTAGGTTCATCTAGTTTAAGAACATTAGCACGTAACATCATCATTCTACTTAGCATACAACGCACCTTTTCACCTCCAGATAAGACATTACATTTTTTTAAGGCTTCTTCTCCACTAAATAACATTTTACCAAGGAAACCTCTAATATATACCTCTTCTCGTTCTTCTTCTGTAGTTGCCCATTGACGTAACCAATCGACCAAACTAATATCGGTTTCGAAAAAATCATGGTTATCTAATGGTAAATAACTTTGTGTTGTTGTTACTCCCCATTTAAACTCACCACTATCAGCTTTTAAGTTACCGCTAACTATCTCATAAAAGGCTGTTGTTGCTCTAGAATCCTTCGAAAACAATACAATTTTCTCTCCTTTATTAAGATTGATATCAATATCTTTAAATAATACTTCGCCTTCTAAAGAAGCTGTTAAGCCTTCAATATTTAATATTTGATCTCCCGCTACTCTATCTCTATCAAAAATGATTGCAGGATATCTTCTACTAGATGGTTTGATTTCAGAAACATTTAGTTTCTCAATCATTTTTTTTCTACTTGTTGCTTGCTTAGATTTTGCAACATTTGCAGAAAATCTTCTAATAAATTCTTCTAATTCTTTTTTCTTTTCTTCAGACTTTTTATTTTGCTGAGAACGTTGTCTTGCAGCTAATTGGCTACTCTCATACCAAAAAGTATAGTTTCCACTAAAGTGAGAAATCTTTCCGAAGTCAATATCACTAATATGTGTACAAACTGCGTCTAAAAAGTGACGATCGTGAGATACTACAATCACACAATTGTCGTAATTCGCTAAAAAGTTTTCTAACCAAGTGATAGTTTCATAATCCAAATCATTGGTAGGCTCATCCATAATTAACACATCTGGATTACCAAAAAGTGCTTGAGCTAATAAAACTCTCACTTTCTGTTTACCATCAAGATCACTCATAGAAACATAATGATGTTCTTCTTTTATTCCTAAATTTGAAAGTAAAGTAGCTGCATCACTCTCTGCATTCCAGCCATTCATTTCTTCAAAAGCAATTTGAAGCTCACCTATTCTATCAGCATTTTTATCATCATAGTCTTCATAGAGTTTATCCATTTCAGATTTAACAGCAAACAATTCTTTGTTTCCTCTTACAACAGTATCTAGTACCATAAACTCATCAAAAGCGTTGTGTTCTTGCTCTAACACAGACATTCTTTTACCTGACTCTAAATGAACATGTCCAGAAGTTGCATCTCTTTTCCCAGAAATAATCTTTAAAAGAGTTGATTTTCCAGCACCATTTGCACCGATAATTCCGTAGCAATTTCCTTGAACGAATTGAGTATTAACCTCATCAAAAAGTACTCGTTTACCAAACTGTACCGATAAATTTGAAACTGAAAGCATAATCTTATTTCCTATATTAAATTTTGCGCAAAAGTAGTTATTTAAGCTTGATAAAAGCAAGGTGATTAATAAAATGTTTTTCTTCTAATAAAATGATTTGCAGCGTTTTTCACATTTCATCAATAGTAAGATTCTTTTAACTTGGAATTAACAATAAGAAACTCAACAGTCTATATTTTTGTATATGTTCCAAGTATATCTATTTATGAGTAAAAAAATACTGTTTTTTTTATCTGCATTATTATTAGTTTCCTGTAATGGAAAAGTTCAAAGTGAATCTAATACTACCTGGATTGGGGGCCAAATAGTGAATCCAAAAGGTGATTATGTATTAATTTATAAAGAAGAAAAATTAATAGATAGTGTAAAATTAAACAGGAATAATTATTTTATATATAAATCGGATAGTATCACTGAAGGCTTATATTCATTTAGACATTATGAATATCAAGTTTTTTACTTAACTCCAAAGGATAGTTTAATGTTAAGGGTGAATACTATAGATTTTGATGAATCACTTTCTTATTCTGGAACAGGTGCTGAAAAGAATAATTTTTTAATGGATATGTTTCTTTTGAATGAAAAGGAACTTGATTTACTTCCACAGTTATATCCATTATCTCCTATTGAATTTGAAAATGAATTAGATTCATTAAAAAATATTAGACTTAATATTTACAATAATTTTAAAAAGAAAAATACTGAAAACAATTCATTTACTGAAGTTGCTGAAGCAAGTATTAATTATGATTATTATTCGAAGAAAGAATTATATACTTCTGTAAATCTAAAGAAAAAAGATTCTTTGTTCTATCAAGATTTACCTGAAGATTATTTTAACTATAGAAATAACATCAATTTTGGAAGTGAACTTTTACGTTCCTATTTTCCATATTATCGATTTTTATACCGCTATTTTGATAATATAACGATTCAGAAACATAAAAAACCTGGCGAATTAAAATATAGTAGAAGTTCTTTTACACATCAATACAACAAACTAAAAATCATTGACAGTTTAATTACAAATGATTCATTAAAAAATAGTTTAGCAAAAAATATTGTGCATAAATATTTAATGGATTGTAACAACCATAAAAGTCAAAAGAAAATGGTTAGTCTATTTCATGAGATTAATACCAATGAAAAGCACCATGAATTCATTACACACTTAGCAAAAGCTTCAATGAATTTAACCAAGGGTCATAAAATCCCTAATTTATTGTTAGCCTCAACCGATCAAACAGTAAAAGATTTGCATAGTCTTATTACAAAACCAACGGTGTTATTTTTATGGTCTTCTAATTCGATTAATCATTATAAAGAATCTCATGCTAGAGCTTCTGAATTAACTAAACTATATCCAAATTTCAATTTTTTAGCAATCAATACAGACAAACAATATAATAATTGGATTTCTATTGTAAATAAATTTGAATACAATCCTTCACACGAATTTCAATTTGAAGATATTAAAGTCGCAGAAAAGAAGCTTGTTATTAATTCTATAAACAAAGCATTCATTGTCAATAAGAAAGGTATTATCATTGATGGTAACACCAACCTATTCAGTCCAAAAATCGGAACTATTTTAAAGAAATATTAATTTCCTTTTTTATAATCTTCTAAAAATTTAGCCAATCCAATATCGGTAAGTGGGTGTTTTAATAATCCTTCAATTGAAGATAAAGGACCCGTCATAACATCTGCTCCAATTTTAGCACAATCAATAACATGCATAGTATGTCTTACAGAAGCTGCTAAGATTTCAGTTTCAAAACCATAGTTGTCATAAATATGACGTATTTCACCAATTAAATGCAAACCATCTGTTGATATATCATCTAATCTACCAATAAAAGGAGATACATACGTTGCTCCAGCCTTAGCAGCTAATAGTGCTTGTCCTGCTGAAAAAACTAATGTTACATTCGTTTTAATTCCTTTATCACTAAAGTATTTTGCAGCTTTTATACCGTCTTTTATCATAGGAAGTTTTACGACAATTTGCTCATGTAAGGCAGCTAATTCTTCTCCTTCTGAAACCATTCCATCAAAATCTGTTGCAATAACTTCAGCTGAAACATCACCATCAACAATATTACATATATCTACATAATGCTGTATAATATTATCTTTACCTGTAATTCCTTCTTTTGCCATTAATGATGGATTCGTAGTAACACCATCTAAAACTCCTAAATCTTGAGCTTCACGTATTTGGTCTAAATTTGCAGTATCGATAAAAAATTTCATAGCTGTAGTTTTTATTTATTGGTTTTAAAATACTTGGCAAAAGTAAAGAAGATTAAAAGTAGAATTCGCTTTTAATTAAAAAAGTTTCCAATAAAAAATGTTAATAATTTGAGTTATAATTATTACAACTTATAATGGTTCATTAACATCTTTTCATACATCTTGCTAGGTAACACTCTTTTTAAGACTACAGAGCATTTTTGAATAAGAGAACCTACTTTATAAGCTACTTTTGGTTTTGTTGTATTTATAATACGATACACTTGTTTAGCCATCTCAATAGGATCTTCTCCATGAGAAACATGTTCGTTCATCATTTGTAAAGTTTTACCGTAAGAACTTTTATATGGAGAATCGTTAAGTTCTGGACAATGATATCTTCCTGCTGCAATATTTGTTGCAAAATCACCTGGAGCAATTGTAGCCATTTCAATACCAAATTGTTTAACTTCCATACGATATGCTTCTGTGGTTATTTCTAACGCAGCTTTAGAGGCAGAATACAAACCACGATAAGGCAAACCCATATAACCAGCTATTGAGGTTATATTAAGTACTAAACCGCTTTTTTGATTACGCATAAAGGGCAATACTTCCTTAATTACATTTAATGGTCCATAAAAATTAGTGTCAAATGCATTTTTAATTTCTATTTCGGGTGTTTCTTCTATAGGTCCTGTAATTCCAACTCCAGCATTATTAATGACTACATCAATTCTTGATTCTTTCTCAATTATTTTTGAAATAGCCTCTTTAATTGAATCTGGTTGGTTAACATCTAGTTGTATGAGTTGAAAAGAATATTTTTCGGTTAATCTGTCTGGATTTCTACTGGTACCATAAACAATACATCCTTTTTCTGTAAGATAATTTCCTATGGATTTACCAATCCCTGAAGATCCTCCTGTAATTAAAACAACTTTTGACATTGGCATTGTATCTCTAGATTAAGGCGAGATTTTAGACAAAGATGCTATTACACATTAAAATATCCTAATGGAAATTGAAAATAGATGCTTTTATTGAAGGAATAAGGAAAATAAAGCGCATAAAAAATGGCAAGCTACCTACATCACACTGCTACGACCGTCTACCCTTGCTGCGTTCCCACCCTGGGGGATTCAACAGGAGCTAGTTGTGTAGGACTTGCCGATGCAAATATACGCCAATTTGTAAATTTTACAATGAAAATATTACAAATTGCTTTATTAATTTTATTTTTGATTTTTAATAAATAAATGCCTTAAAAAAAATAGCTATATGAAATTTTATAAAGTAGTAACACTGATTGCTTTAGTGTTAATAATTAGCAGTTGTGGAGAAAAAACAAATGAAAATAATTCTCTTTTTTCTATTACTATTAGCAATGCAAAAAAAATCTATACGCTAGATAACATCTTAAATTTATCTATTGAAAACAAAAAAAACAACACAATAGATTCGGTTTCATATGAAATCAATAATAAAAGAATAGGTTCTTCTGAAAAAAATAATTCTTCAGAAATAAGTTTAAAAAATCAAAAGTTAGGGCAAAGGTCCATTGTTGCTAAAATATATTCTGATGGAACTATTTTTGAAGCAAGTCATAAAATAACCATAGTTGCAACTAACACACCTGTACTATACACTTATAATATAATTGAATCCTATCCACATGACACTCATGCATATACTCAAGGATTAGAATTTAAAGGCGATACTTTAATAGAAAGTACTGGTCAATACAAAACATCTACACTTAGAAAAACAAATTATAAAACAGGTGAGATTTATAAAAAAGTAGATATTGGAAATCAATATTTCGGAGAAGGTTTGACCATTTTAAATGATAAAATTTATCAACTTACATGGCGAGAAAAAACTGGATTTATCTATGATGCAAATACCCTTACCAAAAAAGGAACTTTCATTTATGGAAAAAGTAAAGAAGGTTGGGGACTCTGTAATAATGGCGAAGTAATTTTTAAAAGTGATGGAACACAAAGAATATGGCAATTAAATAGTAATACCCTTGCTGAGGAAGATTACATAGAAATTTATACCAATACGAGTAAAATAAAAAGTGTAAATGAATTAGAATGGGTTGAGGGTAAGATTTACGCTAATATCTACTTAAAAGATGCTATCGCTATTGTTAATGCGAATACAGGAGCTGTAGAAGGAGTGATCAATCTTAAAGGGTTAAAAGATAAAGTGACTCAGCATAAATCTTTAGACGTTTTAAATGGTATTGCATATAAAGGTGAAGAAAACATCTTGTATATTACTGGGAAAAACTGGGACAAACTATTTAAAATAGAGATTGTAAAAAAATAATTTATCATTATTGTGACATAGAGATTGGTTCTCTGTTCTAATAAAATGTAAAGCACTTCTTTCGAAGTGCTTTTTTTTATCAAAATTAGCCCTAGCCTATTTATGAGTCTAAATGATACTTGAAGCAACAATTGGACTTATTAAACTAACAAAAGACAGAGTTATCACGAAATATTTTCCGATAAACAGTACCTTTATGACGTTTATAACAAGTTAGGCATAATTTCGAAAAAAATGAAATTGAAACTGATTACACTTCTGATTACTTTTCTAATAATTACCTCTTTTACTTTTGATGAAAAAAGTTTTGAAGGAATTATTACATACAAAACTGAAATAATGTTCAAAAAGGAAAATGTTCAATATCGTGCATATTTTGAGCAAAAATTTGGAGATACATTAAAAGTATTCTACAATGAAAAAGGTGATATATTTAAACAGTTCTTCAATACAGGTGAACGAGGCTATGATTTTAATCTCTATTTGAATTCCAATAACCATTATTATGCAAAATGGAAAAATTTAGATACTATATATCATTATAATGTTTCCGAACAGACTTTAGAATTTGTCAAGAAATCGAAAGGAAGATCTGAAACGATATTAGGAAAAGAATGTAATTATTTACAGATAGAAGGTTTTGAACCTAATGGAAAACAAAGTGTTATTCAAAAATATATTTATAATGGATATCCTTACTTAGATCCTGAGCTTTTTAGAAATTTTGAAGACTTTTATTTTAATGATTTGATAGATAAAGCAAAATCTCCTTTTATGAAAATGGAACTAGATTTAGGAGATTACATCGTCACATACACGGCAATCAAAATTGAACAAATAGAATTAAATAATAGTATATTTAAAATACCATATAATGTTCCACTAAAAGAATATTAACCGAATAATAACTATGGCTAATAACGTATAACAAAAATTGCTAAATAATTAGTCAATTTAAATTATAGAACAATTAACTAACTTTATAATCGAAATATAACGAAACAACGGCTCTGCCAACATTTGCTGCGCAAATTTGTTCGTGCTAATCACACGCCGACAGTCGCCACTTTAGTTATACAAAACCGTAAGGCAACATAATGTTCTATACAAATCAAAAATAAATGAAAAAAAACCTACTAATTCTTTCTTTGATTATTCTAGTTATTAATCAAATCCACTCACAAACAAATTGGGAGTTATTAAATCCAAAGCCTACACCAAATACTGGAAATGATGTTGAGTTTGTAACAACTAATATTGGATATATTATAACATCTAACGAATTATTAGAAACACTAGACGCTGGTAATAATTGGATAAAAAAACAAGATATCTCTAGTGGAAATGATATGAGTTTCTACAATACAATAGGTTATATTGTTGGAAATAATGGGTATATATTAAAATCTACAAATAACGGCACTTCATGGAATCAAATATCTACAGGTTTTAATAATTCTTTTAATACCGTAAATATTATTGATGTTAACAATATTATTTTATCCGCTTCAAATAGCATTGTAAAAACCAACGATGGCGGGATTACATGGGAGAGTTTAAACATTCCCAATCCATCAGTTAATAAGACAGCTTTTATTAGCTCATTAATTGGACTTGCTGTTTGTGATAATGGAACTATCTTAAAAACTATAGATGGTGGTCAAAACTGGTATATAACACAAAGTACAAATTCCTTTCCATCAAATTTCTTCACTGTCTATTTTGTCAATGAAAATATTGGTTTTGCAACAAGAGAATTTGATGTAATGTATAAAACTACTGATGGCGGTGAAACTTGGATAGAAGTTTCAGGAACAAATCATGCTATCTATGATTTTCATTTTACAGATGAAAATAATGGTTTCGCAACTGGTGAATACGGAGCAACATACAAAACAACTGATGGTGGAAACTCTTGGAGTGAAATATTATTTCAAAATGGATTTATTTATAATACATCCATGTTTGGAATTTACTTTCAAGATAATAATACTGGATATGCTACTGGTGTTCGTGGTCGAATCATAAAAACTACAGATGGTGGGAATAATTGGATTCATCATTCCCCATCTTATAATGATATAAGAAAATTAGAATTTATCAATTCAAATACTGCTTATGCTTCCATAGACGGAACATTTTTCAAAACCATAGATGGTGGAAATTCTTGGTTTGATAATGGAAGACCAACTAACTATCCTGGAATATTCATCACCGACTTTGACTATGTTAATGAAAATGTTGGTTATGCAATTATTAATAGATCTGTTTATAAAACAGTTGATAGTGGTTTAAGTTGGAATAAAATGAATAATGGTAATGATATAATTAATGAAAATTTATCTTCAATTAATTTTATTGATGAATTTACAGGAATAGTTAGTGGTGGTTTTAATCAAAGAAAAGTTTTAAAAACTATTGATGGCGGCAATAACTGGACACAAGTTGAATCCATCACATTTGGTCAAATCCAGTTTATCAATAACCTAATAGGATATGCACATAGGATTGGGTTTTCAAATGGCAGAATGTATAAAACTATAGATGGAGGTGAAACTTGGAATATTAGTGTAGAAGTAGACTTACAAATTTATGCATTTCATTTCATTGATGCAGACAATGGCTATTTTGTCGGTGACCAAGGGTTAATTTATAAAACTAACGATAGTGGTGATAGTTGGCAAGAACTTGATATCCCCTATGAATGGTATAGACAAATTAAGTTTTATACAGAAGACATAGGATATATAGCTGATGAAGATGGAAGGCTATACAAAACAGAAGATGGAGGATTAAATTGGCAATACCTTACTCAGCAACACACTATAAATTCAATTGATCTTATTGATAATTATATTATTACTGCAGGTTCTAATGGTAAGTTATATAAAAGTGAAACAGGAGTGCTAAGCGTAGGTGATTTTTCTCAAAACCAGAAATTATTGATTTATCCAAACCCAGCTAAAGACTTTGTAAATATTTCTAAATCTAATATTTCTGAAAAAATCAATTCTATAGAATTTTATAACGCTTTGGGTCAACTTACTTACTTTGAGGATTTTTCTGATTTCACTGACATTAAAGTTAATGTATCAAATCTCACAGAAGGTATTTATTTCATAAAAATAAATCTTGAGAATGCTAAGGTGGTTTCTTCAAAATTAATATTGATTTAAAACACTATAGCCCAATAATAACCATTATTAATTCTTTTTAAAATAATAGGATATTTAATTTTGGCGGTTGTTTTACTGATAATTCTAGTAATAGCTATAAATTTTTAACAAAAGCATATAACAATTAAACACCTATTCGTAAAGGCTTTTTATACTTCTTTCTTCTGAAATAAAGAAAGGAAAATATATAATACTATTACAACAGGAATAGCTATAAACTTTAACAAGACAATAGCTATTATTGAAAGTAATAAAAAGAAATATCTGATTTTATTAGATGCAAAATCCCACGTTTTAAATTTTAAAGCAAATAAAGGCAATTCAGCATTTAATAAAATACTACACAAAATGGTAAGCCCAATTAAAAACCATTGATTTAAAAATAAACTTGTAATAAGTTCAGAGTTTTGAAAAGCCAAAATTAATGGTAAACTTAAAATAAGCAAGGTATTGGCTGGTGTTGGTAATCCAATAAAACTATTGGTTTGTCTTGTATCTACATTAAATTTTGCCAATCGAAATCCAGAAGCCAAAGCAATTAATAAGCCGATAAAAGGAATGTAATTAACAATAATTGTATTCCAACCTGGAGTTGAACCTAAACTTTCAACTTGTAAAGTTTCACCTGTAATAGACTGACTTATCAACTGTACCATAACTATACTTGGCACTAATCCACTAGTAATCATATCTGCTAATGAATCGAATTGCAAACCAATTTCACTATGTGCATTTAGTAATCGAGCTGCTAGTCCATCAAAAAAATCGAAAAAAATACCTAAAAAGGCAAATATGGATGCGGTGACCAAATCTCCAGAAACGGCAAAAATTACTGCAACACAACCACAAAGCAGATTCATGGAAGTAATTATATTAGGTATTTGTTTTATCATAATTTGTAACAATAAAGTGTAAAAATATAAAAGTATTTACGTCTATTACTATTATAATGCAATATGTATTTAATTTTATAGTTTTATTATCTGTAAAATAGTAAGATATTTGCTTAAAATTTATAGCTTGAAGAAGATATTATTTATTGTAATAGCGTTTTGTACTTTCACTTCACAAGGTCAAACGGTACGAAAATATTCAAATGAATTTATGAATATTGGTGTTGATGCGGCAGCTTTTGGTATGGCCAATGCGGTTGTAGCTTCATCTAACGACGTAAACTCTGGTTATTGGAATCCTGCCGGACTTGTAGGTTTAGAAGACAAACAAATATCTTTAATGCATTCCTCCTACTTTGCAAATATTGCCACATACGACTATGCAGGTTTCGCAATGCCTTTAGATAATAGAAGTGCAATGGCCTTTTCTGTGATTCGTTTTGGAGTAGATGACATTTTAAATACCACACAATTAATTGATGATCAAGGTAATATTGATTATAACCGCATTAGTTTATTTTCAACTGCAGATTATGGATTAACATTTTCATATGCACGCGAACTACCTTTAGATGGCTTCAATATTGGTGCAAATGCCAAAGTGATTCGTCGTGTTATTGGTGATTTTGCTTCTTCCTGGGGATTTGGTATTGACGTTGGTATTCAATTCAAGAAAAATGATTGGAATATTGGATTAATGGCTCGTGATATAACAACTACATTTAATGCATGGGCAATTGATGAAGATAAGTTTGCTGAAATATCTGCAGCTGTTGAAGGTCAAAACCAAGAATTACCTGAAACTACTGAAATTACAATTCCAAAATTACAATTAGGAATTGCTAGAACTTTTGAATTCCATTATGATTATGTGCTTTTAGCTGAAATAGATTTTAACTTCCGTTTTGCTGAAACTAATGATATTATCTCGAATTCGTTTACAAGTATGACTCCTTCACTTGGTTTAGAATTTGGATATATCGATCTTGTTTTTGTAAGAGCTGGTGTTGGAAATTTTCAAAATGTAACCCAATTAGATGGTAGTGAATCTGTAGGATTTCAACCAAATATTGGTGTAGGTTTTAAATATAAAGGAATTCAAGTAGATTATGCACTTACAGACATTGGTGATCAAAGTGCTGCCTTGTATTCAAATGTGTTTTCTGTTAAAATTGATTGGGGAATTTTTAGATAAAACCAGTGAATAAAAACTACATTCTCTTTTTACTTTTATTATCCTTCTTATTTTCAAATAAAATAAGTGCTCAAGATATTTCTCTTTCCGAAAATACCGAAGTTAGTATTTTAACTATTGGTCCAGGAAAACAATTATACGACTCGTTTGGACATAGTGCATTCAGAATAAAAGATCCTGAAAAAAGATTAGACCTTATTTACAATTTTGGAGTGTATGACTTTAACACGCCGAATTTTTACACAAAATTTGCTCAAGGAAAATTACTTTACAAATTAGATACAGGTAATTTTGAACCATTTTTCGATTATTATAAAAGGCAAAACAGATTTGTTAAGGAACAACAATTGGCAATTACAAATGAAGAAAAGCAAGCGTTATTTAATTTTCTTCAGAACAATGCAAAACCCGAAAACAGAGATTATTTATATGATTTCTTTTATGATAATTGCGCTACAAAAATTAGAGATGTTTTAACTGAAGTTATTGGAGATAAACTTGTTTATAATGATTCTCACATTACTGAAGGTTATTCGTATCGAGAATTAATTCAGAAAAATGTTCATTCAAATACTTGGGGAAGTTTTGGAATGGACGTCGCTATTGGAGCAGTTGTAGATAGAAAAGCTCCACCATTAGATTATCAATTTT
>Ga0209345_10003443_pt1 | contig 16308 bp, 14 predicted proteins | sample Cruoilmetagenom7_FD_187294 | JGI IMG/M metagenome (GOLD analysis project Ga0209345, IMG submission 187294) | Oil polluted marine microbial communities from Coal Oil Point, Santa Barbara, California, USA - Sample 7 (SPAdes) (version 2) | ecosystem: Environmental > Aquatic > Marine > Oil seeps ...
CGATTGCCTAGCAATTGAATTGAATTCTATCGTTCAAGACTGCAACGCCCTTTATCCCGAAACAAAAAGAGATTAGTCCAATGAGAATATGGACATATATCTCCCCATCGCAAATCTTTCAGTCAATGCATTTGTCATCGTCCTTCTTGGCGGGCTGGTGGGGATTTTGTCTGGCATGTTCGGTGTCGGTGGCGGTTTTCTGACCACCCCGCTGCTTATTTTCTACGGCATACCGCCGACAGTCGCAGCAGCGTCGGCATCCACCCAGGTCACGGGAGCCAGTATCTCGGGAGTAGCGGCCCATATGCGCCGAAAGGGAGTGGATTTCCGGATGGGTGCAATATTGGTGGCCGGCGGAATGTTGGGGACGCTGATCGGAACTGGGCTTTTTCAGATTTTGCAACGATGGGGTCAGATTGATACCGTCATCAACGTACTGTACGTTTTGATGCTGTCGAGTATTGGCGCGTTGATGTTCAAAGAATCCTTACTGAGTGTGCGAGCAATGCGTGCGGGCAAGCCTATGCCTGCGCGCAAGAGGCGGCACCATCCGTTGGTCGCGAACCTTCCGTTCCGATGGCGCTTTTACCGCTCCGGTCTCTATATCTCGCCCATCGCTCCGTTCATACTCGGTCTTCTTACTGGCATATTGACCATGTTACTGGGTGTTGGTGGCGGTTTTATCATGGTGCCGGCGATGCTTTATCTGCTCGGTATGGGCGCGCAGGTAGTGGTTGGAACCTCACTGTTTCAAATCCTGTTCGTTACCATAGCATCGACGATGATGCACAGCATGACCACACGCGCGGTAGATATTGTTTTGGCATCGCTGCTGTTGCTCGGCAGCGTGACCGGTGCACAGCTGGGAGCAAAATTTGCCCAACGGATGCGTCCGGAATATCTGCGGTTGAGCCTGGCAGCGATGGTGCTCCTTGTTGCGATCCGCATGGCATTGGGTTTGGGATTTCAACCCGATGAAATTTATACGGTGCAACTGCTGTGATGTGGCGGTGTATGCTTCTGGCTCGTTTGCTCGCGGTGTTTGGTATCGCTACGATAACGGTCGCGGCTACCCCGGTTCTGGTTCCGGAAGTATCGCAGGATCGAATCAGTATCAGGGGTGATTTTAACGGCGCACAATTGCTGTTGTTTGGAGCGATCACCTACCCGCCTGGTACCCGCAATAAAGACCAGGCTGATATCGTGGTCGTCCTCAAGGGACCGGTCGAATCAATAATCGTTCGCGAAAAGCAGCAAATTGCGGGTATCTGGATCAATGCTGCGAGCAGCGAATTCCGTTCCGCTCCCGGCTTTTACGCAGTTGCTTCCTCCAAGCCGATTGATGAGATAGTGGATGGAAAAACAGCAGACATCTATGAATTGGGGCTTCACCATCTCCAGCTTTCTCCCGCCGGGGCGATTGACAGTCGTGAACTGGACCGTTTTGTTAACGGGCTGGTGGATCTGAAATCCCGGGGGGAACTTTTTAAGAATTTACCCAATAGCGTCAAAATCACCAACAGCGTGCTGTATCAGGCGCGGATCAATCTCCCGGCCAGCGTGCCGGTGGGTGACTATACGGCAGAGACTTTCCTCATTCTCGACGGACGGGTTGAGGCGGCAGAAGTCAAAGAAGTTACGATTGAAAAAATCGGGATGGGTCGGTTTATAACCAATTTGTCCCAAAAAAACGGTTTCCTCTATGGCTTGATTGCGGTGCTCATTTCAGTTTTTCTGGGCTGGTCTGCTGGCTATCTGTTTCGTAAGATGTGAGGCATATTTGCTCTTAAACGTCCCGCTTTTTCTTTCTACAAGCCCGGTAAACCTTCTTTAACCATGACCCATTAGTTCTGTGCCCTGACCAGTAAAACAGGAAAAGCACCAATGTCCGACATGGGATCACATAATTTTTCCGCCGATAGCACAACGCCCGTTTCTCAAAGTGAGTTACGAGGTGGCAGTAGCCAAGGCTCCGCCCCAAAGCGAAGTGAAGGCCATAAAATCGGCGAAGTTATCGAAATCGCGGGGTCGGGTTCCAAAATTGTCATGGACAGCACTGTCCTGAACAAGTTGCTGGATCATCCTGATCCGACGGTAAAAATGGCGGGGCAAGTCGGTAGCCAGATTAAAATTCGTGTCGGCCAGACTTGGTTGCTGGCCAATATCCGGACCCAGAGACTCTATGAGGGGCAGGCGGGTTTGGTGATTGCCGAGATTGATTTTCTGGGAGAGGGCGACGAAGAGCAGCTCACCGGCCATATTTACAATTTCCGCCGTGGTGTCACGCGCTATCCAACGCCAGCGTCGCTTGTATATGCAGTGACTACGGCCGACCTTAAGCAGGTCTATGCTTCGGATGGCCGCGCCAATGTTGAAATCGGCACGGTCTACCCTACCGATGACATTCGCGGTGCGCTATATGTAGACGCCATGCTTGGGAAGCATTTCGCGCTGCTGGGATCAACCGGTACTGGTAAGTCGACTTCGGCGGCTCTCATTCTGCACAAAATCTGTGATCTCGCTCCCGAAGGTCACATCATCATGATCGATCCGCACGGCGAATATTCTGCAGCATTCAAGGACAATGGCAAACTGTTCGACGTGAACAATTTGAACTTGCCATATTGGTTGATGAATTTTCGCGAACATTGCGAAGTGTTTGTGCAGTCCAAAGGTGATGCCAAGCAGATGGACTGTGACATTCTCGCGAAATGCCTGCTCGCTGCAAAAGCAAAAAGTCAGGCGTCTGCGCATGTCGCGAAACTGACAGTGGATTCTCCGGTTCCTTATCTGCTGTCCGATCTTACCGCCATTCTGCAAAATGAGATGGGCAAGCTCGACAAAGCGACCAATAGTGCCCCCTATCAGCGGCTCAAAACCAAGATTGACGAGATCAAGGCTGACCCGAGATACAGCTTCATGTTTTCCGGCATGCTCGTCGGTGATACAATGGCGGCATTTCTGGCAAAGATTTTCAGACTGCCATCCGAAGGCAAGCCTATTTCGATTATCGATGTCTCGGCAATGCCGTCGGAGATCACTCCTACGGTGGTTTCTGTACTCAGTCGTCTAGTGTTTGATTATGCCATTTGGGCCCGCAACGAGCCCCAGCGCCCGATGCTTCTGGTTTGCGAGGAAGCGCACCGTTATATTCCAAACGATGATGTCGCCGAAGAAAGCAGCGTCCGCGATATTCTCAGCCGGATCGCCAAGGAAGGCCGGAAATATGGTGTGTCTCTGGGGTTGATTACCCAGCGGCCATCCGATCTCGCCGAAGGCGTGCTTTCACAATGTGGTACAATCCTGTCGATGCGTCTCAACAATGACCGAGATCAGGCGTTTGTAAAGGCCGCAATGCCGGAAGGTGCGCGCGGCTTTCTCGATTCGATTCCTGCCTTGCGCAATCGTGAAGTGATTTGCTGTGGTGAAGGTGTTGCAATCCCGATCCGTGTCTCGCTCGACACGCTGGCCGAGGAACGGCGTCCGGCATCGGAAGATCCGATATTCTCCGATCTGTGGCGCGAACATGGTGGCGAAGAAGAGATCATCCAGCGCGTTATCAAACGCTGGAGAGCGCAGGGCCGATAGATATCGCCCCGGCCGTTTGTCCATTCCCGTTTGCCGTTAATCGATAGCCGATAGCAATTTTCTGATATCCGATTACATTTGTAGTCATTAGGCCATGCATCGGGCGTGGCAGACTGACACGGAGAATCCAATGGTTGATAAACGCTATTCCCTTCTGCTTGCGGGGCTGGGTCTTGCTGCCGCGTCGATAGTGCCGGCAATGGGAAGCCATGCGCGAAATGCAGAACACCCACACAATGAAGAATGGGGCGAAGCGCTGGCCCGGGATATTAAGACCCAGGTGAAGGCTGGGCTCGCCGAAGCTGCGGTTGATATGGAGAAGGGCGCCGAGGAAATGCTGCGCGGTGCTGACGAAATGGAAGCGTATGCCGACCGGCTGGAACGCGATGATGCTTTTCGCGAACGCGAGGCGGTGCGGCAGAACAAGGGTAGAGAGGAAAAAGTCACTGCCGAGCAGCTGCTGGCAAAAGCTCCCGAAATGCGGCGCGGTGCGGAAAAAATGCGCGAAGGGGCCGAGAAAATGCGCGCCGGTGCAGAAAAGATGCGGCGCGGCGAGGATCGCTGAGCGGGAAACCGAAATTTAGTGCTCCCGCCGAAGCGGGAACCCTATTTCAGATGGTTGCGCCTTGAAGCATCTTGGCGATGTTCTTCTTCCGGCGCAGGAGCGGGATCAGCCCAACCGATTGATAGCTTCCTGCAGTCGTGCGGCTTCGGCATCTTTTTCGGCCAGATCGGCACGGGCTTTTTCGACCGCTTCGGGTTTGGCTTTCTCGACGAAATTCGGGTTGCCGAGGCGACCGGATAGTGATTTGGCTTCCTTTTGCGAGGCTTCCAGCGCCTTGGTGAGGCGTGCCTTTTCAGCATCGACATCGATAGCACCAGCGAGCGGCAGCACATAAGTTGCTCCATCAACGATAATTTGTGCCGAAGCGCCTTCCGGTGCCGGAGCAAATGATATGGTTTCGAGCCGTCCGACGCGGTCGAGCGCTGCACTCTGGCGAGTGATCTGTTGCTGGAGTTCGGCACTTGCGTCCCCGACATGGGCAGTCATCTTGGTACCCGGCGCGATGTTCAATTCCACTTTTGCCGAACGCACTTCGGAGATGAGTTTGATCAGCCAGTCGACTTCCGCTTTGGCTTGCACATCCACCTTGGCCTTTGGTTGCGGCCATTTGGCAACAATAAGATCATAATCCCGACCACCGGTTTCTGCGGCCATGCTGTGCCACAGTTCTTCCGTGATGAACGGCATGAACGGGTGGAGCATGACGATGATCTGGTCGAGCACCCAGCCGGCAACGGTACGGGTTTCATCGGCTGCGCCAGAATCTTCACCCTGAAGAACCGGTTTGATCAGTTCGAGATACCAGTCGCAAAACCGGTCCCAGGTGAAGTGATAAATGGTGTTTGCTGCCGCATCGAAACGCAGGTCGTCCAGCGTCTTGTCGAGCGCCTGCTGGGTCTCGATCACTTCCGAAATAATCCAGCGGTTGACGGGCAACGTAACTTCGGGCGCGGCGAGCGTATTGCTCGCACCGATGCCGTTGAACTCGCAGAAGCGAGAGGCATTCCACAGTTTTGTGGCGAAGTTGCGATAGCCCTCGACACGATTGTCATCCATTTTGATGTCGCGGCCCTGACTTTCCATCGCCGCCATGAAAAAGCGCAGCGCATCTGCGCCATATTGATCGATCAGGCCAAGCGGATCGACAACATTGCCCTTCGACTTCGACATTTTTGAACCATCTTCTGCGCGCACCAGCCCGTGAAGATAGAGCCGTTTCCACGGAACTTCCTTCATGAAGTGGAGTCCCTGCATCGCCATCCGCGCGTCCCAGAAGAACAGGATATCGAAGCCGGAGATCAGCAGATCATTGGGATAGTGGCGTTCCAGATCCCTGGTATTTTCCGGCCAGCCCAATGTGCCGAATGGCCAGAGGGCGGAGGAGAACCACGTGTCGAGGACGTCGGGGTCACGTGTCAGGCTGACGCCTTCGCCTGCTTGAGCTTGTGCTTCTGCGTCATCCATGGCCACATAGATTTTACCATCTTCATCGAACCAAGCTGGAATCCTATGCCCCCACCAGAGCTGGCGCGACACGCACCAGGGCTGGATATTCTCCATCCAGTTGAACCAGGTTTTTTCCCAGCTTTTCGGGACAATTTCGATATCACCGTCGCGCACTGCCTTGATCGCGGGCTGCGCGAGCGTTTCCGCGTCGACATACCATTGATCAGTCAGCCATGGTTCGATCACAACCCCGCCGCGATCACCAAAGGGTGTCGCAATAGTGCGTGGCTCTGCGTCATGCTCCACCGTTTCGCCGTCTTTGTTTTTTGTGACATGCGGGATCAGGAAACCCAGTTCCTTCATCCGCTGGACAACCAGTTCGCGCGCGCCGTTTACGCCGTCTTTTCTGAACCGGTGCAGCCCGATAAACTCTTCCGGCACCAGCCCATCTGCAGTTTGGCAAACATTCGCTTCGGCATCGAGCATGTTGAGCATTTCACCCGCTGCGAAACCCGCACGCTTGCCGACCTCGAAATCGTTGAAGTCATGACCCGGTGTGATCTTCACCGCGCCGGACCCAAGCTCGGGATCGGCATGTTCGTCGGCAACGATTGGGACGCGCCGTCCGGTAATTGGCAGGACCACTTTCTTGCCGACGACGCTTTTATAACGCTCGTCGCCGGGATGTACCGCAACCGCCATATCAGCCAGCATCGTTTCCGGGCGCGTGGTTGCTACCTCGATATAGTCTTGTCCATTATCCAGCGTCATGCCGTTGGCGAGCGGATATTTGAAATGCCAGAAACTGCCCTTGGTATCGACTGTCTCGACTTCCAGATCACTAATCGCGGTCTTTAGTGCCGGGTCCCAGTTCACCAGTCGTTTGTCGCGGTAGATCAGGCCATCATTATAGAGATCGACAAAGACCTTGAGCACGGCCTCGTTCATGCCCTCGTCCATGGTGAAACGTTCGTTGGACCAGTCCATCGAACATCCGAGACGGCGCAACTGCTTGGTGATGGCGCCCCCGCTTTCCTCTTTCCACTCCCAGACTTTTTCGACAAATTCTTCGCGCGTAAAATCGGTACGCTTTTGCTGGCGCTCGTTCAGTTGGCGTTCAACCAGCATCTGGGTCGCGATTCCGGCGTGATCCATGCCGACAACCCAGAGCGCATCCTTGCCCTTCAAACGTTCGTGACGGATGATGATGTCCTGCAACGTATTATCGAGCGCGTGACCGATATGCAGGCTGCCGGTGACATTGGGTGGCGGGTTGACGATAGTGAACGGTTCGCGATCGTCGCGTTCAGGACGGAAAAGGCCGTTGCTTTCCCAATGCTCATACCAGCGTGTTTCAATGGCGGCGGGGTCAAAATTTTTATCTAAGGTCATGGGGAGCCTTTGGCACTGGATTGCCTTAGGTTCAAGCAATGTTGTGCTCTGCGCTTGATGCGGAGCTCTCTGAAGCGGAGCATCATATCTGCTTCCTGGATATCCGCATCACGTATGGAGTACCGGGCCTCCTCATCATCCCTTTAAAATTGCATCAATTTCTGCATTGGCTTTCGCCCGCAACTGCCGTTTGCAGGTCTTGAAACCTGGTTGTGCCGCCAACTCCTGCGCGCAATGCACGGCCTGATCGAGCAACTGATCCGGGACCGCCAGCTCATCTGCCAGTCCGGCGCTCAAAGCTTCTACCGGCGTCAGCAAATGTGACGACAGAGAAAGCCTCCGCCGCCAGACAGGGTCCAGCCAGTGATCCAGTATCGCTTGCGGTACGGGCGGAAAGGGTAGGCCAGCTTTTGCTTCCGGCAGGCCGATCTTGTAATTGCCTTGCGCTGCGACAATCCAGTCGGCGGTGAGGGCCATGATCCCGCCTACGCCAATCGTGTTGCCGTTAAGCGCAACCACCACCGCGCAGGGCAGGCGATGCAGCGCGGCGGTAAATTTGTCAATTGCCCCGGCAGCCTGTATCTGGCCCGCTTTATCAAGCGAAGCTGCAATCTTTGTATCCATGCCACAGGTAAAATGTTCGCCAGCACCGGTCAAAACAATGCCATTTTTCGGGGGGCTTTCAGCCAATGCCTGAAAGGCCGCGATTCCGTCTTCCAGCAGAGTGGGATGGAGGGTGTTGCGCTCGCCGTTGGTCAGCGTGACGATGATCGTACCATCGCGATCCTCTGTCGGAAAAAAGCTCATTAGTCTTTGCCTTTCTGACCATCGACCGCAGTCCATTTGTTCATCCAGTCGAATACCGTCCGGTACCATTGTACGCTATTCTTGCCTTTCAACACCCAGTGGTTTTCATCCGGAAAGATCAGCAATTTGGAGGGAATGTCCATTTCCTGCGATACGGTGAAGGGCATGATGCTCTGGGTATAGGGAATCCGGAAATCCTTTTCGCCGTGGATGAACAGCGTCGGTGTTTTCCAGTGGGTGATCTTGTTGACGGGATTCCATTTTTCCGGATTTGGCCGCGTCCACCATGTTCCGCCATGATCCCATTGGTCGAACCAGAGCTCTTCCGTGCTCAGCGCCATAGCGCGCAGATCAAATACACCGGCGTGATTGATCAGGCAGTCGAACCGGTCGGGCCAGTTGCCGGCGATCCAGTTCATCATATAACCGCCGTAAGAGCCGCCCAGAGCGCAGGACCGCTCACCGTCGATTTGCGGATCGATCTTCAGCGCAGCCGCATAGCCGAGCTTGAGATCCTCAAGCGGCTTGCCACCCCAATCCTGATTGATGCTGTCGGTAAATTCCTGTCCGTAGCCAGCAGAGCCATGGAAATCGATGGTCACCGCAGCATAGCCTTGGGCCGCCATCACTTTTGGGTTCCAGCGAGTGGACCAGCTGTTGCCGAAACTGCTTTGCGGGCCGCCATGCACCAGAAACGCCATCGGCAGCTTCCCGGTCGCACCCTGTGGTTTAATAATCTGACCCCAAACCCGCTCGCCATCTGCACCGGCAAAATTAAAACGCTGAATATCGACGGGATCAATCTGCGCCAGTTCTCCGCCGTTGATATTGGTCAGCTGTCTGACCATCCCGTCCGCGGAACGGCGATACAGATCGGTAGGGGCTTGCAGGCTGTTCATTGTGTAAACCAGCGATCCATCCTGTAACGGAATGGTTGTGCCGACATTGCCGCCAGCGGTCAATCGCGTGACTTTGCCCGTCTCGACTTCTACCGCAAAGGCGGGATGGTCGAGCACCTCCTGCGCAGTCACGATGAGATATTTATCGTCTGGTGTCCACACAATAGAACCAACCGAGCGGTCCCAGTCCTTGGTCAGAGCGATAGCTTCGTCTTCATTGCTGCCCTGTTTGCGCAGTTTTACGACAAGACGATCAGCTTCGTAGCCCGGTCTTTCCATCGCTGCCCAAGCCAGCCATTCGCCATCCGACGAAAAGGCCGGAAGCGTGTCTGTTGCCTTGTTTTTACCGGTAAAATTGACGGTTTCCTTGCCATCAGTCCTAGTGCCGTAAATATCGAGATTGGTGGACTTGGGCTCGTTTCGGTCCGCAATCCTGAGTGTGAAGAAGACGCCGTCTTCTCCCGGCACCCAGGCAATTTCCTCACCGCCGCCAAAGGGCTTTGAAGGACTGTCGCCGATGAGATTACCGTCCAGAGCTACGCCATCGCCCGTGACTTTCCCATCTTTCAGGCCGAAGGCAAAGACCCGGCTGTAGTTGCCGGGGGTTTCCCAACTTGACCAGTGGCGGATGAAAAGTTCGTCATATTCACGCCCGGTTCCGGGGCCGGGTTCCGCCCGGTTGCCGCTTTCCTCACAACCGAAAGTAGGACAGTCTCTGGCAATGTCACCCCAGATCGCGATTTGCTTGCCGGTTTGAGACAGTTTGAAGCCGGCAATATCGGCTTTTAAGTCACTCGCCCGAACGGGCTTCCCAACTTTATCCCCCGAAACAATGTCCGCATGCCAAAGCTGTACTGACCCGCTGGCGTCGCTGAGATAATAGAGGCTGCCATCCGGCGCGAAAGCTGGACTATGTTCGCTTTTTCCATCCGCGTCGAGAATCCGGACGGGTGCTGCATCCATAGTATCAATATCAAGGAGATATAGTGCATTTGATCGCTGATAGGTCTCGGGCTGTGTTTCTGTCACGTCATAGACCGCCCATTTCTCGTCAGGAGAAACGGTGACCGAACCCATCCGTTTCAGCGTGGCGAGATCCTCCGCCGTCATCGGTCTGGCCGAAACAAGAGTGGGTACAATGGCACCGGTCAGAAACAGCGTCGTGGTGAATGTTTTGAAAAATTTTGTCATGGCCATGAGTTTAGCACGGCTGTCTGACAAGGCAATTGGGATTAGGGACGCAGACCTATTTGTCGCTCAACCGCTGAATTTCACGCGCTACCAGTTCTTCGACAAGATCGGGAAGGTTTTCGTCCAGCCATTTCTTTATGATCGGCCGCATCAATTCGCGGGTCAGGTCTTCCAGCGACGTACCGCTGGATTGGTGAGGCGGTGCGCTACGATCAATCGCTTCTTTCTCGACCAGTGCTGAAAGCGATTGGCGCATGCTATCAAGCTTGTTGTCGTCAATCAGGCGATCTTCCTTGCGCCGATCTCCGAACACGCCTTGCGCGGAAGGATTCTGACGATCCTGCAATTCGTTGGTCAGTTCCAGCACTTCTTCATCTTGGTCTGTCGGTTTTACGTCAGGGACGGCCTGAAGGGCTGGCTTTAGCGCAGTCTTTTGGCGTTGTTGGGGGCGATCCTCATCGATCGCCTTGTCGTCGGCGATGATGCGTTTGATCGAGGAGAGGATTTCCTCCATCGATGATTCCCGATTCTGCTCAGCCATTTGCGAAACCCCCAAACTTATACTCTGTTGCCGACACCAATCGACGCCGTTCATTCTATTGATCTGTCGATATCTCAGGCAATGGCTCTATCTCCGCTTTTTGCGCTTGAGTGTCAACGGTTCTGGTTGCCTGCGGTTCCGGGTTGGGGTCGCTCTGATAGTCATAGAACATGCCTTCGACCCGGTCAAAATTAACCTCTGGATCATAGAGCGGACCGCCTTCCAGACCGAGATCGCGCGCTTCGGCCCGGCCCATCGCAGCAAGCAGGGAAAAGCCCGAAACATAGCTATTGCGCCGCGCTGTTACCAATTGCACTTGCGCGTTCAGCAGTTCCTGTTCGGCGTTCAAAATATCCAAAATGGTCCGGTTGCCGACAGAGTTTTCTGCGCGCACACCCTCCAGCGACAAGCTTGCAGCGGCTACCGCCCGCTCCGAAGACTGGATAACCCGCTCCGATGCGCGCCAGCTGGAATAGGCCGCACGGGTCTGCGCGATCACATCACGTTCGGTCGCAATCAGCTGCTCGTAGGCTTGGCCGGAACGCGCCTGTGCCTGACGAATTTGCGCGGCTGGTCGACCACCCTGATAAATCGGCATGGTTGCCCGGATGCCGACTTCGGCTGTAGACTGTTCCTGAATAAAAGTTGTGCCGGGAATATTCCCACCGAGCGTACCGTGAAAATTTAAATAACGCCCTTGTGCATAAGTGGAAACCTTGGGTTTGTTGCTGGCGCGGGCCGTCTTTATGTCAAATTCTGCGGCGTCGCTGCGATCTTTGGCGGCAAGCAAGTCAGGGTTGTTGGACAAAGCCAGGTCGACGGCTTGGTCGGCTGTCGCAGGCAGGTTCGGCAAAGGTGGAGGCGGCTCCAGATCACCAGGCTCGCGGCCGACTAGCGCGATATAATTTTCCTTGCTGCGAATCAGATTGGCACGCGCGGTTTCCAAGTCGCCTTTCGCGACTTCCAGCCGGGCCTCTGATTGGGCAACATCCGTCCGGGTTAAATCTCCGATTTCAAACCGGTCACTGGTTGCTTCCAGGTTGACGGAAAGAACGCCGACATTGGCACGGTTCAGTTTGACGATCGCCGAATCGCGGATGACGTCCATATAGGTCGCAACGACATTGCTAAAGACGCTTGCTTCGGTCGCACGGAGGTCGAGTTGACCGGCTGCCACTCTGGTTTTGGCAGCGCGGACTGCATTTTTGACGGCACCGCCGGAATAGATTGGTACGTCAATGGATCCGCCCGCGGTGGATTGGCGCAGTGGCGCGGTGAAACTATTGGCGCTGCGCAGGAAATTTTCCTGAAAGCCAAAGTCACTGGTCGCGCTTGGCCGGCCATCGGCTTTGGCAATGGCTACGGATTCGTCTGTCGCGCGCTGTGCTGCACGCGCGCCGGACAGAGTAGGGTTGGTTTGATAAGCAGCTTCCAGCGCATCGCGCAGAGTGTCGGCGTGCACTGGTGTAGACAGGACCGCCAGAATAGCTGTTCCAAGAAAAAGGCGGCCCTTAGTCATTTTGTTGCTCTCCCGAACGCCTTAAAATTTGAAGCTTTTTGCTTCCTCAAAGCCGGGCAGGGGACAGCCCCCGCAATCAGCAAAATATTGATAGCCGACATGACCAGCAGCGGTGCGGCCCAAGGCAAGGCGGGATACGCCATCATGCATGATCGCGGCGACAATACGTCCGTCAGGAGTGAGTTGATCGATTAATGCTTGGGGAATCTGCTCCGCCAGTCCATCCAGAAGAATCACCGAATAGGGGGCCGATGGTGCCCATCCTTCCGCGTGATTTCCGCATTCGATCGTCACGTTGTCAAAATCCGCCAGATTTTTCTTTGCCGTGGCCGCCAGTTTGGCATTTTGTTCGACCGCCACGACAGACCCGGCTAGCTGCGCCAGAACTGCGGCCGTGTAGCCCGATGCTGCGCCAACCAGCAGGACCTTGTCGGCAGGGGTTATATCAGCGACATCCAGCAGTCGTCCGGTGGTAAGCGGGGGATTCAAGGTCCGGCCTTCACCAATTTGCACGCCGCGATCGGCATAAGCAAAATGCCGTTGCGCGACAGGTACGAAATCCTCCCGGGCGACATGGCTCATTGCCGCGATGACGCGCGGGTCGCTGACGTCAGTTGTACGCAACTGACTGACCACCATGGCTTTGCGCATCTGCTTGAAGTTTTCCTGACCCAAGAGTCGATCCTTCCAATGATTATTTATTCGTTCATGCCATGTCTGTATTATTAACGCAATACACTATGGATGAGATTTTGTTGCTTCTAGCGGGGCTTGGCACCTGCGCCAAGATAGAATTCGGCGAATTTATACCGACTGCGTCTTTTGCGCGACAATCCGGCAATTTTACACAATTTGCCATGCCGGATATCGTCCCAGAAATTGTGGACGCAACTTTGGGTTGACTTTCCCGGCAAAGCAAAGCAATTCGCGCCCTCTCCCCGGCCCGATGGCGGAGTGGTGACGCAGCGGATTGCAAATCCGCGCACCCCGGTTCGATTCCGGGTCGGGCCTCCAGACAGAAATATCTTATTTATCAGTAACTTAGATTAAGAGAAGTTAGTGCGTCATTCCGCGCACTTAGGTCGGTATAGAGACATTATAAGCCGTTCCAGAGACGGTAACCAATCCATAGTTTCGGCCCAAATGACCCATAGTCTCTGGGGCAAAAAGTGCAGTGACGGTTTGTAAGCGACAAAAATCGTGCGACAGTGATGCATCCGATTGCCGCTGTTTAACTCCAATTCCGACTTAGCCAACATTTGATGCTTCTCGCCTTCACCAAGAGATGTCCCATGTTGGCTGGGTTGCTGAAGTTCGGGTTTTGTCTTCGGAATATTACAATAGCTGCCGTCGTGCTATGGGATATCAAGTCAATCTCTATCCGCTAGAAACATAGCTCGTCGGGCTTTCAATCCCTGGATGCAGCATAACCATGCGTCGTCAGAATGCCAGTGGTTGGGTCGGCGTTTGGCAGGCCATATTGTCATCGCTGCCGCAAGATCAGATGTAAAATTTGGGAGCTTGTACACTTTAGAATCGTAGTCTTGAGTTGCAAAAGAGACAGATTCTCCGTTTTCGTCGCGTTCAGTCCAGACTTGTGGATCCAAGCCCTCGATATATTCCCAGATGAATTGCCAAATTTTGAAGTTGTAGTGGAAATGCCAGCGCTCCTCGGTCGGTAGGGAGGCCTCTTTTTCCATATTCCGAATTAGACGCTGGCTGAGTTTCAACCGGCTTTCTCTCGTTCTCGATCTATCTAGTTCGTCAATCCAAGTCTCGATTTCTCGCTGATCTTTAAGTTCGAAAGGCCAGATTGTTTGCGATGGAATACCGCAGGCGCTCGCAATTGCTTCACGAGATGAAGTCGTTCCTTCAAACCATTCTCCGTAGACCTTATATTTCGCAAGGAGAGTGAGATAGGCACACTCTTGCTCGCCTTCCTCTTCGCCAATATGCACTAATGCGATTTCGCAGTTGTCTGCTTTTGACAAGCGTCGGCGACGCAATTCGACATCCATGCTTTTACCGATCTTTATGAGACCGAATTGGTTTTGCATCACATAAAGATGTTCTGGCTTCCAATGGGGCATCAACGATCTTCTATTAAAGTGTAGAACTTGAAACAGCGGACAAACCGCTCCGCAAAAGTAGAGTCACATGACAAAGAAATGGTTAGCGAGCAGTTCAATAAATAAGTCTCTGACACTATCGTAACGCCACAATCTGACAATTTTGGGCAATAAATGGATCAACAAGGGGCGATGACAGGCACTTAATTATTTGAAATCGTTGTAAAATGACAAAAGAATCAGAGCTCATTTGATTCCGACCTGGTCCTCCAGACAGATTATTCTTATATATCATAAACTTAAGGCCGATGAAGTTACTGCGCCATTTCGCGCGCTTACGGTCATACAGAGATAATATAAGGCGTTCCAGAAACGGCAGGCAATCCACAGATTCGGTCCAAATGACCCATAGTCTCTGCGGCAAAACGTACAGTGACGGTTTGGAGGCAACTCAAATCTGGCGACCGCTTTGTGCCCAATCTGAGTGATTCCAAAATAACTCAGGCTGACTTGGACGCAGACATTCGGTGAAAAACGTCGTGCTGTCAGCACCAGGGCCAGAGGCGATCAGTCTCCAGTTGCCCATTGCCGCCGCAAAAGCATTCATCATTCTCCACCAAACCGAAACCTGATTCCTCCATTTAAGGTAAATCCGTCGAGCGGCGCCCATGCGTCCACCGTCCATTGTCCACTTGCATCGCGCTGCGGCAGTAATAGCGGATCATAGCGAGTCTGCCGCACATTGAGCAGGTTTTCGGCATTGGCGAACAGACTGATCCGGCCCAAGACGATTTCCCCCAGAATACCCAAATGCCCATAGGGGCGACTGCGCGTGCGAAGGGGATTGTCTTCAAGCGACTGCGTGCCGGTGTAATAGGCTTCGACCCCGATGCGTCCCTTGCCATGTTCTTCCCACATGCCGACCAGTCTGGCAGTATGGTGCGGGGTCTGGGGGACTTCGCTCCGCCCGAAGCCGGAAGGATTAGGTTCACGAGCATCTACATAGACGTAGCTGCCCGTGACGGTAAAACTGTTTTGCTTATAGCGGACGAGCAATTCCGATCCGCGCACTTTGGTACTTCCGTCCACATTGACGAGACTTACCCGGTCCGGCGCGATTTCCAGCAGCCGCGTTGCGTTGTGTATGTTGGCACCGAACAATGTAACGCTGGCTTCAAATGGTCCGCTGGCATAGCCGACAACCAGTCAATCACCGCCTTAATCCGCCCGACACTTCGCAAATCACGATGAACAACGATCCAGAAGCTGCGGCGAATGACGATTTCCTCCGGCAGAATATGCACCAACGAGGGGTCATGCTGCGTCATAAAATAGGGAAGAATTGCAAGACCTAACCCTTCGGCACACATGGAGCGCTGCATATTGATACTGGTGCTGCAGGTCTGTGGCACCAGGGCAGGCTCAATTTCCGATAGATAACGCAGTTCATCGGCATAGATGAAATCGGGAATATATCCGATGAGAGGAAATTTGTGGAGTTCCTCCGGTTTTGCCGGTATACCGATTGCACTGACAAAGCTTTCGGCAGCGTAGAGGCCAAGGCCATAGTCACTCAGCTTTTGCGCAATTAGCGGACCCCGGCTCGGCCGGGCCAGCATGATCGCAATATCGGCTTCCCGCTTTGACGGGCTCAAAAAGCCGTTGGTCGTCACGATCTCAAGCGAAATTTCAGGGTGCAACTCTGAAAATTCTCTGAGTCTCGGTCCCAACACCCAACTGGCGAATCCTTCCGACAGGCTCAATCTGACCGTGCCTGAAAAGCGGCTTTGCTCGCCCGTGAGTATTTCATTTGCACCTATTATCGCGCGTTCCGCAGCCTCGGCATGGCACATCAATTCCTCGCCACGTGACGTTAAAAGATGGCCATTGGCCGCAATTTCAAACAGGCTGGAACCCAGACTCTCTTCCAGACGGATGATGCGCCGACCGACCGTCGTACCGTCCACGCCAAGCTTTTTCCCAGCCGCGCTCAGCGTTTTATGGCGCGCGACGGCCAAAAAATAACGTAAATCATCCCAGTTCATATCTCGTCCTGCAAAAATGCATGTACACCGTGCAAACCTGTCTCTTACCCTGCAAAATAAAATGTGCCAAGGGTGGCGATATAAGCAAGAAAGGATCACAATATGCGACATATTCAGCATGTAATCGCTGGCACGCCAGGACCAGCGTCCCGCCAGAGCGATATTTTTGATCCGAACAATGGCGGTATCCAGGGCAAGGTCGATCTGGGCGATGCGGCGGTACTCGACAAGGCGGTAGACGCGGCG
>Ga0209345_10003444_pt1 | contig 16307 bp, 14 predicted proteins | sample Cruoilmetagenom7_FD_187294 | JGI IMG/M metagenome (GOLD analysis project Ga0209345, IMG submission 187294) | Oil polluted marine microbial communities from Coal Oil Point, Santa Barbara, California, USA - Sample 7 (SPAdes) (version 2) | ecosystem: Environmental > Aquatic > Marine > Oil seeps ...
TTTATTATAAAGCGCATCAGGCACATCCATTTTAAAACCATGTTCTTCTAAGAATTCTTTCGTACCTTCTGCACGTGGAATAACATGATCGGCTTTATCACTAAGCAAAGACTCAACAACAGGTAAACTTGCAGCAGGTATACCTTCAAGCTGCAGTTCTTCTTGTTGTGACAACCCCAGACGATCATCAAAATAACGTGTCCATTTAGTTTCTGCAATTTGGCTTAAGCGTTGGATGCGATCATCAGACATGAACTCACCGCCCACATTGCTTTCAGCAACAAAGGCATAATCATCTTCTAGGCGCATAACCTGTTCTTCGAACTGTCGTTTAATCGCAACTTCATCACCGCCTGCTAACCTTGCTTTCAGGCATTCAATTTCGCTATCTCTACGTAAGACCTCAAACCGGGTACGTACTTCATGGATGCGGTTGTAAATTGTCTCCAACTTAGTTGCTTTATCCACCACATATTCAGGGGTCGTGACTTTTCCACAATCATGCAGCCAAGCAGCGATTCTAAATTCGCGCCACTGATCATCACCTTCAAAAGAAAATTCTTTAAAGACACCATCTTTGCTGTCGCTTGCAGCCTTACACAGCATAAATGATATTTCTGGAACGCGGGCACAATGCCCCCCGGTATAGGGAGATTTGGCGTCAATCGCGCTCGCAATCAACTCGATGAAACTATCCATCAAGTTTCTTTGCGCTTCCATGAGACGTTGATTGTCCAACGCCACGGCTGCTTGAGAGGCCATGGCCTCTACAAAGCTGATGATTTCCTCACTAAAGGGAACGATATTTCCCGCTTCATCTTGCGCATTAATCAATTGCAAGGCACCGATGACTTCACCGCCACGTGGCATTAAGGGCACGGTTAAGAACGAGGTTGACCGATAATTATTGGCTGAGTCGAAAAAACGTGTTCCCGAAAAATCATAACCGCATTCTTCTTCGTTACACGGATCATACGCATCATTTATTCGAATGGTTTCCCGCGTCAAAACACTGTGGCTCACAACGTTACTGTGATTAGCTTCCCCAGTTTCAGTGTTATACATGTGAACGGGTGGAATAGTCACATCCCCTCCCGCAGCACCACCCATATAAAAGCCAAGTGAGTCTGTTTTTACGATTTCAAAGTTTAGCTTGTCATCACCGGTGCGTAAATAAAGCGAGCCGCCATCCGCATTAGCAAGACGTTTCGCCCCATCCAAAATCATTTCAAGTAACTTAGCTTCGTCTCGTTCCGCCGCCATGGCAATCCCTAAAGTAACCAGGCGTTCTAATTTTGCTTTTTCGAAATCAAGTTCTTTTGTGCGTTCACTGACCGTTTGTTCTAGCTTACTTGATGTTTCAAGCATTATTTTTTCTGAGCGATCATTCATCTTAATCAAGCGTCTAGACGCTTTTAAAGAACGCATGTAACCCTTAGATAAGATGTGTAAGTTTTCCACGAGTTGTTCTTTTGAAACATCTTTTGGATCTTCTAAAAGCTTATCTATTTGCTCAAGAAGTTGTTCTTCTTTGATGAAAGGATCGTAACTCATAGCTGCCCTATATATTGCGCACAGGCATTATGGACAATTTGGCACAATACACAAAGAAAAACGACAACTTAGCCTAATAGTTCGACCAAAACTTGTACGGGGTGCTTAGGTTTAAAGCCACCATAACGTTTGGTTTGACAACGACATGAAAATCCAGTTGCCAACATTTGTTCAGAACCCGCTTTATCTGCAGCTAATTTCCAGCTCATATCAAATAATTTTTCAGAGGTTTCTTCATTTTCCACCTCATGCCCATATAAGCCCGACATGCCACAGCAGCCTGTTTTCTCGACCCGCAAATCTTGATTAAAAGCTTTAAAGATTTCACCCCATTGTTTTGGTGTTGCTGGCATTGATGTCTTCTCAGAACAATGCGCAAATAAATTATAGGATGCTCGTTTTGTTAGGCTTGGCAAAGCAAGATTTTCATTCATTAATTCTGAATGAAACCATTCATGAAACTGATGGACCGTATAGAAAGGTCGATTTTCCAAGCGTTGATTATATTCTTGACGAAACATCAAAGTAACAGCGGCTTCAATCCCCACCATCGCCAAACCTGTTTGCCCCAACTGAGCATAATAATCATCATTTGATTTTGCTAAAGCATCAAACTTAGCCAAGAAACCTTTCACATGTAATGGTTTTCCATTAGCTCGATAAGGCGCAACGAAAACCTGATAGCCCAATTTTACTAACAGATCATAATGAGACAGTACGACAGTTGCATCATAATGGGTCGTAAAAGAATCTTGAACCAATATCACTGATTTTTTCTTCACCTCATCGCTTAAAGAACCCATCGCTACCAAATCAAAATCGGGTGCACTCCGTTTCTTCAATTCTTTTTTAACGTTATCAGTACTGAGCTTTGGTAAGTCAATTAAACCAAGACCGTGGCGCATAAAAGCTTTTACAGGTGGCAATGCCATTAATAGATTACTTAAAGTCGGGAACTTAGCCGTTAAGGGGGCGACATCTTCTAGTTTAGCAATCACATGATCGCGAGTTGGCCTGTCATACCGTTCATGATAAGCGTCTAAAAATTGGGCCTTCATTTCCGGGATGTCGACTTTAACCGGACATTGTGTTGCGCATGCCTTGCAAGACAAGCAGGTCTTCATGGCATCATAAACGTCTTGATTAAAATCTCGGCCCTCTGACATTTCTTTTTCAGCATTTGGTTTTTCCCCAAGCGTGCGAAGACGTAACCATTCGCGCAACAGGCTTGCACGCCCCTTTGGTGATTGCACCCGGTCACGGCTCGCCTTATAGCTTGGACACATGGGATCAAATTCATCCCAGGTGAAACAAGCGCCATTACCATTACACAACGTCGCTTTAGGGAAAGCCTCAATAAGCTGTTGATCTATGGTGCGATCAATTTGACCACGCAAAACCGCTTCATCAATTTTAGTCAGCTCAACTTCAGGCATGGTATAAGGTGTCGCGATTTTTCCCGGATTAAACAGATTATGTGGGTCAAAAGCCGATTTAATCTTGCGAAGTTCATCATAGAGTTCAGGACCAAAGAACTTAGGTGAATATTCGCCCCTAAACCCTTTGCCATGTTCACCCCATAACAAACCATCATATTTCATCGTCAAGTTTGCCACGTCATCAGAAATTTGACGCAAAATGGGTTCATCTAGAACATCTGTAAGATCAAGTGTCGGGCGAACATGCAAGCAGCCCACATCCGCATGTCCAAACATGCCGTAATCAACCGCGTGACCATCTAACAGTTCGCGAAATTCACGAATATATGCGGCTAAATTTTCAGGTGGAACGGCTGTATCTTCCACAAAAGGAATGGCGCGTCGTTTACCTTGAAGCGCGCCCAGCAAACCAACAGATTTTTTGCGCATCTCCCACAAAGCTGCAATTTGCGCTGCATTTTGGGCACTTCGCCAGCCCGTTGCTTGACCATCAAGCCCCTTAGCATCCTCAAGCAAAAATTCCAATTTCTCAACTTGGGTATCGATCTCGTCTAGGGTGTTACCAACGAACTCTACAAAGTTCATTCCCATGACAGCAGCTTCGCCTTCAACACCGCCCAACAAGTCACCAACCTCACTCCAAATGATATCTTGCTGTGCCATAGACATGATCTTGTCATCCACCACTTCCACAGCTGCCGGGGCAGCTTGTAAGATCAAGCGCACACCTTCCAGCGCATCATTGAAGGTAGAATAGCGAACCGTCACAAGACCTTTGAATTTTGGCACCGGGATCACGCGGAATGTAATTTTTTGCGTAAAACACAATGAGCCTTCAGACCCCGCCAATAGGTAAGAAAGATTAAACGTTCCATCATTATGAAGGGCATGTTGCAGGTTATACCCGGTTAGGCCCCGGTTCATTTTTGGGAACGTTTTTTCAATAAGTTCTTCGTTCTCGACGATAGACGCAAATGCTTGTCGATGAATATCACCCACGATGTCTTCGCGCGCCATTACGTCTTTCATAGCAGCGCCAGTTAAAGGAGCAGACGTCCAGCTTTGACCACCCGATAAAACCACATCCATGGTTTCAATATAATCTGATGTTTTGCCGTATATGCGCGACCCTTTTCCCGATGCATCTGTGCCCGTCATACCAGCCAATGTGGCACGCGACGAGGTGGAAACAGCCGGTGGAAAGAAGAAACCCTTGTCTTTTAAGAATGCGTTCAGCTGATCCAACACCACGCCGGGTTGAACCGTTACTAAGCGTTTTTCTTCATCAAATTCTAGAATATTATTAAGATGTTTTGAGGTATCAACGACCACACCCTTATTTAAGGATTGACCATTGGTTCCCGTGCCACCCCCGCGTGGAGCAAAGGACAGGCCGCGATATTCAATATGTGATCCGATTTCGGCAATGACATTTAAGTCTTCTTCACAAATTGGATAAACAACAGCCTGCGGCATAACTTGATAAACAGAATTATCTGTCGCACTTAAAAGGCGAGTTGAATAGTCCGCATAGACTTCACCTTTAAAGGAGCTTTCTTCCAAGGTTTTCAAAAAACGTTGCGTTACATCATCAAGGCCGCGATCAGGTGTCAAAATCGGGATCATATTTTTTTATCCAAAACAAAAGATATTTACCCTGTAAAGGCAGGGAACTGTTGGAATGGATATACGCTTTTTTAGATTTTTTTTAAACCATAAAAAAAGCACCGACCCTCCCAATTTGGAAGAGCCGGCTAAGACAGTGCGTAAACGTTGAGGGGGTTAGAAGGACGTTTATGCGCACCACCTATGACCCCAAAGCGAAGATATCTTCGCTTGGTTTAGCTATTTTTCCGCAGTAAATGCATCTGCTGGAAGTTCGTGAGCAATCCCCTTGTGGCAATCGATACAGGTTTTACCCATATCTTGTGCTTCAAGGTGACGCTTACGCGCCCGCGAGTTTTGTTTAGAAATGTCCATGGCATCAAAATTGTGACAGTTACGGCATTCGCGACTGTCTGTAGATTTCATGGTGTCCCATACACGTTTTGCCATGGTCAAACGATGTGTTTCAAATTTTTCTCGGGTATCAATTGTTCCCAAAATCTTATGTAACACCTCATTTGAAGCTTGGATTTTACGCTTCATTTTATGGATCCAAGGACGCGGAACGTGACAATCAGGACAGGTCGCACGCACGCCAGAAGCGTTCGTATCGTGCACTGTACCAGTATATTCACGATAAACATTTTGTTCCATCTCGTGACAAGTCAGACAAAATGTCTCCGTATTCGTAACTTCCAAGGCCCAGTTAAAGGAACCCCAGAATATTACGCCGACGATCAACCCTACAAAAAGCAACATACCAGCTGATGTGGTTTTGCTCGGCCTTCCTAATAAGGCCCAAATACGGTTGAAGAAGCCGCCTTTTTCTTCTTGTTCAGTCATATTAATTCCCCTCAAGGCCTATTTGGAGAAGGTGTTCTCGACCAGTGGTTCAGCACCCACTTGCGGTACGTGACACTGTGTACAGAACCAACGACCAGCAACAACATCATCTAACTTTTTACCCGTGCGGGTATCTGTATAATGTGTTTCACTGATTTTCGGCGCACCTTCTTTGGCTGCGAATTGCCAGTTATGGCATCGCATACACTGATTGACCTTTAGATTGATTTGATATTTTTCAATCTTATGCGGAATCAACGGTGGTTGTTGACGATAGTTTGCGGGATAGCGACCATTTTCAATCACTTGATTAATGTCACCAGCAGCATTGATTTCACTCAATGTTGCATCTCCGCGTAAACTACCTAGATTTCCAGCGAATGCGCTGGTCATCAGAACTGCACCCAATGCAAAAATTGCTATGGTGGAGATCAGGACTCGTTTCACAGGTATATCTCCTTCAAGTCTCATGCCGCCCTCTTCGTGCTTTCTTCAGCACCCTCTTTAGAGAAGCTAGCATCATCCAAATTGTTTCTAGTTCGAATCGAAAATTCAAAAACGTCTTCAGAGCAAACATCCAGACAGCGTGCACAATTTGTGCAATCACCAGATAGGATGATCGGCCCTTTAGCGTCTTTTTCCCCTTTAAGTGCAGGTGAGATAACATGAGCTTCCGGACAAATGGCGTAGCAATCCATACAGTCATTACAGGCTGAACGTTTGCGCGCTGAAATCTTCAAGATGCTGAATTTACCTAACAGGCCGTAAAACGCCCCGACAGGACAAAGTTTCGAACACCAAATTCGATCCCCTCCCACTAATTCCACTAAAAAAACACCCGCTAAAACAACCCAAGCCAAACCGAAGCTTGCGAAACCACCAAAAACGATTGAACGATGTAACATCGTAATCGGATTAATGAACTCCCAAGCGATTGTGCCTGTTATCGCAGATGTCACAAGAACGCCTGCCATAATCCATAAAGCTGTTTTACGCCCAAGGCGAATACCGGCTTTGTTCCATCCCAATGTGCGACGCAACCATGTGGCTGTATCGGAAATCACATTCACAGGACATACCCAAGAACAAAAAACACGACCGCCCAGCAAAAAATAAATTGCTGTTACAATCAGCGCACCAATAATGGCGCTTTGTTCCATAACATGCCCGGCAAGTAAGGACTGCAACATGATGAATGGATCGGTTAATGGCAAAATATCTAAAGTGATACTTGACGCCAAATTACCTTTCACCAACCAGAACCCGCTTAACGGTCCAACTAAGAACACAGCAATGAATAGGGCTTGCGATATACGACGCAAGATCAACCATTTATAGGCCGCAAACCAGCCCTTCTGTTCAACAACAGAAGCACCAGGATACTTTTTGCCATTCGCAATATGAGCACTCATGGCTTGAACCCCTTATAGCCGCCCGACTGTGTTTTTTCAGGAAAACCACTTGGTGGTGCTACACCCTCAGTTGTTGAGGGGCCATAGCCGCGATCTGGAAGATCGTAGATATGCTGATTTTCAATCAAAGATTCACCGTGTTTTCGTTTTTCTTCCCAGCCCAAGCGATAATGTGCACCCATCTGGCCCAATGCAAGGCGTTCTGGCAGGACCTTAATAGCGGCCTCTTCCAAAACACAAGATTGTTCGCATTTACCACACCCAGTGCATTTATCACTATGTACAGTTGGAATAAAAATCGCATGTTTTCCCGTTCGTAAATTGGCGGAACTTTCCAGTGTAATAGCCTCGTTTATTAAAGGGCAGACGCGGTAACAGACTTCACAACGCAAACCCAAATAATTGAGACAATTCTCATGATCGAGCAATACGGCGACACCCATTTTGGCATCATCAATATTGTTCAACGACTTATCCAAGGCCCCGGTGGGACATGCCACAACGCACGGGATATCATCACACATTTCGCATGGGATGTTCCGCGCGTTAAAAAACGGCGTTCCTGTCACACTGGTGGAACCAATTTCGGCCAAGTCTAATGTGTCGTAAGGACAATCCCTCACGCACAAGCCACAACGTACACAAGCCGACAAAAAGACATCTTCTTCTATCGCGCCCGGTGGGCGAATAGCATCAGCTGGCAGTTTTCCTTTAGCTTCACTGACAACAGATGACAGCGCTAGACTGAACAGCCCAACCCCGCAACCCGCCAAGCCGGCGTTGCTCAAGAAATCTCTGCGAGAGACTTTTTTATGTTTTGTTTGCTTCTGTGTCATAGCTCTCACCTCCCTAAATTAGGAAGAATTTAAGACGTTAAAGTTTCGTAATTTTACAAGCGCATTTCTTGTAATCTGTTTCTTTTGAAAGCGGATCAGTCGCATCCAAAGTCAACTTATTCACAAGAACACCCTCATCAAACCACGGAATGAAGACGAGGCCTTCTGGCATACGGTTTCGACCACGGGTTTCGACCCGCAATTGAATTTCACCGCGACGGCTAGAGACTTTGACTTCTTGACCACGACGCACGCCGCGTTTCTTCGCATCAGCTGGGTGCATAAAGACCATAGCATTCGGGAAGGCACGGTGTAGTTCTGGTACCCGACGCGTCATAGAACCTGAATGCCAGTGTTCCAAAACACGACCTGTGCAGAGCCACAAATCGAAGTTTTCATCAGGGCTTTCAGCAGCAGGTTCATATGGTGCAAAGATGATGTTCGCTTTACCATCTTTCTTACCATAGAACTTAACTTCTTCGCCCGCTTTGACGTGGGGGTCATACCCTTCACGGAAACGCCACAATGTTTCTTTGCCATCAATCACAGGCCAGCGAATGCCACGGGCTTTATGATACATGTCAAAGGGTGCCAATTCGTGACCCTTCTTGATGATATCTTTGCCTGAATTAAACATACGATATTCTTCGAACATGCCTTTTTGAACGTAATATCCGAAATGTTCAGATTCATCGTTGTTATAGATATTGCCCGCATCGTCTGTTATTTTTTGCAAAGGATAGGCATCAACCTGTCCATTTTCGTACAAAACTTGATACAGCGTTTTGCCACGATGTTCTGGCATTTTCGCCAACAATTCTTCTGACCAGACTTCTTCAATTTGGAAGCGCTTAGCAAATTCCATCACCTGCCACATGTCAGATTTAGAATCGCCCGGCGCATCAACTTGTTGACGCCAAAATTGTGTACGACGTTCTGCATTACCATAAGCGCCTTCTTTTTCCATCCACATCGAAGTTGGCAAGATTAAATCGGCAGCCAACGCCGTTACAGTTGGATAAGGGTCGGACACGATGATGAAGTTTTCAGGGTTGCGATATCCCGGATAAGTTTCTTCATTCATGTTCGCAGCAGCTTGCATGTTATTGTTACATTGTACCCAGTAAACATTCAGTTTACCGTCTTTCAACATACGATTTTGCAAGGCAGCATGGTAACCAGGCTTAGCCGGAATAGTTCCCTCAGGCAGTTTCCAGATTTTTTCTGCAAACTTACGATGAGATTCATTCTTCACAACTAAATCAGCAGGCAAGCGATGTGAGAACGTACCGACTTCACGCGCGGTACCACAAGCAGATGGCTGACCTGTTAACGAAAACGGACTGTTGCCGGGCTCAGAAATTTTGCCCATCAACAAGTGAACGTTATAAAGCAAGCCATTTACCCAAACACCACGTGTATGTTGGTTAAAGCCCATGGTCCAATAAGAAGAAACCTTCTTCGCAGGATCAGCATATGCTTTTGCCAATTTCAACAAGGCCTCTTTTGGAACACCAGATAATTCAGACGCATAATCCAAAGTATATTCAGATACGGATTTGGCATATTCTTCAAAAGAAATTTTGTTGAATTTACCTTTGCCTGAATTTTTCGCAGCTTTTTCCAAGGCATGTGTGGGGCGCAAACCATAACCGATATCTTCAGTCGTGGCGTTGAAATTCACATGCTTGCCAATAAAGTCTTCGTTATAGGCTTTATTCTCGATGATGTAGTTCGCGATGTAGTTCAAGATCGCCAAGTCGGTTTGTGGTGTAAACACCATATTGTTATCGCCCAACTCGAAACAGCGATGCTCATACGTCGAAAGAACATGCACTTCACAGCCTGGTTTAGTCAGACGTGTGTTGGTCATACGTGACCATAAAATTGGGTGCATTTCTGCCATGTTTGCGCCCCAAAGGACGAACACGTCAGCATGTTCCAAATCGTCATAACACCCCATTGGTTCATCAATGCCGAAACCGCGCATAAACGCGCCCACAGCTGATGCCATACAGTGACGTGCATTTGGGTCAAGGTTGTTAGACCTGAAGCCTGCTTTCATCAATTTTGATGCCGCATAACCTTCAAAAATTGTCCATTGACCTGAACCAAACATACCGACAGAAGTTGGACCTTTTTTCTTTAAGGCTTCTTTCCATTTGTCGGCCATAACATCAAAGGCTTCATCCCAAGATACAGGTTCGAAATCGCCTTCTTTGTCATATGAACCGTTTGATTTGCGCAATAACGGCTGCGTCAAACGATCTTTCCCGTACATAATTTTGGACAGGAAATAACCCTTAATACAGTTTAAACCTTTGTTTACAGGTGCATCAGGGTCCCCTTGGGTCGCAACGATTTTACCGTCACGTGCACCGATAAGAACACCACACCCCGTACCACAGAAGCGACATGCAGCTTTATCCCAACGAATTTCATTGGGCATAGCAGCAAGCGCAGATTTCGCGGGTAACGAAACACCAGCCACGGCAGCAGTCGCTGCGGCAGCATTGGCTTTCATAAATTCGCGCCGGGTTAGTTTCATGAGGAAACATCCTCCAATTCTAGCGAGTCTTGTGATTCAAATTGATGATAAACGAGAGAGCTATTAATTACGCCATCAGCACGGTTCACCAGAACCATTGTGTTGGCGGCTAATTCTGTCTCGGTATCTTCCACGGTAATGACCAAACGGCCATCTGCTGCTTCTGCGTGGATTTCCACGCCGGGCATTACACTCAAGTTTGTAGTGACCTCTTCCATGCGGCCATTGGCGACATGAACAAGAATACCACAAACATTGAATGCGCCCTCAGGTGCTGGCATACCGCCAGGCATCGTCGAAGCTTCATTCTCTTTCATAAAACGACTATTTACCTTCAAATTTAAGCCCCCTCCATAGTTGCTTCAGGCAGAATAGAAACAGTCCCAACAGGACAAGGCGCAACGCAGGCACCACAGCCCGTACATAACGCTTTATCAAGTTGAGGTGAGGCCATCGCGCCTGCGGTTAGTCGAAAACGAATGGCACGGGGTTCACATTGATCTTCACAGACCCGGCATTCAACACCCGCAAAAGCTAAACATTCCCCTCCTATAGAAACATTTAAATCCCACGGATTATCCGGATCAGTAATGAGCAGAGCAGCATCCTTACATACAGACACACAATCACCACAAAAAGTGCATTCCCCTTTAGAGAAATCCACTTGTGCTAATTTGCGTGTATCGATTTTTAGGATTTGTTCAGGACAAACGGTTATACACTCGCCACAGCCAGTGCATTTCTCTTGAAACTGCAATCTAGGCAGACCCCAAGGAGGACGGATTACATCATCCAACCCCATAGGACCTGAGCGAGCGAACAAAAGAGTTCGCCTAGAAACTGCATCTTTCATGGGACCCCCCCCATAGCTAAAGATCATACTTTAGACATTATCTTAATATCAAAAGTATCAATCTAAGTCAATAAAATCATACACTTAAGTCTTAGTACATTAGAATTAATCCACTCACTACAATAACCATATAAACATAATGGGTTCTTCTTTCTGGCGTTTTTCAAGGAACCAGCCTAACCTGTATTCACCACATGGGGGACCAATGAAACGCATTCTTAAATTAGACGAATCCAACCCGGGGCTTTGGATGACTAAGCGCTATATTTTTGCGCTTATTGCCATTGCTATTCTAGCCGTTGCCGCCTTCGGAACTGTTGGTGTTTTGATTGCCGAACATAAAAAAACCTTATCAGTTGTGAACATTTCTGGGCGTCAACGTATGTTATCTCAACGCACCGCCTTTTTTGTTGAACGCCTCGCAAAAACAGACATCATTTCGGAACAAGTCGTCTTTCGCAAAAAACTAAGACAAGCAACATCCGCCCTCGAACAAGCCCACCTTGCCTTAACCGGACAAGCCAATGCCATTAATGTACGTATTATTCTGTCTGAAGAAGCTCAAAAAAGATATTTTTCAGGCGCATATCCCCTAAACGCACAAATGCGCGGTTATATCAAAGTCCTATACAGTATTTTGGAAATGTCGGACACTGCAATCAATCAAAACCACCCATCAGTTCAATATGTTCTTAACGTTGCCCCTGAAGAATTGGTAGATGCCCTCGATGCCATGGTAAAATTTTACCAAGAAGAAGGCGAGCGCGCTTTTGCCTTTCTCGAACTTCTAGAAGCTGTCTTCTTGACGTTAACCCTTAGCATTCTCATGGTTGAAGCCTTTTTCATTTTCCGCCCAATGGTACGCCATGTCAGCAGGCAAATGAGCCATATCAAACGGGTATCCAATGATCTTGAGATTTCAAAAAACAATCTTGAAGAAACCGTTGCAGAACGAACCAAAGAATTAGAAGAAGCACGCCTAACAGCGGAAAAAGCAAACCAAGCTAAATCAAAATTTTTATCCGCAGCGGGGCACGATCTCAAACAACCGCTTGAGGCCATCGGTATGTTTTCAGGAATGTTAGAACGCCGTATGCCTGATGAAAAAAGTGCAGCCATCATGCGTGACATGCATGATGCACAACGCTCTATGCGTTCCTTACTCGACTCCATTCTATCTCTGTCCAAACTAGAAGCAGGGGTGATCGATCCAAAGCCATCCACATTCGAGCTTCAACCCTTATTGTCCCAACTAACCCGGGAATATCGTGTCAGTGCGCAGTCAAAAGGATTGGCCATACGTTTGGTTCCAACCTCAATCACGTTACACACCGACCCCTTGTTATTAGAACGCATCATCCGAAACCTACTTTCAAATGCGGTACGTTATACCAGACAAGGACGCATTCTATTAGGCTGTCGTTACGCTCAAGGAAAAATTCGCATTGAAGTATGGGATACAGGTGCAGGAATCCCTGAAGAAGGCCTCGATAAAATTTTTACCGAATTTTCACAACTAGAAGACCCCGAACGTGACCGTAGTGAAGGCATCGGCTTGGGCCTCGCCATTGTTAAGCGTTTAGCTGAGCTTTTAGACATTCAAATCGAATGTTCGTCCCATGTCGGTAAAGGATCACGATTTGGAATTATTATTCCTACGTATTAAGTAACTTCCCGAATAGCTTCTTATATGACATTTCACTAAGGTACGAAAATGATCTTGGAGAAAAAATATGTTTTATGAAAAAAAGTGGCATGATAAAGAAGAATCTCAATTGCACCTCCGTCTTGAAGGGCAATTACAATTTGGTAAATTCAAAGATTTACAATCTTTCATCTTCAGCCTTAAAGAAAAACCGCCGAAGCACATTACCTTTGATCTTTGCGATGTCGATTTGATCGACAGTTCAGGTCTCGGTTTATTGATTATTGCCAATGAAATTACAGGCAAAGCAAACAATATCACCCTTCAATATCCAAGTGAACAAGTCGGACAAATTCTTCAGATTTGCAAAATCGATGAAATTATGGAAGTCGTTGTTTAAAAATTATTTTATTAGCCTAATGTACGTTGAAACTTCAAAACAGCTTGTGTGCGGTTTTCAACGTCCAATGTCCGTAAAATGGCTGTCACATGGCTTTTTACGGTGCTAAGATTCAAGTCCAAACGTTCGCCAATTTCTTGGTTCGACAAGCCTTCTGCAAGCAAAGCTAAAACTTCACGCTGACGACGCGTTAAATCTGGGAAGATATCTTTCGCTGGTATCGAAGAAGCATGAGAGCCACTACCATCAAAGCCAGATTCTGTATCCACGCCCCCCAGAACAGGGGGAACGTACGATCCGCCAGAAAGAACTAATTTCAAAATTGTTGCAATCAAGCCATCATCTGTTGTTTTGGGGATATAGGCACGTACACCAGCCGCCAAAACAGCCCGCATTTCATTAGGGTCTTCAGAAACTGTGAACACACAAACAGGTGTTGGATCCACACGTTGAACCACCTGCGCTATGGCATGACCATTACCATCCATACCGGGCATACGTAAATCCAGCATAACCAAATCGAACCCTTCTGGATTCGTATCAAGTGCTGAAAAAATATCGCTATTGCTTCGTGCTTCAACGACTTGAAGTTCTGATGCAAGTTCCGAGAGAACATATTTAAGTGCCGTGCGCACAATTGAATGATCGTCTGCTAACAATACTTTCACAGGAATTCACCCTTATCTAAAAAAACAAATAATATTCATAATATTCTTAGCATCCCTCATCAGCCAGAGAAAAGCATTTCTATATTTTTTAATAATTACATTTCATGTAAATCGCTCAAAAGTACTGCTTTTAAACCATACCTTCAAATGAATCAGACTTTAGAACGATCCACTTACCAAGTTCGATATGGCCCTAAACATTTTTTCATAGCTGAAAAAGATTTTCCGTCATCAATATCGCTCAATTCATCAATGAAATCGACTTTCCTGCCTCTGGTTTTCACCATATCAAGGCAGTCTTGCAATGTATCTGGATGAGACCAACGTATATTTTTTGAATAAGGATTGGCTGTTATTGGGTGACGTTTTAAGCCCACCAACCAAAACCCACCGTCAGTTGCAGGCCCAAACACCGCATCATTATGTCCCAAAAGTTTAAAAGCTTTTCGAATATGATGAGGGCGGATCCCTGCAACATCAGTTCCGATGACAATAAAACGACCCGGTGGCAAGATTTGAGAAGGCCTCATCATACGTTGCCCCAAATCCCCCTGCCCTTGATCAATCAGCTTCACAGTGGGGTTTCCAAAGCTCCTTCGTTTGCCTTTATTCGGGCTAATTGCCAACCAAGTATTCCAAGCGCCTTTTTTATCTAATCTGCGCACTACATTTTGGACCATCGATTTATAAAACCGCCATGCAGCGACCTTACCAATATCACAGGCGAGGCGAGTCTTCACACGCCCAAGGCGCGGTTCTTTAGCAAAAATAACGAGGTGATTTTGCACGATTTGGGACTATTCATAAAGTTTGACAATTTTCTGAGGTGATAGTCCCAAGAAATACAAAGACAAACAAGTCACATTTCGTATCATACGTTTCACATAACCGTGTTTTTGATATCGGATTGAAGATGTAACGGCTGCTGCGGATAGTTGACGCAATCGTTTTTTACCAATGCGACGCACGATATCGACATCTTCCATCAAGGGAATATCTTTGAAACCACCGACCTCATCATATAAGTCCCGACTGATCAGCAAGCCCTGGTCACCATAAGGAAGCCCCAACAGACGACAGCGCAAGGAAACTATTTTTTCCAAACGCTTGGCTTCCACATGATCATCATCCAATGCAAAGGTGAAATATCCCGCACATTGACGCTTTACATCATCTGCCACAAACGCACAAACATGACGGCCCCAATCTGGTGGCAAAACCGTATCGGCATGTAGAAAAAGCAACCAATCCCCTTTTGAAGCCTCTGCACCTGCTTTCATCTGTTGGCCTCGTCCCTTATCAGAATGGACCACGCATGCATCCATTTTATGTGCAATTGAAAGAGTGCCATCACTTGAGCCCCCATCCACAACGATAATTTCACGTGCATAAGGCGGCGGCACCAAAGACTCAATCGTCTTTACAAGGCCATTTGCAGTATTGTAGGTCGGGATGATGATGCTTAACATGGGGACAGACCTTTTGTTCAGATAATTACACGCGTTCATTGAATCTGAATCAATTTAAACATCCTTGCTGTGAGCTTGGACACACTTAGTGGAAAAAAAGAGTATGCCTGATTTTTCTTTTGAAAACGAACATATTGGTTTGGTCTGTGGAATTGACGAGGCAGGACGTGGTCCTTGGGCGGGTCCTGTAACGGCAGGCGCCGTTATTTTTAACCAAGAAAACTTATCATCTTCGTTGGTCGAAAGTCTAAATGATTCAAAGAAATTATCCGCAAAAAAACGAGAAGCTCTTATCGATCAAATTAAGGCGCAAAGCATCTGGGCCGTGGGGGAGGCAAGCGTCGCAGAAATAGACGAACTTAACATCTTAAACGCAACCTATCTTGCCATGAGGCGCGCCCTTCAAGGTCTATCCCAAATTCCTGATTACGCATTGATCGATGGCAACCGCATGCCGCGCGAACTCGGTGTGCCGGGCGAACCTATTATTAAAGGGGACGGATTATCCTGTTCCATTGCTGCGGCCTCCATCATCGCCAAAGTCACACGCGATCATCAAATGGCAAAGTTAGCAATCGATTTCCCCGGTTATGGTTGGGAAAAGAATGCAGGATACGGTGTAAAACGTCACCAAGAAGGCCTTGCTACATTGGGTGTTACCCCCCATCACCGCAAAAGCTTCAAGCCGATTAAGAAGATACTGGGCATTGAGTAGCAAACCTTAACAAAAGGTAAATTTTTATTTAAATTCAAATAGTTATTAAAAAAAATCTTTCGATTCGTTAAGACTTTTTTTACCCGAGTCGGGCCATAGTCCTTCTCATGAAAACGCTACAAACAATTCCATTAAATCAGATCTTGCAAGGCGACTGTATTGATCTGATGAATTCGCTCCCTGAAAAGTCAGTTGATCTGATTTTCGCGGACCCGCCCTATAACCTGCAACTCGGTGGGGATCTTCACAGACCCAACCATACCAAAGTGGACGCCTGTGACGACCATTGGGATCAGTTCGACAGCTTTAAAGCTTATGAT
>Ga0209345_10003445_pt1 | contig 16303 bp, 16 predicted proteins | sample Cruoilmetagenom7_FD_187294 | JGI IMG/M metagenome (GOLD analysis project Ga0209345, IMG submission 187294) | Oil polluted marine microbial communities from Coal Oil Point, Santa Barbara, California, USA - Sample 7 (SPAdes) (version 2) | ecosystem: Environmental > Aquatic > Marine > Oil seeps ...
ATAAAATCTTCTGGAATGAGAGTATCAATTACATCCTGATATTGAACCATGGAGACATCTATTGCTCCTCGTGGCAAACTACTTCTGGTTAGCTTCAAAACACCACTAACATCTAATGATGCATTATTAAATTTCAGACGGGCATTGGATATTTCAAGCTTACGTTCAAAATCTGGCTTTTGCCCTACAGAATTATTAATTAAATAATTTAAATCCACCAACAAATGTGCTTTATTTATTTTCAAATAACTGACTGAAGAATTATAATTTCCAGTCAGTTTAAGTCTTATTTTATCAAGCAAATCACTCCTCTCTTGCTCAGATATAATCTTGATTGCTGAAAGGTTAAATATTTCTCTATCATCTAAAATACCTGTAAGTTGTGGTAAATTAAATTCGGTAGAGGCAATGAACTTCTTCCACTGGAGTGCGGTACTTAAAAAATATAGAGACTCATCAAAACTCATATTAACAAGCATATCCTGGTCGCTTAAAAACTGATATTCCCGTGCGAGTTCGCCTTGAACAGCACTACAGCTAATCAACTTACTCAAATTAAGTTCTACGGATTGCATGAGATAATCAAATTTAAACTTTATCTCTTGCGCAGAAAGTTCGTGCAATGTTTTTTGATCTATAATAGCTATTTTAGGTGATAAAAATTTTACTTCCCAGTTAAATGGAAAACCAGACAGTTTGGCATCTTGATATGAAAATTTAATATTATCTGAGCTTAAATCCTCTATGGCCAGAATCAGCTTACCTTTTATTAGATGTACCCCTGTAAGCCATAAAGCCACAGCAACTACAACCGTAAGTAAAAGAATTTTCCGTATCACTTATCAATAGCTATAGATTTATGTTTCGAGTAGCTGACGGCAGCTTAATGCGCATACCATCGAGCTGTTTTGTCAGAATAATCTGACAACCTAATCTCGAAGTATGAGTAAGCCCAAAAGCCAGGTCAAGCATATCCTCCTCAGCCTCTTCGGGTTCTTCGAGCGTGTTGTATATTGTATCTTCCAGCACCACATGACAAGTCGCACAAGCAAGTGAACCTTCACAAGCTCCCTCAAGGTCTATATCATTATCGTGCGCCACTTCCAATATTGATAATCCAACTAAAGCTTCCACTTCCGTTTCTTTTTCACCTTCTACAAAAATCACTTTTATTTTTTCTGCGGACATGTTTTTACAACTAATTACTATTATTATCTACTGCATCAATATGGCGACCCTTTAAATGCAACGCCACTCCCTGATCTAAATGCTTCTGGATAAAATTACCTGCGAGCTTATTCAACTTATCTATTTCTAACAACATCTTATCACGATTATCTAAATTTATTACCTTTTGTAAAGAATTTATTGCTTCCTCAAGTTCAATACCTTCTGCTTTTGATAAGATATCAGGTGTGTCAAGCACAGCCTTCTGCAAACCGGATATCAAACTATCAGCTTTTTCACGCGTTTCTGCAAGTAACCTCTCCGTGTGATCTTGTGCTGTATTCTTAAAAGCGGCATTTAACGCTTCATTAATTTCCTTCTCATCTAATCCATAGCTCGGCTTTATTTCCACGTTATGAGTCTTACCTGTCTTTACCTCGTGCGCAGTAACGGATAAAATACCATCAGCATCTATGGCAAAAGTAACTTCCACACGTGCTTTGCCTGCCTTCATGGGCGGCATACCGCTAAGCTCGAAATGCGCTAATGACCTGCAATCTTTTATCATCTCTCTCTCTCCCTGAACTACATGAAACTGCATCCCGGTTTGATTATCTGCGTGCGACGTAAACTCCCTGGTGACTGAAAACGGAATCGGCGTATTACGCATTATCAGTTTCTCGGCAATACCACCATGCAATTCCAAACCAACTGAAAGAGGAATCACATCAATCAATAAAGAATTCGATTTTGAGGATAAATTTTCCGCTTGCATGGCAGCTCCAAGAGCCACTATCTTATCCGGATCCAAATCAGAATAAACAGGCAAACCAAAAGCTTCTTTCAGTTTTGATGAAATTAAAGGCATTCTGGTTGAACCACCAACCAAAATGATACCATCAAGATTAATGTCTTCTGCATCATGGGCGATATCTCTGGCTATTTTAATCGTCTTTTTAATAATGGGTTCCACTATTTTTTCATATTGCTTTCTGGAAATCACTGCTTTATCAAGCGTAATTTCCTGCCTGGTTGACAGCTCTTCCTTAATTTTTTTAGCAAGGGAGATGAGCTTTGGGGTTACTTTTGAATCTGTTACATCTGCTATATAATCAGCTAGCAACATATCGATATCATCACCACCGAGCATATTATCACCGCCAGTTGCCATGACCTGCAACACTCCTGTATGCATATTCAATATCGAAACATCAAATGTTCCACCGCCAAGATCATATACTAAATACGACCCTGTAGCTGCGCGGTGTAACCCATAAGCATACGCAGCAGCAGTCGGCTCTGCAATAAGTCTTATGACTTCAAAACCGCCTAATTTAGCTGCTAATAACACCTGCCCTCTAGCAGTATCATTAAAATATGCAGGTACAGATACTACCGCCTTTTTTAGCGTGCATTGCAGAGTTCTTTCTGCCTGAGATTTTAAATGCTTAAAAATTTCAGCAGCCACTTCCGGTAAACTGACTTTTTTGCTACCTATGCGCAATTTGGGAATATCGTCTTCCAGAAGAAGAATATCAGAAAGTACGTTTAGGCTTGGATTATTTTTAATTTCTTCTGAAGATTTTGCTAGCAGACGTTTTACGGACGAAATAGTATTTTGATCTTGTTTATTGCCGCCACCAACTACTATTTTATCATCATGAATGTTGATTACTGAAGGCAACAATTCTACGCCGCTTGGCAACTTGATAATTTCTGCATGATAATCCCTGGATATTGCTATTAGCGAGTTAGTGGTGCCAAAATCTATACCAACGACAATCTCATTTTCTGCCTCAGAAGTTCCTGGTTCACTGATCTCTATTATTTGCATGTCTGATTTTAAATTTTATATTCTTGACTAAATTAGTAAGATACTTCAAACGCACTGTAAGATCAAGTGCTTTGGCGATATTACTTGCCTCAAAATGTTCAGCCAATTCTTGTACCATCCTGGTCTGTTCTGCTATTTTCATTTTCTTTAGAGCTTGGAGCTCCGGCAATTGATCTATTGCATCTAGCGTTTCATACAGCCCCATTATCTCTTCAAGTTCTGATGTGCTTAAAGCATTCCGCAAAGCCCGCTCATCAAATTCCTGTCCGGATATTTTAAGTAAATATTCAGCTCGCATATAGTCGTCCTTGAGAATTTTATATGCCTCGTTAAGCTGCATTGATATATTAAGATACTCTGTGCGAGTTGTCTCATCGCTTGCCCGGTCCGGATGGTACACGGCCTGCTTACTTAAATAATGCTTTTGCAGCAATGCCTGATCTATATCATATTTTTTCTCTACATCCAGCAATTCAAAATAATTCATACGTTCTTCTTTTTGGATAACGAGGATAATCTTTGTATGTCATAATTATTCCTTACCGGATAAAACTGTAATAATACCCCACAATGTCTGCAGCTCACTTTGTGACAGATTATCAATTTTTGCAAATATGTTACGAATTTTCTGACTCATCTGCTCTTTTTTTTCTGGAACTCTAAAAAATTCTCTACTACCAAGCACTTCAAATAGATGATTATAAAAATGCTCCAGCTGAGCACTGTTAGCCAGCTTATGAATATTATTCAAATCCGACCTTAACTGCTTCTTGCCTTGAAAAAGCTCATAGCAGATAATCGCCACTGAATGCGCAATATTTAAAGAGCTAAAACCCACATCAGTATCAATGGTAATGATTTTATTGGCAAAAGCAATTTCCTTATTGTTTAGGCCACAATTTTCCCTGCCAAACATTATACCGACTTTACCGGCAATGGGCATGTCGTCTTTTAAATCTCTTGAGAGTACATATCTCTTATTCATGTCTCTTGGAACAGCAGTTGCGGCGTAAACATATTCCAAATCAGAGATCGCATCTTGAATAGAATCATATATTTTTGCGTTTTGAATTAAGTCAATTGCACCAACGGACATGCTTTGTGCTTTTTCATTGGGCCAACCGTCTCTTGGAGTAATCAGACGCAAATCAGTAAGGCCAAAATTCTTCATAGCCCGGGCAGCTGCGCCGATATTTTCGCCCATCTGTGGCTCAACCAGAATTATAGAAATAGTCGCAAAGCTAGGGGTCATACGGTTTATTTGTCCTCTTTGCCTGTTAATACTTCACCTGCAACTAAATTACAAAGCTGCCCACCAGTAAGCTCAAGTTGCATCGTACCATTAAAATCGATTCCTTTAAAGATTCCTGAAATGCGACGCACCCCATCATCAACTACTATAAGTTTATTTAAATTATAAGCACGCCGCATCCAGTCTTTTCTGGTTTTTACAAAATTATTATCAGCGCACCACCGTGTGTGTAATTTTTCAAATTTGCTCATTAAGATGCTTAGAAATTCATCTGGATTATCCAATTCAATTCCTTCATCAAACAAAGATGTCGCCGGACGGTCAAGAGAGATTGGTGCTTCCATAACATTTACACCAAAACCTATTACCACATAATTTTTATTAGCAAACGAGATCGACTCAAGAAGAATACCTGCAACTTTTTTACCTCCAATCAAAACATCATTTGGCCATTTAAGCTCTATGTTCAGAGACAATTTATGCTTTGCTGCAAGCTTTGCTACAGAGTCGTACATTGCATTGGCAATGACAAATGAAAGTTGAGGGTGTCGTTTTGGATCAACATTACTATCAAGTAAGATACTGGCATGAAGATTGCCGGATATTGAAACCCACTGGCGTCCCTTTTGTCCTCTACCGCCAGTTTGCTCCTGAGATAGAATGACAAAATTACCACTCACACCAGAGCTTGCTAAACGAAGTGCTTCTGAGTTGGTGCTATCAACAGTTTCAAACTTCAGTAAATTATAATTTTTAAGCCAATTTAATTGCATATTATTATGAAGTTACAATATACATGCCGGAGCAAAACTAAAGAAAAACAAAATAAATGCAACGGTAATTACCGTCACTAACATTAATCCTCTTTGCGTTGGAATTATCCTAATATCTCCACTTGCCTCCATAAAATACATAAACTTGATTACTTTTAAATAATAGAATGCTGCTATCACACTAGTTAATACACCCAAAAGCGCAAGAGTAATCTCTCCTTGCAAAACTGCATTATAGAAAACATAATATTTGCCAAAAAATCCAGCTAGTGGTGGCATTCCTATCATTGAAAACATGATTATCGAAATTACAGCAGCGATGGCTTTGCGCTCAATTGCAATTCCTTTCAAATCTTCAAAAGTAGCCTCATCGCTTCTTGCACCAAACAACGCCACCAGACATGCAAAGAATCCCATCACACCGATGACATAAATCAACATATAGATAAAAGCTGCATAATTTCCCTTCGGCGAATGCAGGCATACACCAACAAGCACGTAGCCAATATTTAGAATAGTACTATATGCCATCAACCTTTTTAACGAGACCTGCATAATGGCACCTAAAGCACCCGCAATCATTGATAAAATGGCGACAATCTTAATTAGCTCTACTGATATTTGTGTGTATTGCCCGATTACACCATCTACAATATTAATAAGAACTACCAGCATCCCTACTTTCTGAGCCACAGCAAAATAAGTAACAGAAGATATAGGAGCACCTTCATAAACATCCGGAGTCCAAATATGTAATGGGGCGGCCGAAAGCTTAAATAAAATTGCCGCTAGTACTAAAACGGCTCCTACTACCAGTCCTATATTAAATTCACCATTTAGAGCCGATCTTATTTCAGCAAATTTTATACTACCACTAAACCCATATAAGAATGAGATGCCAAGTAGCATTAATCCGCTCATCAAAGCTCCAAGTATAAAATATTTCAATCCTGCCTCAGATGATTTTACCTCCTTCACATTAAATGCAGCCAATGCATAACCAGATAATGCCTGCAGCTCTAATCCACAGAAAAGTAGAATAAAATCACGCGCAGAAATTGAGATAAATACCCCAAGAGTTGAAAGCAATACCAGAGTTACGAACTCCATCTTCATAGTATCCCTGGTGATTTTCATCAAATCATAATAAACCAGCAAGCTCATCAGAGTTAATGCCAGTACTAGTGCTTTAAATAACGAGATCACGGGTGATATTGCAAATGAAGCAGCAAATCCAAGCTGATATTGAGGAATAAAATATAATAAATAGCAAACCATACCAAGCGTAAGTACCATAGTAACTGCTGCAACTCTTCTGGCAGATTTTTTGCAGAAAACTCCCACTATCTGCATACACATTGCAAGTGCGGCCAGCATAATTTCAGGTAATATTACAGCGAACTGATTTAACATATTATTTTTCCAACTATCTAAAGAACCCCATAAATTTCAGCTAAATTTCGAGCCGATACATTTATCGTCGCAAGTATACCACCTGGCACCAGGCCAATATATATAATCAAACCGATTAATGGCATGAGTGCAGCTTTTTCACATAGCATCAAATCATCAAATTTGGTAATTGCTGCATCAGATGTCTCACCAAACATCACACACCTATATAGTTTTAGCATATACACAGCACCAAGAATCATTCCAAAGGCGCACGTAACACCAACTATTGGGTTAACATCAAAAATACCCAATATGCTTAAGAACTCACCAACAAAACCACTTAAACCTGGCAAACCGACCGAACCGAGCATTGCGATCATAAATAAGGTAGCAAGTACCGGCATACTGGATGCGACCCCACCATATTTAGCAATCTCCTTGGTGTGATGACGTTCATAAAGCATACCAACGATTAAAAATAAAGCTGATGAAATCAGACCATGACTAATCATCTGGAAAACCGCACCCTGGATTCCTATCACACTGAAGCTAAATATACCCCCAGTCACATAACCCATGTGAGCTACGGACGAATACGCTATCATCTTTTTCATGTCTGTCTGCGTCAGAGCAACAAGCGACGCATAAATCACGGCAAATCCACTAATCCATAATACGTATGTTGCAAAATATTCTGATGCTCCAGGTAGCATTGGCAGGGAAATTCGCAGGAAAGCATAGCCGCCCAACTTCAATAAAATACCGGCAAGCATCACAGACCCGGCTGTTGGTGCCTGTACATGCGCATCGGGCAACCAGGTATGGAATGGCACCATGGGAACTTTTACCGCAAAAGAAATAAACGTCACAATCCATAACCATTGCTGCACTTCCAGAGAAAATCCCGGCAATATCGCAGCAAGATCAATAATGCTAAATGTACCTGTATGGCTGTATATGTAAAGCAGAGCGATTAACAAAAATACTGAACCGAAAAACGTATATAGAAAGAATTTCACAGCAGCATAAACCCTATTTTCACCACCCCAAATACCAATTATCAAGTACATTGGAATTAGTATGACTTCAAAAAACCCATAAAATAGAAGCAAATTCAGTGCAGAAAATGCGCCAATACAAAATGATTCAAGAAGCAGAAAACACAGTAAAAATTCTTTTATGTTTTTCTTGATGGTAAACAAACTAGCTACGATACAGATTAATGTCAGCAATGCAGTTAAGAAAATAAAGTAAACTGACAGACCGTCTACACCTACATAGAACTCAAGACCAATAGAATCTACCCAATGATAGCGTTCTACAAACTGAAAATCTGAAATATCAGCATCAAAACTGGCAAGTAAATATGTTGTCGAAATAAGAGTCAGTGCTGATGCCAGAATTGCCACATACATGGCATATATTTGCTTTCGGGGTGACTTACTGTGACTGATAAAGAGCGTAATATATACAGCACTAAATAGCGGCAATAAAATACTGATTGATAAAATTGGCAACTCTAACATTTATATACCCCATGCCCCATGTAAATGCTTTGCTACAAAAACCGTAATACATACTACTACTGCGAAGATAATATAGAATGCATAATTAAATATGTAGCCCGTCTGAATCTGGCACATACACCAGCTAAACCCTTTGGTAGTCATGCCAAAGCCATTTGGACCGAATCTATCAATGATCTTCGTATCAAACATACGCGCCAAACAACTTAAATACCGAACAGGCATAACAAACAACTTATCAAAAGCTTCATCGAAGAAAAATTTATGCTTCAATACGCAATAAACAAACTTCATTCTGCCGGCAATAGCATCAGACATTTTACCTTTATAAACATAAACACCAAACATCATGCCAACTGCTCCAACGATAAACGGTAATAATTGTATGCCAAGTGCGACATGATGATCCTGATTGCTGACATGTAAATTAAATATACTGCCGGAAAAAAATCCATACGGGTTACTAATGCTGAGAATATAGTAACCGACCATGCCTGCAAACAAAGTGCCTGCAACCAGCACTAATAGCGGTATATTCATAATTTTTGGTGATTCATGCACATGCTCAAAAATATCTTTACCAAGCTTGGTTTTTCCGTGAAATGTCAGCATTATTATTTTCAGTGAATAAACAGCAGTCAGGATTGCTGCCATAATACCAAGTATAAAGGCAAAATTACCAACGCCACCAGCTATGTAAGCAGATTCAAGAACCAGGTCTTTCGAATAAAAACCGGCAAACGGGAATATACCAATAATAGCCAAAGAACCCATCCAGAAATTTGCATAGGTGATCGGCATTTTGGTTCTAAGCCCACCCATCTTAAATACATCCTGCTGATGACAGGCATGAATCACACTACCGGCCGATAAGAATAATAATGCCTTAAAGAAACCATGCGTCACCAGGTGAAAGATACCAGCCTGATAGGCAGATACACCACATGCAAAGAACATATAACCTAATTGCGAACAAGTTGAATAGGCAATGATTTTTTTGATATCTGTCTGCGCGATAGCAACAAGTGCTGCAAACAGACAGGTAACAGCCCCAACGACAGTAATTATCTGTAGTACTGATGGAGTATATTCAAACATGAATGAACATCTGGCAACCAGAAATACACCTGCTGTCACCATGGTTGCTGCGTGAATTAAGGCCGATACCGGGGTTGGTCCTTCCATCGCATCAGGAAGCCAGACATGCATTCCTATCTGCGCTGACTTACCCATACACCCAAAAAATAGCATCAAACAAATAATATCCAAAATGACAAATTCAATATCAAATATATGTAATGTTGCGTTCGATAAATTCTCGGATAACGCAAATACATGCTCAAAATCTACGCTTCCTGTATATATGATAATCATCACAATACCTATAATAAAAGCAAAATCGCCGACTCTGTTAACAATAAATGCCTTGATAGCTGCCTCATTGGCAGATTCCCTCTGGTAATAATAACCAATCAGCAAATATGAACATAAACCAACACCTTCCCAGCCAAAAAAAAGCTGCAGGAAATTATCAGCCGACACTAGCGAAAGCATAAAGAACGTAAATAAGGACAGATACGCAAGAAATTTTGGTAAATTCCTGTCATCGGCCATGTAACCAAGCGAATATATATGCACCACCGCTGATACTGTTGTTACAAGCAGGAACATAATAGCCGTCAATTGATCAACATATATGGCCCAATTGACACTCAGTGAGTCAATGCTGATCCAACTTGCTATCACCACATACAGAGTATCCTGCTCAATCCCTGCCTGTATGAATATTACGACAGCACAGATTGCCGCAAGCACAATAGAGCCACTAGAAATCTGACCGGCAAACCTGTTGCTAAATTTCTTGCAAAATATACCATTAGCTACAGCAGAAATTAATGGCAGGAATATAATCAATTTAAGCATAAATTCCATATATTATCCTTTCATCTGGTTAATATCTTCAATTTCAATTGAGCCACGATTTCGGAAATATAACACCAATATCGCCAAGCCAATAGAAATTTCAGCAGCTGCAATTGACAATATTATAATACTGAATACTTGTCCTACAATGTCCTGCAAATGCACCGAAAATGCAACAAAATTAAGATTCACGGCAAGCAACATCAGCTCTACCGACATCAAAATCGTTATCACATTTTTGCGATTCATAAACAGCCCTGTCACCCCAATTGAAAATAACAACGAGGAGAGAATTAAATAATGTTCTAAAGAAATTTCATTAATCGTCATAATTCAAATTATCCAATCCTGATTTTCCATCTATTTTAGCCATTAATAAACTGTTATCTTTGCTGCGCTTTAACTGCTCGACTACCTTCTGTCTTCTAACTCCCGGCCTTAAACGTAATGTCAGCGCAATACTTGCAACCATAGCAACAAACAAAATCACTCCCGCCGTCTGGAACGGTAATATAAACTCTGTATATAACACACGTCCTATCGCATAAGCATTTCCAACTTCAGGTGCTATGGCAAATGCATAACTGCTAGTGGGTACTATTACCTTTGTACCCAGCAAAACAATGACCACCAAATCCATGAACAAGAAAAATGCCAGCATAAAAGCGACATTCATATCCGCACCTATTCTACCCTTAAATTCCGAGAAATTTATGTCCAGCATCATAACTACAAATAGGAATAGAACTGCTACAGCACCAACATATATTATGATCAGCATCATTGCCAGGAACTCAGCACCCATCAGCACCATAAGCCCGGCACCGTTACAGAATGTAAATATAAGCCACAGCACAGCATGCACAGGATTACGGCTAGTAATAACCATAATACTACTGATCACCATCAATGCTGCGAATCCATAGAAAAACAATGCCATATTTTTTACCTGTACGGATAATCATCTTTTAGCTTTTTGGCCAGTTCCTGTTCCCACATATCACCATTTTTGAGCAATCTATCTTTATCATATAGAAGCTCTTCATGGGTCTCGGTGGAAAACTCAAAGTTTGGACCTTCAACAATTGCATCTACCGGACATGCTTCCTGGCACAATCCGCAATATATGCATTTTGTCATATCAATATCATATCTGGTAGTACGCCGACTGCCATCGCTGCGTTCTTCTGCCTCAATCAAAATAGCCTGAGCCGGGCAAATTGCTTCGCATAATTTACAGGCAATACAACGCTCTTCACCATTTTCATAACGACGCAAAGCGTGTTCTCCTTTAAAACGTGGGCTTATTGGGCTTTTTTCGTAAGGATAATTAATCGTAACTTTCGGCTTAAACAAATATTTCAAAGTCAGAGCCATACCAACCAATATTTCGTAGAGTAAAAAAGTTTTTATATATTTTATCATTGCTTATACCTGCCTCACCCTGGTAGATTATCAGTTAACATCAATAAAGATGCCACCAAAACCACCCAGAATAATGTCAAAGGCAAGAATACTTTCCAACCGATGCGCATTAACTGATCATACCTGTAACGTGGCAAAGTTGCCCGCAGCCACAAAAATACGAATAATAAAAATGCTACTTTAGAAACAAACCAGAAAAAACCAGGTATTACTTCCAGGAAACCAATATTAAATGGAGGCAAGTATCCACCCATGAAGAAAGTCACCGTAATGCCGCTAACTAAAATCATGTTGGCATATTCTCCCAGGAAAAATAATGCAAAACTCATTGAGGAATATTCAACATTATACCCGGCAACCAGTTCAGCTTCAGCTTCCGGCAAATCAAACGGCAAACGATTAGTTTCTGCCAAAACGGAAATAAAGAATATCACCGCCATTGGTGCAAGTAGCAGCTGAATCCAGAATGGCATGGTTCTTTGATACTCAACAATCTCAGTTAAATTCAATGTTCCAGTTACAAGTAGCACCGTTACTATTACCAAACCCATTGAAACTTCATAAGATATCATCTGAGCTGATGACCTAATCGCTCCTAGAAATGCATATTTTGAATTACTCGCCCAGCCAGCCATAATAATCCCATAAACACCAAGAGAAGATACAGCCAGAATATATAGCACACCCACATTAATATCAGCTAGTACCAACCCTTTAGCAAATGGAATTACTGCCCAACCGATCAGGCTTAAAACAAAGGTGATCATCGGCGCAATTATAAACACCACTTTACTTGCATTTGTCGGTATTATTATCTCTTTAAACATCAGTTTCACGGCATCGGCTATTGGCTGCAGGAGACCCATCGGACCTACCACATTTGGCCCTCTGCGCATTTGCATCAAACCAATCACCCGGCGCTCAGCATAAGTCAAATATGCCACGCATAGAAGCAGGGGCAAAGTAATTAACAAAATTTTAGCCGCTATAAACAGGATTGGAAGCCCATACTCCATAAACAAATCCATCATATAGCGACCTCTTGCGTATTTTGCGCCTGCACACATTTTGCCATAGTCACTGAGGCTCTACTAATTGGATCTGTCATATAATAATTTACAGAAACTTTGGTAATTGGCTTTTTTAAAATCTTGGCATTAGACCTGAAAGCAATAAAATTTGCTGGAATAATTTCATCTATATTTGCAAAAATTGCGTTTTCTTTTGCCATAAGCCTGCGTACGTCAGATAAACTATTCACCGGTATTGCAACATCCAACTCTCTTGCCAAATGCGTAATAATATCCCAGCTCTCTTTCGCTTGGCCTGGAGGCGGCACCGCAGCGCGCGCATATTGAGGTCGCCCCTCCATATTGACAAAAATACCATCCTGCTCAGTATATGCAGCTTCAGGCAAGATAACATCAGCATGTGCTGCTGCTGCGTCACCATGATGTCCCTGATAGACCACAAAACAATCTTCACCAATCAGGCTCATGTCAAAATCATCAGCACCAAGCAGGTAAAGCATACGTACCGTGCCATCTCGGGATTGCTTTAAAATATCTGCCGTACCATTGCCAAACTTACCGTAATAGAATCCAACATCAAGACCGCCCACCGCTGATGCATGATTGTGCAAAATATTAAAACCATTCCAATTGGCATTTACTATATTGTATTTTTCTACTATCGTATGCACTAAAGCTAATATACTGTGTCCATCTGATCTGGAAAGAACCCCATCACCGACAATAATCACAGGACGCTCAGCTTTTTTCAAACGCTTCACAAAATCTCCTTTTCCCGCTAGAATATCTTCCAGCAAAGAAACATCGTCTCCGAGCTCATCTATATCATAAGTTTGTTCATCTTCTTCACCAACTCTTGCCACTCGCATATCACCTGATCGCACCATCTTACCAATTCTTGCATTTAAAACCGGAGATACCTGCCGCAGGTCTGCTCCTACCAACAAACATAAATCTGCTTTTGCAACATTTGCAATACCGGTGTTAAATAGATAATTACTTCTGCTTGATACATCGAATTTATAACCAAACTGATTCGCATCAGTTTTATCAGAACCAAGATTTGAAAGTAACTTCCTGAGTAAAAACATGGATTCAGTACATGCTGTACTTCCGGCTATTGCGGCGATCTCTTCGCCTTTTATTGAATCCATATTTTTGACAATAGACGAAATAGCCCTATCCCAACCAGCTTCGACAAGCCTGCCATCTTTCTTAATATATGGCCTATCTAGCCTCTGAACTTTCAAACCATCATAAGAAAATCTAGCCTTATCAGAAATCCACTCCTCGTTGATATCTTCATTTAACTTAGGCAAAATTCGCATTACCTCAAGTCCGCTTGAATCAACGCGTATATTCGAGCCAAGCGCATCCATCACATCTATTGATTCAGTTTTCTCAAGCTCCCAGCTTCTCGCATTAAATGCATAAGGCTTCGAGGTCAACGCTCCGACCGGGCAAAGATCAATAATATTGCCTGAAAGCTCGGAAGTCAGAGTTTTCTCCAGATAACTCGTAATCTCCATATTCTCACCGCGGCCAATTGCTCCAATTTCAGGAACGCCTGCGACTTCCGTTGCAAAACGGATACAACGCGTACAATGAATACATCTGGTCATCTGAGTCTTAACCAAAGGCCCTAGATTTTTATCCTTTACAGCTCTTTTATTTTCCAAGTAACGACTACCACCCTTGCCATATTTAAAGGCTTGATCCTGAAGATCGCACTCACCACCTTGATCACAAATCGGACAATCCAGCGGATGATTGACTAGCAGGAATTCCATCACACCTTCCCTGGCTTTTTGTACCTCAGCTGTATTAGTCTTAATAACCATTCCCTCAGCTACCTGCATCGCACAAGAGGCAATCGGCTTTGGAGATCTTTCCATTTGTACCAGGCACATCCGACAGTTACCTGCTATTTGCAAGCGTTCATGAAAGCAAAAATGCGGTATTTCTATCCCGGCATACTCGCAGGCTTGCATCACTGTAAGGCCGTCTTCAACTTCAATTTCTCTATCGTCAATAGTTAGTTTCGGCATGTGTTATACATACTTGGCTTTTTAGTTACATAACAAATATCATAGCCAACGACTGCCCGAAAACCAACGTTTTTTTTTGACATCTTCTCATTTCTCCTCCTCCTATTTCGTTATACTTGACAAAAATAATACTTGAGCTAGCATTGCAGGCAGAAAACTGGCATTAGCAACTTTAAACAACAAGCCAAGCGGCAACACTTAAATATCAGATATAAAACTAAATAAAATGTCATCACAAAATTGCAAAAGAGTTCTATTAAAAGTTTCCGGAGAAGCCCTGATGGGTGACAAAAATTTCGGTCATGATGTTGATACCTTACGAGCTATAGCCGAAGACATAAAAGAAGTATGCGACCTTGGCATTCAGGTCTGCGTCGTCGTTGGAGGCGGAAATATTTATCGTGGTGTAGATGCTTCTATGCTTGGCATCGAAAGAGCTGCAGCAGATTATATGGGAATGTTGGCAACTGTCATCAATGCTATTGCTCTGCAAAGCGTGATGGAAAAAAACGGTATCTATACAAGAGTACAATCCGCAATTCCCATGACTAGCATATGCGAGCCTTTTATTAGACGCAAAGCCAGAAGACATATGCAGAAAGACCGGGTGGTAATATTTGCAGCCGGAATTGGCAACCCATTTTTTACAACCGACAGTGCTGCCGTGCTGCGAGCAATCGAAATGAACTGCGACTATTTATTCAAAGGTACCAATGTTGATGGAGTCTATGACACAGACCCCAAAGAAAACACGAATGCTGTTAAATATGATGAAATCACATATACTGACGTGCTAAAAGATAATTTAAAAGTCATGGATATGGCTGCAATAGCAGTTGCCAGAGAAAACAACTTACCAATTAAGGTTTTTTCGATAAAAAAACGGGGTAATTTTGCTAAAGTGGTGCAAGATCAGGGAGAATTTACAATTATAAGAGGAAATTAATGGATCAGGAGCAAAAAAAAATATTAACAGAAAAAATGAACAAAGCTTTAGCTGTCCTGGACAAGGAGTTTAGCGGCCTTCGAACCGGCAGAGCATCTGCGAACCTGCTAGACCCAGTTGTTATTGAAGCATACGGCAGCAAGATGCCTTTATCTCAGGTTGGCACGGTATCTACACCTGATGCAAAAACCATAACTGTGCAAGTGTGGGACAAGGAAATGGTTAAAACTGTCGAAAAAGCTATTACAGATGCTAATCTGGGTCTAAACCCAAGTTCAGATGGTCAATTAATTCGTATGAATCTGCCAACACTTAGCGAAGAACGCAGAAAAGAACTGGTAAAACTTGCCCATAAATATGGTGAAAATACAAAAATCGCTCTTCGCAATATCCGAAGAGATGGTATGGATATTTTAAAAAAAATGGAAAAAGATAATGAAATCTCTAAGGACGAACACCATGACCACGCAGACGAAATTCAAAAACTGACTGATGAATTTATCAGCAAAATCGATGGCACTGTAAAATCCAAGGAAGAAGAAATCCTGACTATTTAATACAACTAGATATGGAGAAACCAACTAATATAGTCTTGGCAAAAATATTCGATTCATATCCGGCAAAGTTTAAAACCAAACTTTTGTTCTTACGTAAACTAATAATAGATGTAGCTGCCAATACAGAAAAAGTTGGGGAAATCGAAGAAACTCTAAAATGGGGAGAACCCAGCTACGTTACATCACAGACAAAAAGCGGCAGTACTATTCGAATTGCCTGGAATAAATCAGCACCAAATGAATATGCCGTTTACTTTAACTGTAGAACAAATTTAGTGAGTACCTTCAAAGAAACCTACGGTGATTTATTTAAATATGGCGGCAATAGAAGTATCATTTTTTACGAAAAAGATGAAATTCCAGTTAAAGAACTATCCAGCTGCATTGCAATGGCATTGACTTATCATTTGAATAAAGGAAATTAGC
>Ga0209345_10003446_pt1 | contig 16302 bp, 12 predicted proteins | sample Cruoilmetagenom7_FD_187294 | JGI IMG/M metagenome (GOLD analysis project Ga0209345, IMG submission 187294) | Oil polluted marine microbial communities from Coal Oil Point, Santa Barbara, California, USA - Sample 7 (SPAdes) (version 2) | ecosystem: Environmental > Aquatic > Marine > Oil seeps ...
GCACTGGTGGTTGGGGCTGCGGGCTGGGGTTGCAGGTGCAAATTCGCTGGAGAGTGTTACGTACATGTGGTCACCTCTGTTAGAGTGCAATCACATTCGCAGGGCGAGGTCACAGTGATATCCTTCCGGATGTATCAATTTGTATCGAATTGTATCTGACGGCTTTAAATTACTCTGAAGTCAGCAATTGGTGCGGGTCGGGTTATGCTCGAACCCCGTGCCTAGGGCGTGGCACGCACGTTAACCGACTTCGCTTGAGACATTCAGAATTGCAATCATATCCGAAAGCGATACCACCCCAGCGAGACCCTGTGCATCGACAACGAGAAACTTGCGCCGCCCCGTTTTCAAGATTTTGGCCATAAAATCTGTAGCCGGCATGTCATATGTGACGGTGTTTTGATCACTGCTGCTTTCGACCACGTCGTTGACTTTGGTCGTGGTCCAGTTTTCGCGGTCAATTTTACGCACGATCTGGGTGTCGACATACCCCAGCAGAATCCCTTTTTCGACCACCGGCGCAAAGGTGACTGCGCGCTTTAGAAAAATGTCATTCACCAATTCTGCCAAGGATAGTTCTGGCGACACCGTCCAGGGGTCGCGGCTCATCAGTTGAGAGATGACGCGGCCTTCAAACGCTTTTTTCTCCTCAAGATTAGCAAGCGTTGACCGCGCTACGGCCAGAAGGAACAGCGCAATCAGGATCGCCCATAGCCCTAATGCAACAGCGCCTGAAAAGGCCATAAACAGGCCAAAGGCGACAAGCGCATAAGAAAGGGCCGTTGAGACTGCCACGACCTGTCGCGTTGCAGCCAGTAAGTCACCTGAGCGAACCCATAGCCACGCGCGCAGAATTCGCCCTCCGTCCATCGGAAATGCCGGCAACATATTGAACAGAGCGAGGACCAGGTTCAACGCCGCAAGATAGCCAAGAACGGAGCGCAGCGGGTCGGATGCTCCGATGAGCAAGGCAACAAGGGTAGCACCCCAGAACACCAATGCGATGCATAGGCTGGCCACGGGGCCGGCGATGGCTATCCAAAATTCAGTATGACCACTCAGCGGCTCGGAATCGAGTTCTGCGACCCCGCCGAACAAAAACAGGGAGATGCGGCGAACCTTCAGCCCAAAATGGCGAGCAACGAGGGCATGCGCCGATTCATGCAGGACAATCGAGACAAACAGACCCAGCATGGCAATTGTGGCCAGCGACAGGAGGGTCGCGGGATTGGCCTTGGGCAATTCAGCCGGGAAATAGCCAGTGGCAAGGCTCCAGATGATGAGGGCCGCGATCAGAAACCAGCTGGGATCCAGCATAATATCGATGCCGTTTAGCCGCGTGATTTTTAGGGATTTAACCAACATTCTGTCCTCCGCCTGTTGCTGGTCCAGCTTGAACGCGTGGTCTGATAACGCCGGCCAAAAAAAAATGTTGGCTAGTGGCACAAGAGAACAGGGCAGTCGCGTTGTTCTATCATTGTCTGAGTCGTCCCGCCTAAGACGGTCTCGCGGATTCGAGAGTGATCATATGCGCCCATAACGACAAGGTCGGCCCCGCATTCCTTGCTCCGTCGCAGCATGGCGATACCTATCTCCTCACCGCCGCTGGCGTATTGTTGTACGGTCACGCTACAGCCATCATGTGTGAGCCAAGATGCCACATCAGTGCCAGGGTTCTCTCCGTCACCTGAAGTATTTGAGACTGGATCAAAAAGAGCAACTGTGACTTCCTGCGCCCGACGCAAAAGCGGGAGCGCTGCGCGGATGGCTCGGGTTGCGGGAATGCCAGCCCTCCAAGCGACAAAGACCGATCGGGGTTGCAGAGCGTTAACCGAAGCGGGGCAGTTTAGCATCACCGGCGCTGCAGTCTTAAAGAGCGTCGCTTGAATGACATCAGTGAACAGACGTTCATTCGAGCGAAGATCATCGCCCAGTAGGATCATGTCACATGTCAGGCCAACGCACGCCACGGCTGTGGCGAGACCGGAGACGTCGCCGCTTATGCCTCGGACCTCAGCACTTGTTCCCTGTGCTGCCAGATAGGCTGCAATCTTTGCCCTCTGTTGCTCCAACGTAGCTCTGGCCTGGTCTACTCTGCCTTGCCAGTCATTGGGCAACGAGTAGGCGTTAAACTCGCCAATCCCGATAGAGAACATTGGAATGGGTGGGGTCTCCCCCAAAATCAGCACATTTAGATGCAGGTTCTTATCAAAAGCGGTCTGAACAAGATTTTCGAGATCATGGGGCAAGGCGGTTTGCCCAAGGACAACGGTGAGTGTTGCGTTTTGCATGGCGAACTTCCCTGACTGTATTGCTTGAGGGCTTTAACGCTTTTTTGACGAAGCTTCCTTGATTTCAATCAATCAGGGGCGCGCAAGGTTTTGTTTACGCTCGGTGTGACGCCAAAAATTTGCCCGGCCCGAACTGATGCTCACAGTCCAGACCGCGACCTGCTGCTAACCCTGCGGCGGTCAAGGATATACGATCCCGACGGCCCTCAGGGAAATCGTCCCGTCGCTTTTGGATCCTGAATGGACTCGAGATAATTCGCCAAGGCAATTAGCTGAACCGGTGCGGGCGCGAGCGTGCCATCGCCTGCGTCAAAAAGGACCATCTTGCCTTCGGCCAAGGCACCGAAAATAGGCATTTTCTCTCTTCGTATTGTCCGGCGGTGATACCCGTCAATTATAGAGATTACCTCGACCATCGGCCAAAGGCCGTCGCGCCGTGCTGCAATTTGTGTCAAGTCGGCGGGCTTAACGTCGAGTTTAGCCGCCAACGGCCCATCCCCACGCCCTGTAGCGCCATGGCAAGATACACAGGACTTGAGATAGATGGCCCGCCCCGATAAGCGGCTATCCGGGGCGCAGCCCATACCGGCCAAGAGCAATATCAGTATCGCGCGCTTCATAATGAGACTCCCTGACAACATGCTACAGCGAAGCGTATTAAGCGCGCAGGCGCGCGACTTGATATGCGTCAATGCGAAGTCGGGTTAGAGAGCAATAATCCCGTTTTCAGTTCGGCGATATAGATCGGTTGCCGTTCTGACCAAAGCCCCGAACCGGTCAATTGATGCGGATCAATGACGTGTTTTCTAACTGTCCCACACTGCCAGATGTCTCACCAGTCCGGAGGCGTTCAGCAAGCTCCGCTCAGGAGCTCATCCGCAGCAAGAACACGAGAAAAAGCATATGAAAAATACCGATAAGCAGAAACAGCACATTGAAAAGCGCATCGAAGAGCTTCGCGCGCGTATGAAAAAGATCAGCGATACGCTTGATGAGCCTGCTGACGCAGACCTTGAAGATCAGGCAATCGAACTGGAAGACGACGAAGTTCTTGAGAGTGTTGGCCGCGCAAGCCAGCGCGAATTGATGTTGCTCGAAGATGCGCTGCAACGAATTGCAAATGACAATTACGGCGACTGTGAAAAATGCGGGATAGAGATATCTGAGACGCGATTGGCGGCGGTACCCTTTGCCCGGCTTTGTCAAACCTGTGCCAGTAAACAATCTAGGTGAGGAAGCAAGTCGTGGTTCTAACGTTACCAAAAGAACCTTTTGTGTAATCCCTGATGGTATTTCACACGCGCGGCCTTTGAACTAGTTAGCCAATCGCAATTTCTCTCGAATAAGTTAAGCGGCCCTTTTAGACAGTATCATTTTGATCAGTTCTGGAAGCACGATCAGGGGGAGGGCGAAGAGGGTAATTGTCTGCCATTGCGCCCATCCCAATGCGGTCGTGTGCAATAATGCCTGCAAGGGGGGCCAATAGACCGCTGCCACCTGCGCTCCGAGCATTGTTACCAGCGCAAGCAGCAGGAATGGGTTGCTGAACCAGCCGATCCGGCTGCAAGGCGCGCGCAGAGAGCGGAAGGCGAAGACGCTGACTTTTTCGAACACGACCATCGCAGTAAAGGCAGTGGTGCGGGCGAGCGTTTCGTCGATGGCCAGAAGGCTCCAGAAAATCCACAGGCTCGATAGGCCGGTATAAAGCCCGAATGCCACAATTAGGGCCACGCCGGACAGGCCAAGGATCGGGGCATTCATCGGGCGGGGCGGCTCTTTCATCTGGCCCGGTTCTGGCTTCTCAAGACCAAGGGCCACCGCGGTCAGCCCGTCTGTGATCAGGTTCATCCAAAGGATCTGGGTCGCCAGAAAAATCAGCGGCCCACCGATGAGGATATTGGCCAGCAGGGCCACAACTTCGCCCGCGTTCGACGCCAGCAGGTAGCGCACGAACTTTCGCAGATTGTCGAACTGCCGCCGCCCTTCGCGGATCGCGGCGATGATGGTGGCGAAATTGTCATCCAGAAGCACCAGATCCGAGGCGTCTTTCGCCACATCTGTGCCCCTAATCCCCATCGCGATGCCGATGTCCGCCTGTTCCAACGCGGGCGCGTCGTTCACCCCGTCGCCGGTCATTGCCACGATCTGCCCTGTCGCCTGCAACAGCGCGACGATGCGCATTTTATCTGCCGGTTCGGCCCGCGCGATCAACGTATCTTGCTCAAGCGCTTGGGTCAGGTCTGCATCGGACAGGGCCGAAAGCGTGTCGTGCGTCAGTACGGTGTCCGGCGAAAGCCCGACCGCCTCTGCAATGGTGCGGGCGGTAACGGGGCTGTCGCCAGTGATCATGATGATACGGGTGCCTGCCGCATGAGCCAGCGCGACGGCAGCGGGAACTTCGGGGCGCGGCGGGTCGATGATGGCCACAAGGCCGAGAAAGACAAGATTTGCCTCATCCAGTGTTTTGTCAGGGGCATCGCGTCCGGCCAAGGCGATGACGCGGTGCCCTTTGGCGGCCATCGCGGAATAGGCCGCTTCAATTTCTGCGCGGTCCGCATCTGTCATGGGGACAGGGCCGTTCGCCCCGGAAATCTGTGTGCAGAGGTCCCGCAAGCGCTCTGGCGCGCCTTTGGTCAACAGTCTTGGCCCTGCTGGCGTGTTGCGCAGGATGCTCATGCGTTTGCGGTCACTGTTGAACGGCAACTCTGAAATCACGTCGTTAGGGTCGGGCAGGGCGGCCCAACCTTTGTAGGCGAGCGTCAGAAGCGCGCCCTCGGTCGGGCTGCCGACCATCTCCCAGTTGCCCGCTTGGTGGTGCAGACTGGCGTGGTTGCAGCCGGTGCAAACCTCCAGCAGGGACGCCAGCACCGGATCGTTAGAGGCCCGCCGTTTGTCACCCTCCAGCGCGATATGGCCGGCCGGATCATAGCCCGTGCCCGTCACCAGATAGCTGTGCTGCGGGGTCCAAACCTCAGTGACGGTCATCTTGTTTTCGGTCAGGGTGCCGGTTTTGTCGGTGCAAATCACCGAGGCCGCCCCCAGGGTCTCCACTGCTTGCAAGCGCCGCGTCAGTGCGTTCTGCCGGACAAGGGCTGCCGCGCCCAAGGCGATTGTAATCGTGACCACCGCAGGCAGACCTTCGGGCACGATGGCCACGGCCAGCGAAATGCCAGTCATGAACATCTCTTCCACAGGGCGGCCGTTCCAGATGCCAAGCAGGGTGATGGCCGCCGCAATCGTAAGGGCAATTATGCCAAGCTGTTTGGCCAATCTCCCTAGGTGACGCTGTAAATTGGTCTGACGATCCCCGACAGAACTGGTCAGCACTGCGATCTGTCCGAACTTTGTCTGCGTGCCGATGGCCGTCACACGTCCCATGCCGCGCCCGTCGACCACGTTGGTTCCCATGAACAAAGCCGCGCCGCCGTGATCTTTGGCGACGGGCAGGGATTCTCCCGTCAGGGCACTTTCATCGGCAGACAACGCCATATGCTCAATCACTTCGGCATCGGCGGGCACGCGGTCTCCGGCGGCGACGATGATAATATCGCCGGGCACCAAATCGCGGGCAGGGATCACCTGTTCGCGGCCATCGCGCACCACTGTCGCCTGCGGTGACATCATGTTGCGCAGGGATCGCAGCGCCGTTTCGGCCCGCCATTCCTGCACAAAGCCCAAAATACCGTTCAGCAAGACCACCATTCCGATAGCAATGGTGTCTATCCGTTCGCCCGCAATGAACGCGATGACCGCAGCCGCAATCAGGATCACCACCAAGACGTTGGTAAACTGCCGCACAAAGATGCGTAGGGAGGACGGGCCCGCCGCTTCGGGCAGCGCGTTCCAGCCGTGTGTGTCGTGCAAGGCCGCGGCCTCTGCGTCTGTCAGCCCCGGAGATGTGTTGTGCGTCATGCCCTTTCATATCGCGGCGGCAGCGCCAGACTTTGATTGATGTCAAATAATGGCGCTCAAGCGCCGAGGTGGCCTTTGGAATTGACCCAGATCAGTGCCGCTCCGATCTCTTGAACCATACTGGCCCAAGATCCAGATTGCGGAGGCTCGCATGACCGCCACACCCCTTGTCCTGAATTTCACCAGCCTGCGGCGCGGTGATGTCGAAACCGTCGGCGGCAAGAACGCGTCGCTGGGGGAAATGATCCAAGAATTGACCCCCAAGGGCATTCTGGTGCCGCCCGGTTTTGCGACCACCGCCGACGCCTATCGTGGCTATTTGGCAGAGAACGATCTGAACGCGCGGATCGGCGAGGCTTTGGACGCGCTTGAGGCGGGCAAGACCACGTTGCAGAAAACCGGGCATGTGATCCGGGAGTTGATTTTGAGCGGCGACTGGCCAGCCGACACCGCGCAGGCGATTTTGCGCGAATACCGCGCGCTGTCCACCGCGGCGGGTGAGGCGGATATCGCCGTCGCCGTCCGTTCAAGCGCCACGGCCGAGGATTTGCCGGACGCCAGTTTCGCGGGCCAGCAAGAGACGTTCCTGAATGTCATTGGTGAGGCCGCCCTGCTGGACGCCTGCCGCAAATGCTATGCCTCTTTGTTTACGGATAGGGCGATTTCCTATCGGCGCATCCAAGGGTTCGCGCATCAGCAGGTCGCCCTCTCGGTCGGGGTGCAGCAGATGGTGCAGGCCGATACCGGTGGCTCTGGTGTGATGTTCTCAATCGACACGGAATCCGGGTTTCCACATGCTGTTCTGATAAATGCGGCCTGGGGGCTGGGTGAGAATGTGGTGCAAGGCGCGGTGGACCCTGACGAATATCAAGTCTTCAAGCCGTTTCTGGACGATCCGGTGAACTGTCCAATCCTCGAAAAACGCCTTGGCGCGAAAGAGATCAAGATGATCCACGACCGCGATGGCACGCCGCGCAATGTGCCCACGTCCAAGGCGGAACGGGGGCAGTTTGTACTGGATGACGACGCCATCCTCAGCCTTGCGCGGCAGGCTAAGATCATCGAGGCGCACTACGGCTGCCCGATGGATATGGAATGGGCGCGCGATGGCAAAACTGGTGTCCTCTATATCGTGCAGGCCCGCCCCGAAACGGTGCAATCGCGGGCTGGCATCGAGACGTTGAAAACCTACTCTGTCAAGGATGCCGGCGCCGTGCTTGCGACCGGTCTGAGCGTCGGCAGCGCCGCCGTCGCAGGGCGGGTTTGCATGATCGAAAGCGCGGCGGACATTGCCAACTTTGTCGACGGCTCGGTGCTGGTGACCTCAACGACGGACCCCGACTGGGTGCCGATCATGAAACGCGCGGCGGCGATTGTCACTGATCACGGGGGGCGGACCTCTCACGCGGCGATTGTCAGTCGTGAACTTGGCCTTCCGGCGATTGTCGGCTGTGGTGACGCGACCCATGTCTTGCACGGCGGGCAGGATATCACCGTGTCCTGCGCGGGCGGGGAAGAAGGTGTTGTGACCGCGGGGATTTCCGAAATTGAAGTGGCGGAAGAAACGCTCGATCAGTTGCCCCCGGTGAAGACCAAGGTGATGTTGAACCTTGCCAACCCGTCAGCCGCGCTGCGCTGGTGGCGGTTGCCGGTGGAGGGGGTCGGGCTGGCGCGGATGGAATTTGTCGTCAGCAACACGGTCAAGATCCACCCGATGGCGCTGGTCCACTTCGACGATCTGCAAGATAACGACACGCGCAACAAGATTGAGGCGCTGACCGCCGGATATGACAGCAAGCCCGCCTATTTCGTCGATCAACTGTCGCGTGGCCTGTCGCGGATCGCGGCATTCTGCCACCCGAAACCGGTGATCGTGAGGATGAGCGATTTCAAGACCAACGAATACGCCGACCTTCTGGGAGGGCGTGATTTTGAGCCGCAAGAGGAAAACCCGATGATCGGATTTCGCGGTGCCTCGCGCTATTATTCCGAGCGTTATCGCGCCGGATTTGCCCTTGAATGTCAGGCGATTGCACGGCTGCGGGGGGAGATGGGGTTTGACAATGTGATCGTGATGATCCCGTTCTGCCGCACCCCCGAGGAGGCGGACAAGGTCTTGGCGGTCATGGCAGAGAACGGGTTGGTGCGGGGCGAGAATGGGTTGCAGGTCTATGTGATGTGCGAAATCCCGTCCAACGTGATCCGCGCCGCCGAATTTGCCGAACGGTTCGACGGGTTCTCGATCGGGTCGAACGATCTGACGCAACTGACCCTTGGCATCGACCGCGATTCCGAGGCGCTTAGCGATCTGTTCCGCGAAGACGATCCAGCGGTGCTCTGGATGATCGAAACCGTGATAAAGGCGGCGCACTACGTCGGATCGAAAGTCGGCTTCTGCGGGCAGGCGCCCAGCAATGACCCCGCCTATGCGCGGCGGCTGGTTGGCTTCGGGATCGACAGTATCTCTGTCACGCCAGACAGCTTTGTCAGCGTGCTGCGCAATGTGGCAGAAGCGGAGGAGGGCTAAAGCGGTTCGATCCGCGTCTGTGCAAACTGGCGGGTGGTCTCGTCCAATTCGCACAATGCGGTGCCTTCGGTCCCCACCGTCGCACTTGCTGCGGCAACTCCCCAGCGAAGCGCGTCTTGCAAGCCCTGCCCACGGGCCAGCGCAAGCGTCATTGATCCGACAAAGGCATCCCCCGCGCCGATTTTGCTGCGCACAGGCGCGACGGGAGCCGGGCAAAAGAGCCTTAAATCTTCCGACACCAGCAAAGATCCAGCTGACCCGCGTCCGACAATAACGACCTTGGCGACCCGCCGCGCGAGTAGAGTTCTGGCAAAGGCGACGTTGTCGGCCCGCGTTGGCAAAACGTGTCCAGCGAGCGCGACCGCCTCGCTCTGGTCCAGCCGCAAAATATCAACGGGGCCCACAGGATGCGAAACGAGGCGTTCAAGGGCAAAGCTTGACGTATCGACGATAAGCATAGGTGATTTGGGGGCGACGGCTGCAATCAGGGTGTTAAGAAAATCTTCCGGCAACCCGGGCGTGACGCTGCCGCTGAATACGATGCATCCACGTTCCGGGGCTTCAGCGACGACGGCGGCGGCTAGGCGGTCGGCATCGTCGGCGTTCATCAACTGGCCCGGCACACTGAATCGGTATTGCGCATTGTCACTGACGTCAGTCACGGCAAAGCTCTGACGGGTGTCGCCTCCCGCTTGGACCGAGCAGCTTGGCACGCCCTCCGTTGCCAGGAGGGACAAGAGCTTATCTCCCATAGGCCCGTTTACCGCAACTAGAGCGCGCGTTGTGCCGCCGAGTTTGCATACCGCACGGGCCACGTTCACACCGCCCCCGCCAGCGTCAAAACGCGGCGCGGCGCAGCGCAGTTTCGGCCCGGCAATGACCTGCGCCACGGAGGTGGACAGGTCAACTGCCGGGTTAAAAGTTACTGTCAGAATGTCTGACTGTGCGGGCATGGTCAGTTTCTTTCTACCATCGCCAGCCGAACTACCGCCGCCAGAATGGCCTGGGCTAAAACGGGCGCCCGTCCGGTGCCGATCACTGCATCATCGTCGCGGGTATCGTTCTTTCGCAGACTGCAGCGCCAATGTCCGTCGCGGCAGTTTGTTTGCCCATGAATATGGATTGACCAATTCGGAAACGCCTCAATCGCGACTAAGATCGCCTTATCGGTGGATGCAATTTGGTTGGCAGAAGGGGTGGTGATCTGCGGTAAAAGTGATCCGATGGCACACATGATGCGGTTAAAATCAGCGGCACTCATATTGCGTGTGGTTTCAAGCTTTGTCAGCGTGGCGTCCATCTCAAGATCGTTCATTGGCGTCATCCCACTCGGTGGTTGGCAATTACTTTTGCTTTCATAACAACGGGCACGCTGTGCAGTTTGATCTTGGTCAACCAGAGCGTCGCAATGTCGGCTAGCTAGATCCTGTGTCCAGCAAGAAAGGAACACGCCATGACACGGACGATCCACATATTCGAACGCACCACGCATGAGGCACACGCTTGGGTTAATGAGGTTGCTGGCCGCACTGGATGGTCAAACGAACGAGAGGCTTTGCGGCTGCTGCGAACGGTCCTCGTCAAAGTTCGCGATCACCTTCCGGTAAACGAAGTGGCGCAGTTCGCGGCCCAGTTGCCAGTGATCCTACGCGGAATGTTCTATGAAGGCTGGCAGCCTAAGACCACCCCAGTTCATGAGCGCCACGTAGATGATTTTATGGCGGCAATTGCTGACTCAGTTGGCGATGTGATGGAATTCAGCGGGTCAGACGATATCGAAGCCGTATTTGAAGTGATCAACTTGCATATTTCCAAAGGTGAGGTCGAAGATGTCCGCGCTTGCCTTCCGCAAGAGCTGCGTAATCTATGGCCCGCGCCATAATCGAAGCGCGGCTTAAGGTTGCGAGCAAAGTCCCATGCAGCCTGCATCGCTGATCGCCCTTGGCGGGCTGTTTCTTTGCGGGCTGGTTGGGGACCTGATCTCCCGAAAAACCGGCTTTCCGCGAGTGACGTTGTTCCTCCTTATTGGCCTTTTAGCAGGGCGTGCAGGGTTTGACGTAATCCCCGCCGCGCTGAACGGTTGGTATGACATGCTGTCGGTCATCGCGCTGACTATGGTGGCGTTTCTGCTCGGCGGCGCGTTGCAACTTAGGACATTGCGCGAGCATGGGCGGTCAATCATAATCATATCACTAGTCTTGGTGATCGGCACATTGGCGATTGTTGCTGCGGGTTTGGCCGTTTTGGGTTTACCGCTCGGCCTGTCGCTCGTTCTTGCGGCGATTGCGACGGCGACGGCGCCAGCCTCAACCAATGATGTTATAATTCAGTCCGGCATCAAAAACGGTTTCACGCGAACTCTGCGCGGGATTGTTGCCATCGACGACGTCTGGGGTATCGTCGTCTTCAGCGTTATTCTTGTACTTGTCGGGGGACTTGAGGGACACGAGAATAGCGAAGGCTTCGCCTTGGCTGCGTGGGAAATTGGTGGCGCGATCTTGCTCGGCCTCGCGATAGGCGCCCCCGCCGCGCTGCTGACCGGGCGTTTACACGAGGGAGAGCCGCTTCAGATCGAGGCGTTAAGTCTTGTGTTCCTAACTTCGGGACTGTCACTTTGGGCAGGTGTATCGTTTTTGATCACCGGTATGGTCGTGGGCGCGGTCATCGTGAACCTTGCAGCCCATCATACCAAGGCCTTTCACGAAATTACTCATATTCAATGGCCCTTCGTCGTGTTGTTCTTCATTCTCGCTGGCGGGTCTTTGGATTTTGCGGTTGCGATCGGGGTGGGCGGCATCGGCATGGGGCTGGTATTGTTACGCACTGTTGCGCGGCTGCTTTGTGGATGGGTCGGCGCGGGGATGGCAGGGACGCCGCTACTTGAACGCCCTTGGTATGGCCCGGCTCTACTGCCGCAGGCTGGTGTGGCGATTGGTATGGCGCTGATCGCGGCGCGGCAGTTTCCGGACTGGGGTGCTCAGATCATCGCCTTGACTGTGGGGACCACTGTTGTGTTCGAGGTATTCGGCCCCATTGCCACGATGATAGCTATTAAGCGCACAGCGCAGATATCGGATGGATAGAATTCGGCGGTACCGCGGCACGTTAAGGTCGCGAAAATCGCTGCCTGTCCTGCGCCTATCACTAAAGGGCGAACACAGGCGACCGAGCTGGTCTGAATTCATTTCTGACTGAGAAAAGTCAAGATGATGATGCGCCAGTTCTGATACAGTGAATGGAAATGTCTAGTATATCCTTGACCAGCAACCTGCTTTTGTTTGGGTTAAGTTCAGGTATCGTTTGGTTTTCTGGAGCGCGTTTGGCCTATCTCGCCGACGCGCTCTCGGATCGGTTTAAGTTGGCCAAATCGTTGGTCGGCTTGTTGTTACTGTCACTGGCGACCTCATTGCCGGAAGTCGCCACCACGTTGACCGCTGCCGTTACTCAAGCGCAGAACTTGGTGCTTAATAACCTATTCGGCGGAATTGCTTTGCAAACCGCAATCCTTGCGATTGCTGATTTCTGGGCACGAGGCGCGATCACCAATTACCCGCGCAAAGCAAACCATGCGCTAGAGGCAACTCTGCTGGTTTTGCTGCTTTCGATTACTCTGATCTTCACCACATTGGGGGAACCATTGGCTCTGTTCGGGGTAGGCATTGGCAGCCTGTTCATCGTCATCACCTACGGCGGCGCGATTTGGCTGCTTCGGCGCTATGACGCGTCGACCGATTGGGTGCCCGTCGATTTGCCGGACAAGGTCTCGACACCGTTCCTCACAGACCCCGCCACGAGGACTCCCACAAATCAGGTCTTAATAATACAGACCGCAGCGGCCTGCTTTGCCATTTTGGTGTTCGGATGGTTGCTTGTGTTGCTGGCCGAGCGGATTGCGCTGCAATCGGGGTTGGGGACAAGTTTCATCGGGGTCACATTGCTTGCGGCGGCCACCTCTTTGCCCGAGTTGACGACCAGCATCACCGCAGCGCGGATCGGGGCTTATACCATGGCGATCTCGAATATATTCGGCAGCAACCTTATCATGCTGGTGCTTATTTTTCCTGCCGATGTCCTGTTTCGTGGCGGGCCAATTCTGCGCGGAAGTTCCACGACCGTCAGTCTGGCGCTGTCCTTTGGGATCACGGTCACAGCGGTTTATCTGGTCGGGCTGATTGTGCGGCGCAAGCCCAAGGTCGGGGTGTTGGGGCTTGATTCCGTGCTGGTGTTGGTCATCTTCCTTGCCAGTCTTCTGGCCTATTACATCGTGCGCTAAGTCGATACGAAGCCCGAGGGCGATGGCACTATTCAAGGCTGCTGCGCTCGACGATCTCGGCCCCTGCGGTAAGCAGGTCGTTCGGGTGTACGATCACCGCCATACCTGCGCTCAGACCCTCCAGAACCTCTGCGTAAAAGATATTTCGCTGCCCGATCTCGATGGGCAGTTCCGTGGCGATGCCGCCCTCTGCTGCGAAAACGGCCCAGTTGCCGTTGCGCTTGAACAGGGCACTCAGCGGCACCAGCAGAACGTCGTCCTTGCGCCATTCCATGATCCGCAGGAACACCGCGAACCCGTCACCCAAGGTGCCGCGTGCCTCGGGCGGTGAAGTGAGGTCAAAGATCGCATCAAGGCGTTGCTCTTCGATGCCAAGCGCGGAAATCCGCGTTTCTGCGGCCGGGGCAATATGGGTCAGCCGCGCCGACAGGGCGCGCGCACCGCCCCAGCGTTCCACCGTCGCCTCAGCACCGATTTGCAGCCGCACCGCATCATTTGAAAGCAGATCGGCGACAATCTCTAGTTCTGCCGGGTCGCCAAGCCGCAGCAATGGCGCGCCGGTCACGACGGGGCGTCGGCTGATGCTCGCGACGGACAGGACGACACCTGTCGCGGGGGCCGTAATCTCAAGGCAGCAACTGTCATCGCCATTGGCCAAAGACGAAGGCACATCAAGCATCGTGCGGGCGCGGTTCAGCGTGCTTTGGGCCATGTCGATACGGGCCGCGGCGGCCTCAACCGCGGTGTCGGCGACCGCAAGGCGCTGCATGGCATCCTCTAGCCGGGTAAAGGAGGCGACATCGCGCTCCACGAGTGTCTGGGTCCGGTCGTGCTGTGACTTGGCGAGGGTCTGCTCTTTGACGGCGCGGGCCAGATCGGTCTGCGCCACGTGCAGCGCGGCTTCGGCCTCTTGCACGCTTGCCTCTGCCTGAAGCAGGCTGCGGCGGTCGAGCAATCCCGGCGTGGCAGGGCGCACCACCGCGACGATGGTTTCCCCCGCCACCACAGCATCGCCCACAGCCACCGGAGAGCGCAGCGCGGTCCCTGAGATCGGGCTTGCGATGTCGTAGATGTCTTTGATCCGCGTAACGCCGTCTGCTGTCACGGTCACTTCAAGCGGGCCGCGGGAGAGCACATGCAGGTCCACCGGGATCGGATCACCCTGAAACGCGACATAGCCCAGCCCCGCCAAAAGAGCGCCGCCGATGGCGATCAGCGCGATTGTGCGTGGTTTCCAATACATTGGCTACTCCCTTATCTTCATTGCAGAAACGAGGTTCTGTTTGTCCAGTCGACGGCGCACCAGGAGCACAGATACAAGGCTTGCCAGCAGCACCACAAAACTGGCCCGTGCGAACAAAGCAGGGGGCAGAACGGCAGGCATGCTATACAGATCGCTTGAAAAGCTGTTGGTCATGGCGATCGAGATTTGCGCACCGATCCACCAGCCCAAAGGCTGCGCCAGCAACGACAGCAACATCGTCTCGCCAATCAGGATGTAGGACACCTCGGCCCGGGTGAACCCGAGGATGCGCAGACTGGCCAGTTCGCGAGACCGTTCCGACAATTGGATGCGCGCACCGTTGTAGGTGACACCGATGGTAATCAGCAGGGCGATGGTAATATAAACGAGGTTCATCACCCCGATATTCTGCTCAATGGTATCGGAAAACGCCCGCCGTGCGTCCGTCATCATCACGATCCCCACAAGGGCAGGGATGTCTTTTAGGTCTGCATGCAAGGCGTTGATGTCGGCAACATCTAGCGAAACATTTACCATGGAGATTTGCGGGGATTGCCGCAAAAGCCCGTTGATGTAGTCAAGGTCGATATAGGCACCCAACCCGATGTATTGCGCGACAAGCCCCGTCACAGTGAGGGTGTGGGTCTCGCGCCGCCCACCCAGAAGCTGCGCCTCGAGCCGGTCGCCCACGCCGACATTCAGTTGCGTCGCCAGACGTTCGGCCAGCACAACCCCGCCGGGCGGAACGGTGATGTGGCCTCCGTCGATGTCGATGATCCGTGTCAGATCGGTGTCCGGCGGGCTGGCCTGAAGGGCGGTGCGTTTTTCACGAACCCCGCTGCGCAGGATCACCGGGTGGACCTGCTGCCCTTCCGTTTGCAGCACAGCAGGCAGATCAGCGGCCGCCGACAGCACGCTAAGCGGCACATCCTGGGGCATGATCAAAATCGCGTCCTGCCGATTGGCGTCGTAAAAGGCGCTGTCGATCATCTTGTTGAACACATAGTTGAACGAGTAGGGCGTCACGATGGTGGCCACGGCCAGCGCGAGGCCCAGCATCGTCAACCCGCTGCGCAAAGGCCAGCGGATCACACTGCGCAGGATCATCACAGTCGGTTGGCTGAGCCGAAGCACGCTCATTGCGCGGTCGAGGATCGAGCGTTTGAATTGCGGCGGGGCGGGCGGCTGCATGGCAATGGCCGGGGCCAGCCGCGCCGCCCGGATCGCCGCCTGTGCCGCCCCTAGCGTTGTCGTCAGCAGCGCTGCCATGCCCGATGCCGCATAGACCCAAGGCGAGGTGCGGAAAATCAGAAACGGAAAATCGAAATAGCGCGCATATTCCACGGCCAGCACACGGGCCATCCACGCACCAACGCCCCAGCCGATGGCGATGCCGACAATCGCGATCAGGGCAGCCAGCATCAGATAGTGCAGACAGATTTCCACGTCGGAATAGCCGATTGCCTTAAACAGCCCGATCTGGCTGCGCTCCAGCGTGATGATCCGCCCCATGACCATACTGACAAGGAACGCTGAGATGCCGAAAAAGATCGGCGGCAGCACCGATGCCATATTGCGCAACTGCTTGATTTCCGCGTCGATGAACCCGTCAGAACTGTGCAGCGCCCGCCCGTAGGCACCAAGGCTGCCGTAAGGCTCTAGCAGGGTATCGACGGCGTCGATCACCTCGGCCTCGCGGGCGTTGGCGGTCAGCTTCAGCGCCACATCGTTAAACGCCCCCGTCATGTCAAAGGCGGCGGCGACAGCGGGTTCGGGCATCCAGATGATTCCGAAGGTCGCATTGTCGGGCATCAGCGCACCGGGGCCGATAGTATAGATAAACTCAGGCGATTGCGCCGTGCCTGTGATCGTCAGCTTGCGTTTGCGGCCATTGAGATTGGCATAGAACACATCACCCAACTCGAACCCGTTGGCGATGGCGAAATTAGCGTTCACCATCACCTCGTCAGTTGCGGTCGGGTTTGGCAGGCGGCCGGTTTTCAGGATCGGCACGTTCAGCCGGGGGACGGTGTCCGGGGGCAGGGATAGGATGCGT
>Ga0209345_10003447_pt1 | contig 16302 bp, 13 predicted proteins | sample Cruoilmetagenom7_FD_187294 | JGI IMG/M metagenome (GOLD analysis project Ga0209345, IMG submission 187294) | Oil polluted marine microbial communities from Coal Oil Point, Santa Barbara, California, USA - Sample 7 (SPAdes) (version 2) | ecosystem: Environmental > Aquatic > Marine > Oil seeps ...
TGTTACAGGATCCACAGGCTCAGGCAAAACAACTTCTCTTGCAGCAATATTAAATGAGATAAATGAAAAAAAATCTGTTCATATTATAACACTTGAAGATCCCATAGAATATAAACATCCTCATAAAAAAGCCACCTTTAATCAAAGAGAGCTCGGCAATGATTTTGATACCTTTGCAAATGGTTTGAGGGCAGCCCTAAGACAGGCTCCAAAAGTAATACTTGTTGGAGAAATGCGAGATAGAGAAAGTGTGGAAATAGGCTTGAATGCTGCAGAAACAGGGCATTTGGTTTTAACCACATTGCATACAGTTGACGCAGGCCAAACAATAAACCGAATACTTGGAATGTTTAATACAGATGAGGCGAACCAGATCAAAATTCGTCTTGCTGATACCATCAGGTGGATAGTATGCCAGCGTCTTTTGCCCAAATTAGGGGGAGGACGTATTGCATCTTTTGAAATTTTGTCAACAAGTTTAAGAGTAAAAGATACAATACTTCATGGAGAATCCGAAGGTAAAACATATTATGAAATTATGCAGGCAGGCAGTCCATATGGTATGAATACCTTTGATGACAATATTATTAAATTATATAAAAATAGTCTTATTTCCCAGGAGACTGCAATAACTTATGCATCGCAAAAAAGTGTTGTAAGCAGAGGAATTGATTCATTAAAAAAAGCAAGAGGAGAAGCAACAACAGATATTGATGATCTTGAAATTGACCGTCATTATAGTAAATCCGAAATAATGTAATTGAAGTAATTATATCTAATTAAGGAGAAATACAGATTATTATGGATATTATCTGTAAACATTGCCAAAGTAAGTTCAAACTATCTAACGATAAAATTCCACAAGGAAAAAAAAGTTCATTTCCATGTCCTAAATGCAAAAGTAAAATAATTATTAATCAGAAAACAAATACCAATATAGAAGTAGATAATGACTTTCTTTCTGACTATTCAGAAAAATTTGATGAAGATTTTGATTTTGATGTGGAAGAAGGCAAATCATGCCTTTTATGTGAACTTGAAACATCTGTAAAAAATAAAATTAAAAAAGAATTAAAAAATTCAAACTATAACATTACAGAGGCTATCAATTCCAGAGATGCTTTAAGAAAAATAAGACACAAGACATTTAATTTTATTATAGTTAATGAATTGTTTGACACAAATGATAATAACTCAAACGGAGTGCTGCTTTTTCTTGAACGAATGGATATGTCCATCCGTCGAAATATTACAGTCGTTTTGATAAGCAGAAACTTATTAACTATGGATAAAATGATAGCTTTTAATAAAAGCGTAAATGTGGTAATAAATGTAAATAATGCTAGCGATGCTGGGAAAATTATCAGTCGTACAATTTCAGAAAATGATTTTTTTTATAGTTTGTTTAAAAAATCTTTGCAAAAAGCGGATCGTACCACATAATAAATTGGATTTAAATAAAATGTCATGAAAAAAAAATATACTTGCAGCGATTACAGGGAAGAAATGATTTTGCTTGGCCTTAAAAGACAGCTAAACAAAGACATCTTAAGTAAAAAGGAAAAGCAGGCTATTATTATAGAAATAAAAAAAATAGAACATATGATGGGCTTGAATTAATCTTTTAATTAATTGTCTAATATTTATAATATAATTTAGGTATGACAATTGGATGCAAAAATAAATAGGATATCTGAAAAGTTATTCCTTATTACACTTTTTCCGCCAATCAGTGGTTTTGACGATTTTATTGGAGTCTGGTTATACAAGGGTACTAAAACATTTATTGTAGATGTGGGCCCTTCTGTGACTGTAAAAACGCTAATAAATGCACTTGATAAACTAAATGTGAAAAAGCTTGATTATATTTTACTTACTCATATTCATTTAGACCATGCAGGTGGTATAGGCGAAATTGCTTCACTTTTTCCTAAAACTCCAATAGTCTGTCATGAAAAAGGAGTATCTCATCTTGTTGATCCTGGCCGTTTGCTGGAAGGCACAATAAAAACTTTAGGCGCAACAGGAAAAGCTTATGGCCCTATAAAATCAGTTTTCAAAGCACAGCTTGTCGATGCAGACAAATTTTTATCTGATTCTGTAAATGCTGTGATAACACCAGGGCATTCTCCGCATCATGTCAGTTATGCAACTGATAAATATCTTTTTGCAGGTGAAGCAGGAGGGGTTGTTATAGCATTACCATCTGGCAGAATATATATGCGCCCTGCTACACCCCACAGATTTATATTAGATGTTTCCATAAAAAGCATAGATGCTTTGATTGATATAGATCCTTTAACAATATGTTACGGCCATTTCGGAATACAAAATGAAGCCGTAAAAATGTTAAAAATGCACAAAAATCAAATTTTATTATGGGAAGAAATCATTAACTCTGAAATAAATAATAACAAAAAAAACTTTTTGTCGATTTGTCTGGAAAAACTTTTTGAAAAAGATCCAATGCTGTCTGGTTTTCATCTATTGGATAAGTCACAACAAAAAAGAGAGCTTGTATTTATTGAAAACAGCATTACAGGTTTTACAAAATATCTACAAGCTGTTGCCAATAATTTGTAGCCCAACAAGTGTCAATAAAGGTTCAACAACATCTATTGCATTAGATACATTTGCCATAAGCGTAGATAGCCCTCCTGTTGCAACTACTTTTGGGTTTACATTCATTTCAATTTTCATCCGTTTTACCATTCCATCCACAAGCCCGGCATATCCATAAATAACGCCTGATTTAATACTGCTTATGGTATCTTTTCCTATTACTTTTTCAGGAGGCTTAAATATTTCAATTTTTGGTAATTTGGAGGTTTTTGTATATAATGCTTCAGCAGCAATCATAATTCCAGGGCTTATTGCTCCGCCTAAATACTCCCCTTTTTCTGAAATACAATCAAACGTTGTTGCTGTACCAAAATCAATTACAATAAGACTTGTTTTATACTTTGCATAAGCAGAAATAGCATTTACAATTCTATCTGCTCCTACTTCCAAAGGATTATTATAAAGTATCTTTAAACTTGGCCATGAATTAGTGCCAACAACATGAGGCTTATGGCCAAGATACTTATCACAAAAAGAATCAAGCACAGGTAAAATTAAAGGAACAACACATGTAATAACTGTTTTATTTATTTTATCCGTACAAATATTTTTTTGTAAAAATAGATTTACAGCAAGGACACTGAACTCATCTGTAGTCATATTTTGCTCTGTTCTTACGCGCCAATTCGCAACAAGATTCCTGCCCTCATAAACGCCCAAAACAGTATTTGTGTTGCCTACATCTATTACCAAAAGCATAGTTATCTACCATTATAAAAATCAAATGGGGTTATTCTGATAATTTTTAATAGATACATTTTTGATTGCATTAATAATTTTTAATGTTGCACATGTTGCTGCAACATCATGAACTCTGACAATGTGTGCTCCATACAATACACAAGCAGCTATAGAAGCCTGGGTACCTGTTTCTATAAGCTGATTTAGGTTGAGCATGGCAGTGTTTTTATTTTGTGCGCAATAAATATTTCTGATAAAAGATTTTCTTGAAGTACCTATTAAAATTGGTGCATTAAAAGATTGAAATTCAGCAAGATGTTTAATTAACAATAAATTATGTCTGACGGTTTTCCCAAACCCGATACCGGGATCGATAATTATTTTTGATCTGGATATTCCGCGTTTTACAGCAAAATCTATTACTGATTTAATATATTTTTTAATATCACTTATAACGTTATAATATTCAGGAGAAAGCTGCATTGTTTCGGGAGTATTTATCATGTGCATTAAGATAACAGGAACCTTAAATAAAGCGGCAACATCAGCCATTTCAGGATCAAGCTGCAGTGCTCCTATATCGTTAATAATTGAAGCACCTGCTTTAATAGCTTTTTTTGCGACACTTGCCTTTGTTGTATCTATTGAAATAGGTACAGATATACATTGAGCAAGTTTTTCAATAACTGGCAAAACGCGTCTTGCCTCTTCTTCAGCTGATACAGGTTTAGAAAAAGGTTTTGTGGATTCTCCGCCAATATCTATTATATCAGCACCGTCTTTAACAAGTTTTTTCCCATGGGTAATTGCTTTTTCAAACTGATAAAACTTACCTCCATCTGAAAAAGAATCAGGAGTAACGTTTAGTATTCCCATGACAAGTGTTTTGTGATCTCCAAAACAAAGATTATGTCTGTGCCATGAAAGCTTAAATATTGCCATAATAAGTAGTTATTAAAACAGCTTGTAGATTTTATTTTTAATCAACACTGTTATATTACGCAAGCTCTGCTTCCGGATTCATTGATAAGATCAATTCGTCTAGTTCTTTTCCCTTTACAGTTTCCTTTTCAAGCAAAAGCTCCGCTAATTTGTGAAGAATATTAATATTTTCATTTAACACAAATTGGGCTTTTTTATACGCTTTGCTGACCAAATTGCTGATTTCTTTATCAATTTGTTGAGCAGTTGCTTCAGAATAATCTCTATGCTGGGCAATTTCTCTACCTAAAAATATTTGCTCTTCTTCTTTGGCAAACGAAAGCGGTCCTAAACCTTCACTCATACCCCATGACCTTATCATTTTTTGAGCAATGTTTGTTGCCTGCTTTATATCGTTTGCAGCACCTGTACTTATACGGTTAAAAACAATTTCTTCGGCTACTCTACCGCCAAAAGCAACGGATAATTCGTTGATAAGTTGTCCTTTAAATTTAAAATCCCTTTCTTCTGGTAAAAACCACGTAATACCTGCAGCACGTCCTCTTGGAATAATTGTAATTTTATTAACAGCATCTGTTTCAGGTAAAAATCGAGCAACTAAAGCATGCCCTCCTTCATGATATGCAGTAATTTTTCTATCTTCTTTCTTAACAACTTTAGATTTTCTTTCCAAACCCATGTAAACTTTATCTTTAGCATCTTCAAGATCTGCCATATCAACTCTCTCCTTATTTCTTTTTGAAGCAAGGAGAGCTGCTTCATTTATAAAATTTTCCAAATCAGCTCCGGAAAAACCTGGAGTTCCTTTGGAAAGGACTGTAATATCCACATCAGAAGCTATGGGCGTTTTTTTTATATGAACGTTTATAATATCTTCTCTGCCTTTGATATCAGGGAGCGGTACAAATACCTGACGGTCAAACCTGCCTGGACGCAAAAGGGCAGGATCAAGAACATCTGGCCTGTTTGTTGCCGCTATAAGAATAACCCCTTCATTTGACTCAAATCCGTCCATTTCAACAAGAAGCTGATTTAATGTCTGCTCTCTCTCATCATGGCCTCCGCCCAAACCTGCACCTCGATGTCTTCCCACAGCATCAATTTCATCAATGAAAATAATGCAAGGTGCATTTTTTTTTGCCTGGAGAAAAAGATCCCTTACACGAGAGGCCCCTACACCGACAAACATTTCAACAAAATCAGAACCGCTTATGCTAAAAAAAGGAACACCTGCTTCACCGGCTATAGCACGTGCCAGCAATGTTTTACCGGTTCCTGGGGATCCCATTAAAAGGACTCCTTTTGGAATTCGACCTCCAAGCCTTGTAAATTTTTTGGGCTCTTTCAAAAATTCAACTATTTCTCCAAGCTCCTCTTTTGCCTCATCTATTCCAGCAACATCTGCAAATGTTACTTTTCCTAACTGATCAGATAACAATCGAGCACGACTTTTTCCAAATGAAAGCGCCTTTCCGCCACCTGATTGCATCTGTCGCATGAAAAAAATCCAAACACCTATTAAAACTATCATTGGAAACCATGAAACAAGAATCGACATATACCAGGGGGAAGAGGCAGGCGGTTTTGCAGTTATGGATATATTTCTTTGTCTTAGCAAACTTATAAAATTATTATCCTGAGGTGCATATACCTTAAAACGATTACGATTGCTATCTGTAACAAACAGTTCCTGCCCCTGAATTATTACTGATTCAACACGCTCCTCATCAATCATAGTAAGAAGCTCTGAATAACTAATCTCTGTAGCAGACAGGTGCTGCTGATTAAAAAGATTGTAAAGCATGATCATCATCAAAACAATGACAACCCATAACGATAAATTTTTATAAAACGGATTCAATGGATATTACCTCCCAATAAACTTGTAACCCCCTAAAAAAACAGTTGATGGATATGTAAATTATTATTGAATTTTAAGCAAGAAAAAGTTCTACTTTAAGAATTTTTCTGGTAAAGGTTTCTATTTTAAACAATTCTGATATTCTATGACCTACTATCCAGGCAATTTTACCATTTGAAAATAAAATAGGACAATTTTTACGCGTTTTTTTAGAAATTTTATTATTTATAAAAAATTTTTTTATTGTAACTGTTCCTTTCATACCTATTGGAATAAAAAAGTCGCCAGTTTGATAATTTCTTATTTTCAAAGGAAAACTTAATCTGTCCATATCAAGATATGCAGTTTGTTGCTTATTGCAATCAAAATCAGAAAAATTATCCAAATCAACTTCAGAAAAACTGATAATTGCATTAATTTCTTCTAAAAATAAAGATTCATTTTTTTTACAGGGCTTTGAAACAAAATATTTATAAACAAATTTTTTATTATTTTGAATTTCCATGCTATTTCGCATGGCATATTTTTCCCGTAAAAATTGAAGCACATTGTCACTTAGCCTGATTTTAATACGATCAGGAAGATCCAGACTTTTTTGATCAGCTTTTTTTTCAAGAAGTTCTATAACAGCATCTATATGCTTATATGTAATTCGCCTTAAATTTCCTTTTATTAATTTTATTGCCTTTCTAATTACTCTTCTTTTTAGTGCCAGATGCAAAGATTCAATCTTTGCTGCAGGAAAAGCTATTAAATCTTTATCCCTGGACAATACAATTTGCTCAAAAACTGAATCCACTTGATTACCAATAAACTTATCTTCAGCATTTGAAATCGCAGCAATTCTGTTTAACGTTTCAACTATATTCGGGTTATATCTTTTTTTAACTTCCGGAATTAGATAGTGGCGTATTTTGTTCCGAAGATACTTTTGATCTGAATTTGATTTATCTAATATATAATCTAAATCATTTAAAGACAGAAAGCAAAGAATTTCAGATTTTGTCAACTTAATTAATGGCCGAACGATTTTTATATGCTTGCCTGCAATGTTTCTTGTTGGCGGTATTCCGGAAATACCAACAAGTCCGCTTCCTCTAATTAAATTCATTAATACAAGTTCTGCATTATCATCACAATGATGAGCCGTTGCAATTATATCATATCTGTTTTGTTTCGCCACATCACCCAAAAAAGCATAACGAACATATCTTGCAGCTTCTTCCAGAGACAGCCTGTGTTTAACTTTATATTTATTTACATCAATCTGTTTTGTATAATAAGGTAAATTAAACTTTTTAGCTACTAATGAAACAAATTTTTCATCATTAAATGAATCTTGTCCGCGAAGACAATGATTAAGATGTGCAACTCCCAGTTTACAGGAAAATTTTGGAGCAAGGGCAATAAGTATATGTAAAAGTGCTATGGAGTCGGGGCCTCCAGATACAGCAACAAGAACAGAATTTCCAGGCTGCACCATATTAAAGCTTAAACTGGTTGAAAAAACCTTATTAATTATTTGCTTTACTTTTTTTTTCTTACTATGATTTTCTTTAAAAAATGACATTAGCCTTGGCAATTATATATATCACAGAAAAGAAAAAATATTAACCTTAAATAATTGATTTTTTATTTGCAGATTAAGCTGTACATCTTAAAAGTTTATGTCATTGATTATTTTATGTCAATCGAAAACAAATTGTGTTCAAGTAATATAATTTTTTTTTGAAAATTATATTACTTGAAAAAATGAAAAATTGTAAGTATATTATCAAAATGGTTGTGCTAGGCGGGGAGCTAGCGGTGCCCTTTACCCGAAATCCGCTTCATGCGGGGCTGAATTCCCCTCTAAAAAATTGCTAAACGCTTAAAGTTTTTTCTGACCGGTCGCCACGCAACAAACGGTCATGAACCTCGTCAGATCCGGAAGGAAGCAGCGATAAGTGATGCGGTTTGTGTCATGGATTGATCCCGGTCACATAAAAAACTTATAAGTTTTTTAAAATTCGATAGAGGGTGCACAACCTTAAAACAAACAACAAAGCATTTTTTATAAGCGCATATGTGTTTGTACTATTATTCCTTTCCAAAATACTACTAATCATAATTAAAAATAAAATAAATTTAGACTTCCATGTACCGTTCCGTTAAAATTTATTTTTTGAACAAAAGCTATTCATTTTTTAAACCTTAAAAAAATCCCTTAACTCTTATCTAATATACAACTCACAGCAAATTAAATATTTTTAAAAACTATTTGTTCTTACTTAAGGTTATCTTGACATTTCAGTATATAGTATTATTTTGATATCAATATTTATGGCTATATTATACTTGTTATTGTAATTTTACTTTCAAAATATTAAAAATTCAAATCGTGATATATTTCTCAACAAAGCATGGTTTTTAATAAATAAAGCATGACTCTATAAAATAAATAGCTTGAACAAATTAGGAGAACATATCAGCTAATGGTTACAACCAATAAAACAAAAGGCACAACTGTAGCCCAAAACAATAGTGAAAAAAACAAAGAGGATGAAAAAGAAAAAAACATTGATGAAAAAATAGAAGAGGATGAAGATGAAATCAAGGCTTTAGAAGATAAAGTTGAATGTGCTGAAAATAAGGCAAAAGAAGAATACGACCGCTTTTTGAGAGTATCTGCTGAATTTGAAAACTATAAAAAACGATCTATCCGTGAAATAAATGAATTCAGAAAATTTGCAAATGAAGTATTATTAAAAAAATTATTATCTGTTGTGGATAATCTTGAAAGAGCTATAACATCAGATAATGATGACACCTGTAATGATGACAAAAATAAAAGTATAATAAAAGGAGTTGATATAATCTTAAAAGAGATATTGTCAATTTTTGAAAAATTTAATACAAAACCCTTTGACTCTGTCGGAAAAGAGTTTAATCCAGGTTATCATCAGGCTGTAAGTCAGGAAGAAACAGATGAATATCCGGATAACGTAGTTATAACTGAGTTTCAAAAAGGGTACCTGATACACGATAGGTTGCTAAGACCTGCCATGGTTGTGGTTTCAAAAAATACGAAAACTAATGAAAAATAAAATATATATGGATAATACAAACCAAAATAGTATGTTTACAGCATATTATGCTAAGGAGGAATATAAATGGGGAAGATAATTGGAATTGATCTTGGCACCACCAATTCGTGTGTGGCTGTTATGGAAGGAGGGGAAGCAAAAGTAATTACAAACAGCGAGGGTGGCCGAACAACACCTTCAATAGTATCAGTTTCCGATAGCGGTGAAAGGATAGTGGGACAAATCGCTAAAAGGCAGGCTATCACTAATCCTGAAAATACTGTTTTCGGTGTCAAAAGGCTCATAGGCCGTAAATTCAAATCGCCTCAAGTACAAAAAGATTTAAAATTTTTGCCTTTTAGAATTGAGGAAGCATCCAATGGAGATGTTCGAATTAATATGCATGGTAAATTAAATAGCCCTGCTGAAATATCATCACACCTGCTTTCAAACATTAAAAAAACTGCGGAAGATTATCTTGGTGAAACTGTAACTGATGCTGTTGTTACTGTTCCAGCCTATTTTGATGACAGTCAACGCCAAGCAACCAAAGACGCTGGTAAAATAGCCGGATTAAATGTCTTAAGAATTATTAATGAGCCCACAGCTGCATCATTAGCTTATGGCCTTGACAAAAAAAAAGATGAAAAAATTGCAATTTTTGATCTTGGTGGTGGGACTTTTGACGTTTCCATTCTTGAAATTGGTGAAGGAGTTTTTGAAGTAAAGTCAACCAATGGCGATACTCATCTTGGAGGCGAGGATTTCGACCTTAGAATAATAGATTATTTGGCAAACGAGTTTAAAAAAGATCAGGGTATTGATGTTAGAAATGATAAAATGGCTTTACAACGTTTAAAAGAAGCTGCAGAAAAGGCAAAAATGGAACTTTCCACTTCTGTTGAAACAGATGTGAATCTGCCATTTATTACTGCAGACAGCACAGGTCCTAAACATCTTCAAATAAAAATAACAAGAGCCAAGATGGAATCCCTTGTAAATGACTTGTTAAACAATTTGGAACGACCATGCCGTATTGCATTAAAGGATGCCGAGATAAATCCTGATAATATAGATGAGGTTATACTTGTTGGCGGTATGACAAGAATGCCTGCTGTACAAGAACGTGTTAAGAAAATCTTTAATAAAGAACCTCACAAAGGTGTCAACGTTGATGAGGTAGTTGCTATTGGTGCTGCTATTCAAGGCGGTGTATTAAAAGGAGATGTTAAAGATGTTCTACTTCTTGATGTAACTCCACTTTCTCTTGGAATAGAAACATTAGGTGGTGTAATGACACGCCTGATTGAAAAAAACACAACAATTCCCACCAAAAAAAGTCAGGTTTTTTCAACAGCAGCTGACAACCAGCCTGCAGTTTCTATACACGTGCTTCAAGGTGAACGGGAAATGGCTCAAGATAATAAAACACTTGGTCGTTTCGAACTAGTTGGTATCCCTCCTGCACCTAGAGGAGTTCCCCAGATTGAGGTTACTTTTGATATTGACGCCAATGGAATTGTAAATGTATCTGCTAAAGATACTGCAACAGGTAAAGAACATTCAATTAAAATTACAGCTTCAAGCGGATTATCTAAAGAAGAAATTGAAAAGCTGATTAAAGAGGCTGACCTTCATGCTGAAGAAGATAAAATAAAAAAAGAACTTATTGAAGCCCGCAATGCAGCTGATTCTCTAATTTATTCAACAGAAAAATCCTTAAAAGAACTTGGTGATAAAGTCGACAGCGCTACAAAAGGGCAGATAGAAAGTGCAACAGCTTCACTAAAAAAAGCAATGGAAGAAAATGATGCAAAAGAAATACAGCGTCTTAGTGAAGAATTGACTCAGGCTTCCCATAAACTTGCAGAAGCCGTGTATCAACAAGCATCAGCACAGCAACCAAATACAGAAGAAAATAAAACGGATGAACCATCAAAAGCTTCTGATGACAATGATGATGTCGTAGATGCTGATTTTGAAGAAGTAAAAGACAACGACAAAAAATAATCAACTTTTATTATCTGACGCTATATATAAAAATAAAACCTGAAAGCATTTTTTTGCAATACAGGTTTTATTTTATACACACACAACTAAAAAAAGTTAATCAACACAAGCATTATGACAATTGTTCAACAGTAGATATAAAAAGATTCCATTTGTCTGCAAATATCGAAACAGGAAGACTGTCCAAAGTACGCAGCTCAACAGTAGGGCCTTTCATATTCAACCTAACATCTGTAAAAATTGATGTTAGATGAATGCAAAAATCATCAAAAGTTATATCATCTACTTCATAAAAGGGAATATCTTTGTATAAATATTCTGCACAAAGTGCATGATGTACTATTTTTTTTATTAACTCTCTTGCATCATTTATCTGTGATAAATTTATCGATGGCATTCCGCATCTTGATGGATCTGTATTATCCCATATATCCCTGCGTCTACTTGACATAGCAAAAGCTTCACTTTTGCTCAGCATAAAAAGTATTTTGTAAATTATAAGCAGCTCTTCAAAAGTCTTAAAACTTGCGTGGAGATGAATAGAGGCAGTACCTTTCATCATTTCACGTCCCTTTGTTCCTGAAAACGCCATTCTGCGGTGTAAATTTTTGTATCTGTAAGACTGTAGACACAAGGGTGCATTGCCCCTGTCAGGCAAAAAACTTGTTGGAATATATTGAATATTAAATTTTTTATAAATATGAGAATTCGTTTCATTTATTTGCATCAATAGTTCATTGAACAATTCATGATCGTTAGCATAAAGAGGGGAGCTGCCATATTCAATTTGTCCTCCAGGCTCAAATGTTATAAATAAACCATTGCTTGCGCGAAACTGACCATCATTTGCTGCAAAGCCAAGTTCGGGCAATAGCTTATATAATTTTTCCATCATATTCATATTAATGATATTTAACGGCAAAAATTCAAACTCAAACCCAAAGGTTTTATCCGTCACTTCCATTTTCTTTTCTAATTGTGAAAGTAAACGTTCTGTAAAATAATTTAATTTATCACTTTGTTGATTATTCATTTATAATTTGTTTTTAAAATCAAAAATGTTCATTGTTTTCCAAAATTTTGTTCTAAAGGCATTATTATTTAATATTAAAATTTAGAAAAACTTACTGTACCAAAGAGTGAATATCAAGACAGCAAACATTTTATCAACATTTGATACAAGTGTAGCAGGTCCGACATTTTTTTCTGAAATACTATTAAAAATTTTTCCAATACTTTTATAGTCTAATATTCCCTGCTGTTTAATAACATCACCATAAATAATTTCTTTTAAAAAATCCGGCAGATTATCAGTATCTGCAAACCATTGAGCCATGGGAATTGTAAAGGGTTGTTTTGTTCTGAAAGCGGTGTTATTGTCAAGTAATTTATTTTTATAAAATGATTGACGGCAAATAAATTTTCCCTGACCGAATTCAAGATTTACTTTATATTTAACAGGTAAAGTTGCAGCAAACTCTGCTACCCTATAATCCAAAAACGGAGTGCGTGCCTCAAGGGAATGGCGCATGGACAGCTTGTCAAGCCTGACAATTACATAATCAGGAAGACGAAATCTGCTTTCCATTGCAATTGCCGCATTTAAAGGATGCTCTGTCCCTTTTAAATGTGGAAGAGCATCAAAAGGCAAAATGTCGTCATCTGTATATTCTACTCCTATAAGATCTTTCAATTCTTGTGTTGTAAATAAAAGTTCTGCCTGAATATATCTTTTTCTTGGATCATTAAACCTGATTTTAAGATAATCAGCCAATTCCGGATATATGGCCATAAGATTTTTTTGTTTTTCTGGTTTCAATTGTGGATAAGATAATGCGGCCATTTCAATAAGAAATTTTCTGTATCCTCCAAAGATTTCATCTGCTCCTTCACCAGTCAACACTACTTTTACATGCTCACTTGCAAGTTTGCAAACCTGATATGTCGGTAAAATAGCACCTAAGGAAACAGGATCTTCTATTGAGTCTATGATGTCTGGCAATAATTGCAAAATTTCTTTTCCACAACAACGGTGATAATGTTTATAATGTTCTGGTCTGTTTCTGATAAATTTTTTTACTTGGTAAAGTTCATCATATTTTGGTTCAGAAAAAGAAATTGTAAAAAGTTTTACATTTGATTTTATAGTTTGCGTACTGGCAGCCACAGCAGATGAATCAATTCCGCCACTTAACAAACTACCCACCTCTACATCTGAACGTAACCTGATTCGAACTGCATCAGAAAATAAAGAATAAAACTTGTCCTGTGCATCCTGAAGGGAAAGTAAATGATTTTCTCTATCCAAATTATATTCCCAATAACGGATTATCTGATATTTTTTTTTTTCAAGGTCATATTCCAGAAATGAACCAGGAGGCACACGCTTTATTTTTTTAAACATTGTCTGTTGCCCTGGAAGGTATCTGTATGAAAAAAAAGTTCCAAGGCCTTTAGTGTTTAAAACCGGTTTCATTTGGCTACCTTGAAAAACCGCCTTTATTTCTGACGCAAAAATAAAGTTATTGTCATGCTCAGTATAATATAAAGGCTTAATACCAAAGCGATCGCGAAAAAGAATCAGTTTTTGTTTTTGCGGGTCAAAAATCGCTCCTGCATACATACCATTTAAAAACTGAAGAAATTCAAGACCACTTTTCCGATACAGGGCAAGAGCAACCTCTATATCTCCTTTTGTTGTAAACATTTCTGAAGAAAAAAGATTTCTTAACTCAAGATAGTTATATATCTGCCCATTGCAGATAATGGCAGACTTGTCTACAGGACAAATTATAGGCTGCATTCCAGTTTTAAGATCCAGGATGGACAAACGAACAAAGCCAAAGCCTATCTTTGCATGGTTTAACAAATAAATTTCACTGCGTTGATCATCTGGCCCTCTATGCAATTGAATCCTTTCCATTTTATGTAAACGCTCAGCAAGTTCTTTTTTTGATAGACAGTAAGATACAATTCCGTGAATACCACACATTTTTTTCACCACACTTACAAAGTATAATTGGTAACTAACTATTGTTCACCCATAAATGATATTTTTACTGAAAAGAGCGCTTCGTTTCATGCGTGTTGTTCTAAAAAAATAATTCTCGACAACCTTTTACAAAATACGGCAGGGTATTCCTGCGGTTATTTTTTCGCATGCCCTGATCTTAAACAAAAATCCTCATTTCTGGACGGACACTAACTAAGGTATGAGAGTTTTATGCGTCGTTTTAAGCAAAAACCCCATTAACAAATATCAGATAATGCTTTGCTCTATATTATTGGCATAAAGTTTATAAGTAATTAGCACTTAAACTCTAAATAAAAAATATAATATTTAAAAACTATTAAACAATTTGCATTAAAGTCTTTCATATAAAAAGTTAATTTTCAAATTTTTTATAATTTTCACTTCATCAAATTTTAGTTTATATAATAAAAAAGCTGTTAAATCCATGATATAATACGGAATTAAAGAAGCTGTTATTACTTCTAATAATATTGCTGAATTTAAAAAAAAGGTTAATGCCTTTATGGAAAAAATTAGCAAATAAAAGATATTCTAAAAAATACTTGATGAAATCAAAAGCTATTTGGTACAATATGGACAGCAAAAGAAATAGCGCAAACTAAGCTTAATTTTTTAAATTACCTACGGCCTTTATTTGAACAGTTTATTTTCATAATAGAAAATAAAGTCTTAATATGCCTACAAAACAAAATAAAACCATCAGACAAACACTCATTTCTTTTCTCAAAAAGAAAAAAATGAATGCAAGAGAACTTTCTCAAAATACAGGTATCAGTGAAAAAGATGTTTTTGAACATCTGACACATGTTGAACGTTCACTAAAAAAAAGCAGCCAAAAATTCATATTTGAACCTTATCAGTGTCAAATATGCAGTTTTACTTTTGACAAGAGAAAAAAATTATCAAAACCAGGAAGGTGTCCAAAATGTAAACAGGGAAGTATTGAACCTGCCAGATTTAAAATATTATAATTTTTATTCCACTGTCACATCCAGACCTTTTAAGTAAGCATCTTTTATTTTACTTTGAACAATAGGCCCATGATCTAACAAAAAATCACTTGAAGAGTTACTTAGCCCCTGTCTTTTAAGTTCTTCAATAATATTAACACAGGTTTCTTCAATAAGCCGACTTTTTTTGACAAAAAGGCTTTCAAGAATATCATCTTCCCTGGTGTTAACTATTTCAAGCAAAAGATTGTATGTAACTTCTCCTAAAATGGGAAGATCTTTTAAAGCCCTGTGCATCCATTTATAAAAGGGTTTGTATTTTTTATTTAATAAAAAAACCAAAGACATTGTATCAGCGCAAAACTGTGTTTCAGCATACTGAGCAGCCACATACTCATTTCTTTTTATACATCGCATAAAATTATACTGACCCGACTGTGCGATACCCATACAACGTGCAGCTATCTTTTTCAGCCTGATATCTTCAGGAAAATATTTTAAAAGCTCATTTCTAAAATCCGTAAACAGTCCCAAAGGATCTGTAAATATTTTACCGTTAGTGCAAACAGCAAAGTTGTTATCAGGAATACTGCGCCATTCATTAATAGCTGCCGGAACCCGATCTAAACCGATAAACCTTTTATAAAATATATTAATTTCACAAACACCTACTCTGTCATTACCTCTTGCACTGACCTTTCTAGCACCTATTCCATCGAATTCGGAAGGCATTTTTTCATACTCTTTCTGTAATTTTTTGCCTATTTCCTTATAATCTTGTTTGGTAAGCCAAATGCAAAAACCTGGACCCCAGTCATGATCTCTTGAGATTTTATCATCAAATCCAAAGCACTCAGAGCCGTCTCCTACAAGACCTATTGCAATGCGGTCTTTGTATTTAGAAAATTTTTCTTCAATCATTAAAATACCATGTGTATTATAATATCTTTCTGATAATTCAAGCCCTTTCATAATATCACCTTTTTTATTTATAACTAAATATGTTTTTCTAAAATTTTATATTTACAATAGTTTGACAAAAAATTAAACTTAAAAAATATGAATAAACGTTCTAAATTTTTAAGTTAATGTGTTTTTGCAGACAGTTATTAATAATTATTTTTTGTTTAATTATAT
>Ga0209345_10003448_pt1 | contig 16301 bp, 17 predicted proteins | sample Cruoilmetagenom7_FD_187294 | JGI IMG/M metagenome (GOLD analysis project Ga0209345, IMG submission 187294) | Oil polluted marine microbial communities from Coal Oil Point, Santa Barbara, California, USA - Sample 7 (SPAdes) (version 2) | ecosystem: Environmental > Aquatic > Marine > Oil seeps ...
CGCTCAACAACCTGTGCCACAGCGTCCTGCTTGAACTCATCCGTAAACCGAATTCCCTTGCTCATATCTGTCTCTCCTTGGTTCCAAAATTACCAAGCAAAGCGTCTACAAATCTAGGGGCACCTCAAGGGGCGGTTCAAACACCTTGGGGTCTTCAATCTGCACGGGCACAAATTTCATACCGTCCAAGTTGGGCAAAACAAGCTTTCCGGTTCGCGCCATGCGCCGCCAATCTGAAACGCTGCTGGGTATCAAATCGTATCGCTTGGCCACGCCGCTAACGGTCGCACCCTCGATCAACGTCTCCGCAACAATCCGCGCCTTCAGCTCAACAGGCCAGCGCCGCTTGCCATCTGAACTGCGTGGCATTCTTGCGAGAAACTCGTTTGTAGCTTCCATAGAGAAACTCCCTCCAAACTTATGAAGGGACAGAGTCGCACATCAACAAACGAAGCGGTATGTGGGGCCTAAGCCGCGCTTACGGAACAGCTCGGCAGGCGTCTGGATGCTTTCGTATTCGACGGTTCATCCCCACATGTGTGGGGAACAGCGATTCAACACCCACAACACATGGGTCGAAAGCGGTTCATCCCCACATGTGTGGGGAACAGCCCCCGCCACGCGCCGTGATTCCTCTATTCCGCGGTTCATCCCCACATGTGTGGGGAACAGGACGGCCCCTTGCGCGGTTTGCGGGCTGGCGTCGGTTCATCCCCACATGTGTGGGGAACAGTTATCCGCACCCGGATGGACATGCGGCTTGGGCGGTTCATCCCCACATGTGTGGGGAACAGTGCCTTCGGCCCTGATGGCAGTGGCGGAGTCCCGGTTCATCCCCACATGTGTGGGGAACAGCCTTAAATATACCACCACCAACTGGTGCAGGCCGGTTCATCCCCACATGTGTGGGGAACAGTGGCTGGTGGCCGCGCTGATCGCTGTGTTCGGCGGTTCATCCCCACATGTGTGGGGAACAGGCCGCGCAAGGCCACGATTGTTTTGTTGCCCTCGGTTCATCCCCACATGTGTGGGGAACAGGTGAATTCATCACCCACATCCGCTGCGTACAACGGTTCATCCCCACATGTGTGGGGAACAGATAACCACACCAGTTAATCCGACTGATTTTCACGGTTCATCCCCACATGTGTGGGGAACAGGCGACCCTGTACCGAGGCTCAAACTCGCCTGACGGTTCATCCCCACATGTGTGGGGAACAGATCAGGTCTGGCAGCGTCGTGAATGTGGCGTTCGGTTCATCCCCACATGTGTGGGGAACAGTCGTTATCCTGCGCATTGAAGATCGACTGAGCCGGTTCATCCCCACATGTGTGGGGAACAGCAGTGATCGACCTTGGCGGGCTGACCTATTCGCGGTTCATCCCCACATGTGTGGGGAACAGGTCCATTATGCCGGGCCTGAACAGAAGCTTGGCGGTTCATCCCCACATGTGTGGGGAACAGGATCATCTGCGCGGTCAAACCAAAACATTCTGCGGTTCATCCCCACATGTGTGGGGAACAGACTTGCTGTAGGGTACTGATCTCACTCAGTATTTCAATTGTCAAAAAGCAAACCAACTATCTTTCGATATTTTTCGGGGCAAAGCCAACCAGTTTCAGCCCGTCGAAATCAACCGGCATGCGGCGGTTCCGGCCGACAGTGGCAAAGTCAAAGCCTTGATCGGTCGGGGCTTTCCAGACCATCACCGCGTCGCCCTCGTCGATATAAGACACCACTTGCTCCCAGATCCGTTCTCGCGTGCGGCGCGAATAGTCGCCAACGAACACCCCCGCCCGTACCTCGAGCAACCATGCCGCCAACCGCCCCCGCAATCGGGGCGGAGCGCGTTCAACGACGATGACCATCATCACTTGACCCCTCCTCTGGAAAGGCCGGGCCAAGGGCCTCAGGTGGTGGATCCGGGCGCGGTAATTTGCCTGCGGACAGAACCTCTTCGATTTGCGGGATGATCTTGGCCAGCAGACCGCTGCTGCGAAACGCATCACGGCAAGCCAAACGAACGGCACGGTCGGGCACCGTATCCAAGCGCCCTTTGGCATGCTGCCCAGCGATGCGAAACGCCACGGGCACGACGGTGCTGAGTTTCCACAGATCGGCGATGTCATAGACAAAGCTGAGGGGTTTGCCAGTGTGCAAGAACCCGATTGCAGGCGCATAGCCTGCGGCCAGCACGGCAGCTTCGGACAACCCGTGCAGGCAGGCGGTCGCCGCAGACAGGCACCGGTTCGGGACGTCGCCGGCCTCCCAATCCTTGGGGTCATAGCTGCGACGCTTCCAGTCAACGCCGTGCTGGCGGGCCAGCAGCGCATAACTTTCGCGCACGCGCACGCCTTCGATGCCCCGCAATTGGTTGATAGAACGCCGCGCTGGCGGTTCATCGCCAAAGCGCAGGGCATACATCTTGCGCACGACACGCAATCGAGCGGCAGGGTCCAGCGCCAGCTGCGCTTGCCAAAGCAAGCGGTCGGCACGCGCCCCACCCGGTTGACCCGCCGAATACAGCCGCACGCCGCCCTCACCGACCCACGTCACCAACGTGCCGACCCGCGCCGCCAAAGCAATCGCTGCATGGCTGATCCGCGCCCCAGGTTCCAGCATCAACCCCGCCAACCCACCAACCGGGATATGGGTGCGCGTGCCATCTGCATTCACCGCGACAAAAGCCCCGTCCTGCACATCGAGTTGCGCACGTTCCACAAACACCAGTTGCGCCCGGTCGTGCATCGGGATCGGGCGTGGCGGAGGTAGACCGGACATAGTCATGCGCGGCGGATCATCATAAGACCGCAACCAAACGCGCGCGCGCGACCGAACCCTTGCGCTAGTTTCGCCACCAGTGCTGGCGGGTCGGTGACAGTGATTGTGCCAGTCAGCTCAAGGATGCCAAACTGCGGCTGGCCACGACGACGCCCCCCCTGCCCCGCCCCTGCTTTACCCGGCAGCGCTAGAACTGAATAATCCGCGGCGGTCATAGTGACCACGTCAAACCCTGCCCGTGCGCCCTGCCCCACAAGCCAAACATGGCCAGCCTCCTGCGCTACTTGCATCCGCGCCTCGGCACGCTGATCTTTTGACACCCCGTGCAACCCATCCATCACCACATCGACACGCCCAATCCCCTTGCGCTGCCGCGTCGCATTGGCCCGCAGCACAAACGCCAACCGGTCGCCCGCCCGCAGGTCAGGGACAAAGGGGCGGATATCGTGCGGTTCAAACAAAGGCGACGGGGTGGGCGGTCGATGAGACAAGACAACAAACGCCCCTTTGCCATCGGCCCGCCACAGAAAATCACGCGTTGCTTGCGCGTCGCCCGCGAACGCAGACCACAGCAACCGGTGCTGCGCATCCGCGCGCAGAGCACTGTCGTCAGGCTCAATCAGCGCCGATAGTGCCGCAATTGACGGATCACGCGAGACCTGCAAACGGGACAGATAGACCGTCATGGCGTGCCCTCCCTCATGCTGGAAACGGGCGCAATCGTCACAGGCCTTAGCCGGACGGACCGCGCATCAAAGTGCCAAAATGCACGGTCGCGCGGTTGGTCGTGGCGCGTCTCAATACGCCCGCCCTCCGCGGTGCCTTGATCTGCGTCACAGGCCAGCATCCGCGCCACCGCGCCGCGCCGCCATGGCGGCAGCTGCAGCGATTCAAAAGCCGCTTCGGGGGTTTCAGCCTCGATTAAACGCGCACCTACGGGAGCCGCCAACGGGCAAGACTTGCGCCCCAAATAGAGCGTGAACACCGGCCGCTCCAACGCATCGCGCAGCGCCGCAAGACCTTCGCCCCAAACGGCCACACCGAACAACGAACCGGCACGGTAGTCACGCAGTGAGATCGTTGTATTCACCTTCAGCCCGGCCTTTACTAAGGCCTCGGGCCGTGATTGCGGGCGCTTCACAGCAGCACTGGGCACCGTTTGCGCAGTGTGAAAATCACGCAGCGGCACGCCCTCGTCGAACACCGCGACAGCCACGCCCAACCCATCAAGCCCCGAGAAATCCCCATCGCGCCGGATCCCATGCGCCGCCGCCAACAGCCCCAAAATTGCCGAGCGTCCCGGCCACGCCAGCGACCCGCGTCGTTCGTGCCCGGCCAGATCGCCCATCGCAGCCAGCGCGGCGGTTAGCGTGAAAACCAGATGCTCAGGCATCGACAGCCGCCGCCGCGAATGCCGCGATCTGATCCAGCGTGCCGCCCTGCCCCACGTGCATCAGCGCACATTCGGCACACCCCACCCCATAAGCCGCGTCGATATCGGCCAGCGTGGCCTCCAGCGATTGCACGGAGGACCCCAGCAGATCATCGCTTTTGACCGGTGCGAAAAACGCCCCCGACAGGTCACGCGGTTGCTGGCCGCCGCGCTCGGCTCGCACATAAGCGGCGCGTGGGTGATGGGCGTGGCTATTTTGCTTGCCGCGTGGGGTCGCCGTGGCTAAAGCGCGCGCCAAAGCCTCCAACCCTTTGGCCGCGAGCGCGCGATCTCCACCAAGATTCTCCACCAGCAAATCCACATTGACGCACGCGTAAAGGTAGTACACGCCCGAGCCGAAAGCACTCTCGCCCAGATGCCCCGCCCCCGGTCCATCCTCGCGCCGGTTCAGATCATCAATGGCCGAGAACCAGTCATCCTCGGCCAGCGCCCGATGCGTGGTAATTGCATGCGCCACCTGCACCGCCGCTTCGCGGTTGAACTCTGGATCATCAGCCAACATCCGGCCAAACATCGCCACATCAACGGCTCCATCGGCACGGCGCAGAACCAGCTTCTTCAGCTCCTTGTCCTTTGGCAACTCCTCGCCCGCCAATATCTTCTGCGCCAACTCGCGCGCCAGCCCCCATTCCTCGGGCGAGACAAAGGCCAACGTCGTCGTCACCGGCCGTTGCGCAGCGCCCTTTTTGGGTGCTTCCAGCTTACTGAACACAGCCGCCACCGCGACGGCCACCTCCCGCGCTTTGGCGGCATCAACCCCCTGCCCCATCAGCTCGGTTTCCAGCTCGACGCCCAGTTTTTTAGTGCGCGTCCCCAAGTGCCCCGCAAGACCCGCTTGAAACGGCACGCTTTCACGCAGCGCCCGCTTGATCGACTGCGACGAAAGCCGCAAACGCGGTACACCACCAAGATTGGCTTGCTTGGGTCGCCCCTGATCGTCGCGGTTGGGGTTCGACGGCGGATAGGCAGTTAGCAAATGGAATTGAACAAATGTGGTCATGTTTCGGCCTCGGACTGAAGGGAAGCGGGCGCAGAGGCCCCAAAATAGTGAAAGCACCAACGCGCGCGCACCGCCTCGCCGTGGTCAGGATGGGACCACAACAACAGATCGCGCCCCAGAGCCCCAACGTTGCAGGTGCGATCCACCATAGGCAGCGCACGGCGCAGGGCTTGCGGCAGCTCATCCCCCGTCACGCGGATCAGGTGCTGAAACCGAAGGGTGGACATAGGTGGCGTCTCGCCCGAGCCAAGCAACTGCGGCAGATGTCGGTTTGCGCTGGTGCGGACCCAGGCCAACACCTGCGCCAGCGCCGCAAGTTGCACCGGGTCGCACAAGGATAACTGCCGACCAAGCGCCTGCACGGCGGGTTCCGCAAGGGCACCAATCCGATCAGCACGCCCCAAACGGGCAGCCAGCGCCCGTGAGGCTGGCGCATCGCGGTTGCCAATATGATGTGCCCACCAATCGCGGATCACCTCGCTTCGGTCATAACCTGTCATGCGACGTCCTTTTGTGGTTTTGGCGCTTCCGAAACTGGCAAACCAAGCATAGAAAACGCCTTGTCCCCCTGCTTGCCACGCCCGGCCAAAGTCGCGCGCAAGCTCGCATGCGCCCGCACGATGGCCTGTTGGCTTGCCGTGTTGCGTTGATCGAGGCCCGGAAGCGCGGTCTCCTCATAAAGCGTCAACGCCGTGCAGCGCATAGCGGTTAACCACTCACGCGCCACGGCCGGCGGGTCACAGTTGACAGCTGTCAACTTTGTCACCGCCTCCTCGAATGCCGATTGCGTGCGCAAGAAAAACTTCTCGCGCTGTGCTTCGCGGGATTCACCCTCGGCCAGCACCTCGCGCAGAGCACCGCGTAATGCGCTCGCAAAGATTTTAGCAGCCTCGACAAGCCCCGCCAGCAGCATTGCGCGTGCGGGCTCCAGTTGAAGCAGTGGGGCGCGGGAATAGATAAAGTCCCGCGGTTTCATGTTGTCCATCGACCAACCGGCAACCAGAACATCTGCTAATGCACCCTGCCCGCGTTCATGCCAACCGGCCACAACTTCGGCACGTTGATGCAGCTCATTCGCCGGATCAGCGGCGACAATGCCAAGCCAATTGCGATAGCCGAAAACACCTGCACGAGGATGGGCGGGCAGCAACTCCGACCCTGGTTTCTGGCGGTAATAGGGCGTTAGTGGATGCACCCAGCCTGCATAATTTGTGCCATAAGGGCGTTGCACGACACCGGTAATCTGCATGCCATCATCTTTAAGGCGCAACCGGCGCGGCATACCGAAAAATGCTTCGACGCGGTGCGTTTGAGCCTCATAAACCTGCGTCTTACCTTCCGAGGTTTTGGTCGCTCGCATCCACGGCAAAGCCTCAATCGGAGCGGCTGTGCCCTCAGGCACATTCGCCCAGATCAACGGCCACAATCCCCGCCCCGGATCGACCAGTGTGACCATCGGCCCACCACCACGCATCGAGGTTCGATTGCCGGCCCCACCTGAGGGCGCAAAGGCTTGCAACGTGTACAGCGCCATGGCTGCTAAAGCCGGATCGAGCGCGGCATAACGGTCGCGGTGCACCAATAAGTCGGCATTATTGCGGGCCGAATTCGCACCGGCGCTATCGATAAACAACATATCAGGCGGGTTCGTCGCGCCTTCAATCGGTGAAAGATCCTGCAAAAATCGCGTTCCATCACCTGACAGTTCAAATGCCGCTGAATAAGGCCCTAACTGCTGCTTTAGTCTCGGTTCATCGCGACCAATGTCCCAATCATCGCCATCTTTTGGCGGATCGCTAAGAAATACCAGTCCAATCAAAAACTCAAGACAAGCGATATTCAGATCAGGTCGCGGCCAGTCGGGGAAAGCCAAATCTGGATCGGTCATTTGCCACGGTGCAATGATCCGTTGCACACCGCTTTTGGTGCGCACAGGAATCCACGGGTCGGTGATCAGGTTTAGCCGCAAAGGGGTTTTCATGCCTCACACTGCAATCTTGAGGCGACTCAATCAAGCTATTTCAGTTGCGACAAAAAGCAGCCCCAATTCAACGTGATACTGCAACCCCGCGCAGATAATTCCATCCTCGGCGACCGGGAACACGACAATGGATTTTTGCTTCCAGTCTGGCAGGTCGGCGATCAATTCGGCGACCTCTCGGGTGTCCTGCTCCGGCAGTACTAATCGACTAAGGCGGGCCGCGCTGGCGGTCACTTCAGAAAGTTGACAGCTGTCAACTATTGATCCGGCTTCATGCCAAAACCTCAACTTGTCAGCCTCGCGCCGGGCAAGAACCAGGACCCGTTGCTCACGCCCTAAACGCGTCGGATAGTCCGTGTCCTCGAACCCTGCGCCACCAAACCGATACCCTTTGTCCAGCTTGATGACATTCTGCCGCCCGAGATTTTGCGCAGCGAAAAATCTGCCCTCGCTTTCAAGCTCGACTTGCTCCAATGCCGTAGGAACTGGCGCTGCATTTGGCCCGTGCACCGCTTCGATAAGCGCCCGCAACCCGGACGGTGCAACAATCTCGCCGATCCGAAACAGCGTCTCTGCTGTGCGCCATTGCACATCTTGCGGATAGACCCATGCACCTGCATCAAGGACATCATGAAGCCAGCGCGCGGTCTCAACACGATTAGGGTCGGGTGCCACGACATGCAGCGTTGGCGCAAGCATCGGACGGTCAGAGGCAGGACGCAAATCCATATGCCGCCACAACCGTCCGGCGCGTTGGATCAAGGCCGCCATCGGCGCTAGATCGGACACCATCACGTCGAAATCGAGGTCCAGCGAACTCTCGACAACCTGCGTTGCCACCAAGACACGCCCCGCACGGCCCTGTCCTGTCTTACCAAAGCGACCCAAAGCGATGCTTTCATGCATTTTGCGATCACACAGAGCAAAGCGTGCATGCAAGAGATCGGCATTAACGCCGTTGGCGCGCAGGGCCTCGACGGCAGCAATCGCGTCATCAACAGCGTTACGCACCCAGACACAGGCGGCGCCGGCTTGGGCCTTGGCGGTCAAGAGTTGCACGGCCTCAGAAAATCCCGGCAACCGCGCCACAGCGATTGGCCCCTTCGCACCAGTGGTTTGTGGGAAATCGCGACGGGCAGCCCCCTGTGCAAGGGTCAAAGCGGGATACGCCCGATCAAGACAGGGCAGGGCGCTGCGACCCGCGCCAGCCTCGAACGCTGCGATCAGCGTTGCGCGTTGGTCAATCGGCAGCGTTGCCGTTAACAAAATAGCAGACCCGCCATTCATCGCCTGCGCCCTAAGTAAGTGCGCCAACTCGGTCGCCAAATAAGGCTCGCCGAGTTCGTGCACTTCATCAACAATCAAGATCTTGGAAGACAGGCCAAACAGACGAAGACAGGAATGTTTGGTCGGCAAAACACCCAAAAGCGCCTGATCGATCGTGCCAATCCCAACATCCGCCAAGAGCGTCCGACGGCGGTTGTCGGCCAACCAGTCAGAGCACGTCGGTTCATCCGGGTTCGTGCCGGGCGTGTTGCGCAGTGAGCGAAACGCATCAGACAAAGCTGCACGCCCATGCGCCAAAACCAAAGACGGTGGGCCAGTGAAAAGATCTGCGACGGTAGTCCGCGCACGGGAGAACATCGCATCAGAGGTAGCCATAGTTGGCAAGGCAAAGTACAACCCGCGCCCTTTGCCTACCTGCATCATCCGGTGCGCAAGGATCAGCGCCGCTTCGGTTTTTCCCGCGCCGGTTTCATCCTCGATAATCGCAAGCGTCGGGCCGTCAGGCAGCGGAATATCCGTGCAGGCCTGCTGCATCGGGCGTGGGCTAAAATCAAAGAGAGGTGCGCCAGAGATACCGGGCGTTTCCAGCCCAGCCTCGCGCACGGCAACCTTAGCCAAAATGCTTGCACGCTCAAGATATGTGGCGATGTCTGGTCCGGCGGGGCAGGGCGTAAACCAATCAGTGTTTGAGCCGATCCAGTCCGCGGAGGCGATCAGGCCGGGTAGCCACCAACTTAGCGCAGTGATGTCTGCACCATCAATCGACGCGTTTTTCCAGAGTGTCATAAAGGCACCGATCACCGTACCACTGTCGGCTCGTGCTTGTGCTCCGACTGCATCCAGCATCCGCGTCAGGCTGTGGCCCTCGGCGCGGGGCGGGCGGCCGTGATGCCCAGCCGATGATGCATAAAGCGCACGTCTTTGACGCTCGGTTCCACCCAGACCCATCAAAAGCCCACTGTGATGCGTTAACAACACCTCGGTCACTTCCCAGTGTGCCCCTACGCCTTGGGGTTTTCCGTCCCGCAGCATTACCCGAAACGGTTCACCAATCTTGCCGAGGTCATGCAATGCGGTCAGCAGGGTCATCGCCCGTTTTAGCGGCACGGCAAGGGGCAGCGGGGCAAGCAGAACTTCGGCAACAGCTGCCACATCCAACATGTGATAAACAGCTGGATGTTCCGGCTCACCCGATTGACCAGCACTTTTTGCCGGCCAATCGGCGATGATTTGATCTAGGCTACGTTTATCCAGCATGTGTCGCCCCATTTATGCAGCTCTAGTACTTTCTGAGCGCAAGAGCGCCATGACCATCGGCCCCGGTGAGAAGGTTCCTTCGGCGGCTTTCGCGCTGAGTGCACGCAGATATCCACCGGGGCGAGCAATCGTATCCATGCGTTGCAATATACAGGCAATCACAATCGCGGCCACACCTGGACCCATGATGCGTTGCGCCTCGGCGAATGCGTCAGGGCTGATGCCGATCATTGGCCGCACTATATCAGCCGCACGGATCAGATCATGCCAAGTGCGCAAATCATCCGGGGCATAGATCGCAATCTCTGGCACCGCCTTCAAAACGAGACCTAAGGGCAGGGCGGGTTCAGCCGCCGCTGGGGGCCGAACCTCTTGCTTTTCTAAGCAAGGTTCAGATTCATAAGAGTCTGTCTTTGAATTCTGATAGTGGCGCTCATTATGAGCGTCTTTGCCGTGCGTATTCTGTGTTCCTAACACCTTAATACGTGCCTTTACTTGGCCCAGCAATTGCGCAGCCTCATCGCGTAACCCCATAAGATCCTCCTCGCAAAGACGGCGGCGTAGGGTGCGTTGCGCAGCCCGAACGCCCTCGATCAACGCCTCCCAATTTCCACCCCGTTCCTCGAGCGCCCACATCGTCAGCTTGCTGGCATCGCGTAGCAACATAACGACGCTTTCATGCAACCGCTTGAGCCGCAGCGCCGCAGAACGGGCGTCATCGGCCTGCATGGCAATCTCAGGCGCGCGCACCAGCAGAGGGCGTAGATCAAAGCCGAAAACCGCCTGAACCTGCCCGCCGGTGCCACGGGCGGCATAGCGTTTGCCGTTGGGGCTGTCGCGTCGCGCCAGAAGGCCGGCCTTGACCAGCGCCGCCAGATGCCTGCGCAGGGTGCTTTCGGCCATACCGTGCGCCCGTTCACACAGGCTGGCGTTCGAGGGGTGCACGACCAGCTGCGCACCGTCGGCCAACTCGGCCTTCGGGTGGAACGACAAGAGCGCCGCGAGCACCGCAAGGTCGCGGTCGGTCACGCCAAACACACCACGGGCGGCGGTGAGATCGCGCAGGATCGCCCATTTGTCAGCACTCGACTGTGGGGCGGGGGCCTGGGCAAGCTGTTGGCTATGAATTAGGCGTGCCGTCATCGGCTGGCGCCCGAATGGCGTCAGGGAAATATGGTTCATTTTTCCTATTCACGCGGCAATATCTGACCCTGCGTCCACAAGACGTTGTTGACAGCTGTCAACTTTGGGCCGTATCCTCGGATTGCTAGATAAGAAGACGGGCCCTTCGGAATATCATGTCCGGGGGGTCTTTTCGTTTCTGCCGGTTGCGTGCCTTTCTATGTTGTTACTGCTCGGTTACTCGCCGCTCTGTTTTGTCCAGTCGCGGTGAATCTGGTTAATGTTCTGCGCCAGCCATTCGCCAAAGTCCTGCGGCACGTCGATGACGCTGCGGCCTTTGGCGGTACGGATGCTGCCGATGGGTTCTCCCTGCGCCAAGAGGCCGCGAAAATCGACGGTATCGGAGGGTTTGGCCTTTGGCGTGGGCGTCAGCGCCTTGAGCACCGCCGCAAATCGCGCATCCGAATTTGGGCCTTGCGCCACGGCGATCAGCATTGTTGTGTCACGGTCTTTGGCCTTGGCCGCCAGAGCCAGCCAGCGATCACGCCCCGCCGCAGGGGCCGCGCCGATGGCGTGGATCAGGGGTTCGGGCAAAGCCTCAACAACCGCCAACATGCGGCTGATAACGGTTTTGTCGATGTGCAGCGCCTCGGAGGTGATCTTGCGATCAAACCCCATGTCGATCATCGCCTGCGCGAACAGGGCTTTCTCGATAAAGGTCAAATCGCGGCGGGCGCTGTTTTCCTGACCTTGTGCGACCACCAGATCACGGTCGTTGATGTCGCGCACAAAGGCCCGCACCGGCTGGTTCAAACGGCGCAGCGCGGCAATGCGGCGGCGGCCATAGACGACCTCATAACGCCCTTCGGCATTCGGGGAATGGCGCAGCATGACCGGCACTTGCTGACCGTGTTCACGCAGCGAATCGACGAGTGCGTCAAGATCCGCCTCGGGCTCTAGCCGATCGCGCAAGCCCGCGCCGTCGATCATTTCGGCAGGCACATCGACCAAGGCGCGGGTGCGAAGATCAGCAATCGACTGGCTGACCGCGCCAATCGCACCTCGGGTCATGCGCGGTGCAGGGGTATGCGGGGCAGGGGTGTCAGAGCCATTCAACAACCCCTTGAGAAGATCCTTGCGAGCCATATCCAGCCCCTTTCTATTCGCGGCCCCAAGCGGATTGAATCAAGGTTTCAATCTCACTGTTAACCGCATTCAGGCTTTCCAACGCGCGTTCATACGTGACGCGGGTGAAGTTCGATTTCTCGACCTCATAGAGCGTTTGTTTGGTAATTCCCGCGTCTGAAATCGCCGTCGATTTCAGGGCAGGGTGGTTGAGCACGTGATCGCCAAATAGGTTGCGCATAAAACTGACCATCTGGTTTTGCGGCCCGTCGCCGGGTTCATAGCGTGTTACCAAATAGCGCAGCCAATCGTATTGCATGTTGCCACCCGCATCCGCGACGACGCCAAGCAGGTTCGAGGTCATCAGCAGGAACTGGCACATCGACATCACATCCAGCATCTGCGGATGCACCGTGACCAGAACGGCGGTGGCGGCGGATAGTGCAGACATCGTCAGAAACCCCAACTGCGGCGGACAGTCGATGACGACAACATCGTACTCGCTTTCCACCTCGGCTAGTTTTTCACCAACTCTGGTAAAGAACATCTGGCCGGTACGTGCGGCCAGCGCACGGGGGGTTTCATGTTCGAACTCCATCAGGTCCAGATTGCCGGGAATGATGTCGAGCCCGTGGATATAGGTTTTGCGGATCACGTCACGCAGGGGCAGGGGGTCTTCGTAGCGGATTGCATCATAAAGCGTTCCGCCGTCTATCAGATCAAACTCGGGCTGGAACCCGTGCAGGGCGCTGAAACTTGCTTGCGGATCAAGGTCGATGCCCAACACACGGTAACCATCGAGCGCCAGTTTTTGCGCCAGATGCGCGGCGGTGGTGGTCTTGCCCGAGCCACCTTTAAAATTGATAACCGTGATGACCTGCAAGTGATCCGCGCCGCGCCGACCGGGCAAATAGGTGCCCTGCGCCTTGGCGCCTTTGTCGAGCATCACGCGCAGGTCCATCACTTGCGCTAGGCTGTAATAGCGCCGCCCGCCGGCACGGATTTCCGGCTCTGGCCCGCGCCCGTCCAAATGGAGCTTACGCAGATAGGCATCTTTGACGCCCAACAGGTCGGCCACTTCACCCGAGGTGAATTTGCGCAACTCGCGCTGTGCATTCGGCGGGAACAATTGCTCGCGGTGGGCTTGCAACCGTTCTGATAGCCGTGCAGCATGCTCGCCGACCAGTTGGTCGATGCGTTCCTCACGTTTCATACTCTGCCCTTCGCCAAAATTCCGTGTGTTACGGTTTCCAGCTATTTATTCGTTTCTTAGCGTAAATGAATGACGTGTTGACCCGCATCGCGCAAGTCTTTTTCGATATCTTGTGTGTCAGGCGGCCGAATCCACAAATCCAGAGTTTCACAACTGCGTTTGTGGCGTAGCTCTTAATGCCAAATTTCGCTTTTAAATTCATGCGTTGTGCGGCGTTCCTCAACCAGTCCGGTGTCGACGCCGATTTACGCCGGATCGCAGTGGGGCGCAGGATCGGCGGTGAATGCCACCAAATGCATCCGAATCGCCCGCCGTACGGCAGACATGCTCCAAAGCGGCGTTCAAACCGGACTTTTCTGCGGCATATCTTAGCGTACTAAAGATCTTACAAAATTCGTAACATTCTGCTATATAAACACATTGAGTAACAGAAGCCGCCCAAACAAGCGGCATTTAAACCGGCACTGGATACGGATATGCCCCTGTTGGATCGCGGCGAATCGATCATGGCTGTCGAACCCCTTCTGCCCGAGGAAGCCTCTAAACATCGCCCGCGCTTGAATGACCTCGTGCTGGAATTGATCGACGCCTCGGCAGGGTTGCGGGGCGCTATTCCAGAAGGAATGCGAACGCCATTGGCGGCCTCTATGCGAACGATGAACTGCTACTATTCCAACCTCATCGAGGGTCACAACACGCACCCAATCGACATTGAGCGAGCCTTGAGCGATGATTTCAGCGCAGAGCCCGAGAAACGTGACCTGCAGCTGGAGGCGCGCGCGCATATCTCGGTGCAGGCGTGGATTGATGGCGGCGGGCTGACCGATCACCCGATGGCGCCTGCCTCAATCATCGAGATCCACCGCCGGTTTTGCGCCGAACTTCCCGCGAGCCTGATGAGCGTCGATGGCCCCGATGGCACACGCATTCCGATCATTCCCGGCGCGTTGCGCGAGCGTGACGTGCAAGTGGGCCGACACATCGCCCCAAGTCCGGGAGCCGTGCCGCGGCTGCTGGTGCATATGCACCAGATGTATGCGATGCTCGGGCGGCTGTCGTCGGTGATAGGTCTTGCTTGTGCGCACCACCGGCTAAACTGGGTCCATCCGTTCGTCGACCTCAATGGCCGCGTCACGCGTATGGTCTCGCACGCAATGTTGCTGAAGGAAGTGCAATCACGGGGCCTGTGGTCGGTGTCGCGCGGGTTGGCGCGGCGTGATGATGAATACAAGCGCCGTTTGATGGCCGCTGATGAGCTCCGTCACGGCGGCGCGGATGGGCGCGGAAACCTATCTGAGCAACGGCTGGCCGAGTTCGCCGGGTTTTTTCTGGAAACCTGCATCGATCAAGTGCGCTTTATGGACAGCCTGATGCGCCCCGCCGACCTGCGTGCGCGGGTTTTGGCGTGGGTCACACGCGAACTCGGGGCAGGGCAGTTGACCACCGGCGCGGATCTGGTGATGCGCGAAGCCCTGTTCAGCGGCCATATTGCACGCGGCGCTTTACCGGGGTTACTGGGCGTGGGCGAGCGGCAAGCCCGCAAGGTTTCCGCCGAGTTACTCAAAGCCGGCGCGCTGCGAGCCGATAGTACGCGTGCAGCCTTGGTGCTGCACTTCTCACCGCGACTGGCCGGCGATTGGATGCCTGGGCTGTTTCCGCGCGCCTGAATATGCCACCGAGGCGAGAGGCCCTGGCCTCGAGTCGTGAATGACGCAACGCCGGCACCCAAAAATCACATCTGGATGGCAGCCAAGACAATTGGGTCACGAACACTCAAGGTAAGCGTCCGGCGTCAGTGCTCTGCCGCTCTTAGATTGTGATCGATAGTGTCCGCTTATGATAGCGGACACTATGGGGTGTCTGAAGTGGTCCGGCAAAACTGGACAGCGTGCTAAGATGTATCCAAGCTTGAAGACAGGATACAGAAATGACGAAGAGACGCAGTTTTTCAGATAAGTTTAAGGCCACGGTAGCGCTTGAGGCGCTTCGCGGAGACAAGACGGCGCAAGAGATTGCAGCCAAGCACAAGATCCACCCGACGCAGGTGACGACATGGAAACGGCAGGCAATTGATGGCCTGACGGGCGTGTTCTCCGACAAGGTCAGGAAGGCTGAGGATAACGAAGCCGAAGTCAAAGAGCTTCATGCGAAGATTGGCAAGCTGGCGGTTGAAAATGATTTTTTGTCACAAGGGCTGAAGCGATGAGCCCGAACGAACGCAAAGCGATGATCAATCGGGATCACACGGATCTGAGCCTGACCAGCCAATGCAAACTGCTGAAGATCAGCCGGTCGTCGCTGTATTACGTGCCCGTTGGTGTGAATGCTGAGACGTTGAAATTGATGAACGAGATCGACCGCGTGTTCACGAAGTATCCGTTCTTCGGCAGCCGCCAGATAGCGGCCTACTTGCCGAGAAATGGTTTCCATGCCGGTCGCCACCGTGTGCGCAGGTTGATGGGTTTGATGGGACTCCAGGCCATCTACAAAGGCCCAAACACCCATAGACCGGCAACACATGCTTTGCATGTGTGAGAGGGGGCAAGAAGCACCCACAGCACCGGATTTACCCATACCTGCTCCGGAAGCTACCAATCACACGGTCGAACCACGTTTGGTGCAGTGACATCACCTACATCCCTGTGCGGCGTGGGTTCTTGTATCTGGTCGCAATCATGGATTGGGCGACCCGCAAGGTCTTGGCGTGGCGGCTATCGAACACGCTGGATGCCAGTTTTTGTGTCGAAGCCTTGAACGAGGCAATCGCTAAATACGGCAAGCCCGAGATCATGAATACGGACCAAGGATCGCAGTTCACGGGTGCAGCCTGGATCACCACCTTGACCGAGGCTGACGTCAAAATCTCAATGGATGGTCGAGGTCGTTATCTCGATAACATCTTCATCGAACGGCTATGGCGCTCGCTCAAACAGAAGGCCGTCTGGACCTGTCCCGCTTTTGTGCCGCCCCAAGTGCTCGTTTAAGCCACCTTTCGTTCGAAGGCGACCGGGCTTTTCCAGCCCAGTGCTGAGTGGCGGCGACGCGGATTGTAGAAGCCGTTGATGTATTCGAAGATTGCT
>Ga0209345_10003449_pt1 | contig 16299 bp, 12 predicted proteins | sample Cruoilmetagenom7_FD_187294 | JGI IMG/M metagenome (GOLD analysis project Ga0209345, IMG submission 187294) | Oil polluted marine microbial communities from Coal Oil Point, Santa Barbara, California, USA - Sample 7 (SPAdes) (version 2) | ecosystem: Environmental > Aquatic > Marine > Oil seeps ...
CCGCGCTTGCCATCTTCTGCTTTAAAAATTGTTTGATGCCGAAACTTTTCCAAAGTGTTCGTGTGAGGGTTCACTCTAAATACAATATCGCCCCCTTTCCCTCCAGTTCCACCATCAGGACCGCCGCGGTTAACATATTTTTCCCGCCGGAAATGGACGATACCATCACCGCCTTTTCCAGATTGAACTTCAATGACCACTTCATCAATAAACATAAACTAATTATAAAGCAGGTCACAATATTAACAGACAGGTCTTCGTTATGAAACGAAGACCTGCATTAGTCACTTTTTACCAAATTTCTTCTCTAGTAATTCTCTTAGCGTAGGTTGACCAATTTCTTGTAATTCATATCTTACTCGCTGCAATGGTTTGTTTACTTTAATAATCCGTGTAAGATCAATTGGTGTTGCTGAAATAATCATTTCAACATCAGCGCGATTAATTGTTTTTTCAAGATCAGAAATCATCGCATCTCCATATCCCATTGCGGGAAGAATTGGACCAGTGTTAGGATATTTCTCATAAGTTTTTGTGATTGATCCTACAGCATAAGGACGCGGGTCAACAATCGATGACGCTCCGAATCGCCGTGCCGCTACCCACCCAGCACCATATTTCATCTCTCCATGTGTCAGGGTTGGTCCATCTTCAATAACAAGAACCCGCTTACCTTTAATCTCCTCCGGTTTATCGACAAAAAGTGGTGATGCAGCTTCAATCACTACTGCATCTGGATTTAAATCTCTAAGAGATTTTCTTACTTTTATTACACTTTCAGGATCTGCAGTATCAACTTTGTTAATCACAAAAATATCAGCCAGATTAACATTTGTTTCACCAGGATGATACAAAGTTTCATGGCCAGGACGATGTGGGTCAGCAACTACAATAGCAAGGTCAGAAATATAAAAAGGCAAATCATTATTTCCGCCATCCCATAAAATAATGTCAACCTCTTTTTCAGCTTGAGCTAAAATATCCGCATAATCTACCCCTGCATAAACAATAACACCATTATCAAGATGCGGTTCATACTCCTCCCGCTCCTCAATAGTGCAGGCATGCTTATCCAGATCATCATAAGATACAAACCGCTGAACTCGCTGTTTCACTAAATCACCATAAGGCATCGGATGGCGAATTGCAGCAATTTTATACCCCAAATCGATAAGAATTTTGGATACCCGTCGGGTGGTTTGGCTTTTCCCAGAACCTGTACGCACAGCACAAACTGTAACAACGGGTTTATGTGATTTTATTTGGGTGCTATGTATACCCATTAAACGGAAATCCGCACCTGCAGCTAAAACCAAAGAAGCTTTATGCATAACATACTCATGTGGAACATCACTATATGCAAAAACAACTTGTTCGATATTGTTTTTTTTGATTAGATCAATCAACTCTGTTTCCGCATAAATAGGAATTCCTTCAGGATACAACGAACCAGAAAGTTCTTTGGGATATTTCCGGCCTTCAATATTTGGTATCTGGGTTGCAGTAAATGCAACCACTTCATAACCCTGATTGTCACGGAAAAAAACATTAAAATTATGGAAATCTCTTCCAGCCGCCCCCATAATAATTGTACGAATTTTTGCCATTTAATCTCCTTAATAAGTTTGTTTACATTACTTCAGGCACTTTTATTCCCAGCAAGCTGAGACTATTAATGATGACTTGTTTTGTCCCCGCCACAAGACGCAACCTAAATTCCTTAGTTTTTTCATCCGCGTTGAGTACGGGGCATTTATTATAGAAATTACTGAATGCCCGAGCAACCTCAAAAGAATAATTCGCAATTAGAAGCGGTCTTAGATCTTTAGCTGCCCTTTGAACTTCCTGGGGAAATCGCCCAAGCAAATCGATCAACCCGATTTCATCTTCTGATAGTTTATATCCAATATCCTTACTTTCGGGAAGGGAAAAATGTACTTTTCTGAGTATGCTATTTGCCCTTACTGCTGCATATTGAATATAAGGTGCTGCTTGCCCATTCACGTTCATTGCAGCTTCCCAGTCAAACGTGATCACCTTCGTATTGTCTCTAGAAAGAAGAGAATATTTTATCGCCCCAATCGCCACTTGTTGTGCAATATCCTTTTTCAGGTTTTCATCTAAACCCGCGTTCTTATCTTCAACAATTTTATAGGCTCTCTTTTCCGCTTCAGAAATTAAATCTTCTAGCAGGACGACTGTTCCCTCTCTGGATGCAATTGTCACATTACCAGGAAGATTCACGATCTCGTATGCCAAATGGTAGCAGTCCTTTGCCCATTTATTTCCCATCAGGTCAAGTATTTTGAAGACTTGCTTCATATACAGGGATTGGCGAACATCTATCACATAAATTGATCTGTCTAGATCAAATTCGGAGAATTTCATAATTGCTAAGGGGAGATCTTTTGTTGGATACAGGGACGTACCATCAGATCGCAATATAACCAACACGCGATATTCTTCTTCAGTGCCTAAAATTGCATCGAGATCAACAATGACCGCACCTTCCGGACGTTCGTCCTGGGCAATATCATCACTGATTAATTGGTCAACAATTATTTTTCCCGGTTCCTCAAGTTCACTTTCGAAATACACCTTATCAAATTTAATTCCCAGTAATTCATAGACCTCATCAAAAGCTTCTAATGACCACTGCCTGGTTTTTTTCCATAATTCAACAATTTCTAAATCCTTTTCATCCCAAAGTTTAAATAATTCACGTACCTGGGTTTCATACTCTGGATTATCATCAATCTTTTTTGCTGCCTCAGCATATAATCCCCCCATCCATCGGGTCTTTCCCTCCTGCGGAGGTATCTCTCCGCTGTGGAATTTCAAATAATTCCACAGCCATTTAATTACATGCAAACCAATGTCCCCAATATAGTTAGCTCGCACAACATCAACACCAGAGAACTCAAGTATTTCACAAATAGATGAGCCTAAAACCATGTTCCGAAGATGTCCAACATGAAAAGCTTTGTGGGTGTTTGGTTGGGAATACTCGATCATGACCTTCTTGCCTGTAGAATACCCGCACCCAAACCTATCTCCTTTATTAATTGCTTCGTCAATTACTCGCTTCGCGAATACAGCAGAATCATAATAAAGATTTAAATATCCATTTACTGCTTCTACTTTTTCAAACGCGGGCGGCAGCTTGAGCGCTACTGCAATTTGATCAGCAATTTCTATAGCACGCTGGCGAACATCTATTCCTTTTTGCTCTCTAGCTTCAAAGGAGGCGATTGAAAAGAATGAGGTAGAAATTCCCCAGTGCCCGCTAAAAGGTATCCAAACCCATTTAAACGGTTGTTTAGATATACCTTTGTTTTCAAGGATATTTTCAATTTGTGCCTGGATCTCATTTTGTTCTTTTTCAAACATATATTTCAACCTTTATAAATAAAAAAAACGGGAAGATGATTAATCTCCCGTTATTTTAACTCAATCGAATAATTCAGATTACTTATCTAATGAAGCTAATTGTTTCATTAAGCGGCTTTTTCTTCTTGCCGCGTTATTCTTGTGAATAATGCCCTTTGCTGCCGTGCGGTCGAGTTTAACAATTGCTTTGTTAACTTCCTCAACAGCTATATCCTTGTCACCAGCAATAATCGCGTTACGGGCATTGCGGACTTGCGTACGCGCACTTCCCCGGTAAACTCGATTATGTATACGGCGTTTTTCATTTTGCCGATTTCTCTTAATTGCAGACTTTATGTTTGCCAAAACTTCCTCCGGTATTAATTCTACTCAAGACCATATATTTTACTAAACAGTCAACAAAATGTCCAGAACTAAATCCCAAGCGGAAATGCTTATTGCAATTTATTAATAGTTTCGTTTATTTTTCCTCAAGGGCAACAAGGCCTGGGAGTTGAACTCCTTCAAGCATCTCAAGGGAAGCACCCCCACCAGTTGAAATATGACTGATCTTGTCAGCTAAACCAGATTTTTTAATCGCTGATGCGGAATCTCCCCCGCCAATGATACTTATCGCCCTACTATTAGCAACACCATTTGCTATTTCAAATGTTCCCTTTGCAAAATTTGGCATTTCAAAAACACCCATCGGGCCATTCCATACAATTGTGCCTGCTTCAGATAGAACCTTGTTAAATTTTTCAATTGTCTCGGGTCCGATATCAAGGATTCTCCAGCCTTCGGGTATAGGGCCTACAGACATAACCTTGAATTTTGCTTCATCATTAAAATCATCCGCGATGACAACGTCAACCGGTAGTCTGAGTTTTGTTCCACCAGATTCCACCAATTCCCTGGCGATTTCTAACGCATCATCCTCAACTAATGAATCGCCAACAGGATACCCCTGTGCTTTGAAAAATGTGTTCGCCATTCCGCCCCCAATTAACACCGTATCTGCTTTTTCTAACAGATTCTTAATTACATTTATCTTATCGCTCACTTTAGCACCACCGAGAATTGCGACAAAAGGTTTTCTCGGTTTTTCAATTGTTTGGTCTAAATATTCAATTTCCTTTTCCAGTAATAATCCGGCGACAGCTGGAAGATACTCGGATACACCCACATTTGATGCATGAGCCCGGTGAGCAGTTCCGAAAGCATCGTTCACAAATACATCAGCATAAGATGCGAGTTCCTTAGCCATTTCAGGATCATTCTTCTTCTCTCCATCATGAAATCGTGTGTTTTCCAGAACCAAAATTTCCTTTTTCTCCAATTTTTTTACGGCATCTTCAGCAACAGGACCGACACAATCCGCAGCAAAATAAACTTTCTCACTGATTAATGTGTCCAAATATTCCGCGACTGGTTTAAGACTGAAAGCAGGTTCCGATCCGTTTTTTGGTCTCCCTAGGTGGGAGCATAAAATAAGTGATGCCCCCTTATCGAGCAGGTATTTAATAGTTGGCAGAGCAGCCAGGATGCGTGTATCATCAGTTATCTTCCCGTCTTTTACAGGTACATTAAAATCAACCCTCACTAAGACGCGTTTACCCTTTACATCAATATCTCTTACGGTTTTTTTATTGAACATTCTTACCTCTTCATCAAATAACAAAAGACGCAATCTGGATTGATCTTTTTTCAGACTACGTCTTTATAATTCCCTCTGAAATAACTAAAGTGTTTTGGCAATCATCGCAGCCAGGTCTGCTGTCCTGCAAGAATAACCCCACTCATTATCATACCAGGTTACAACTTTAGCGAGATTTCCGCCAACCACCATATTAGATTCAAGGTCAACAATTGAAGAACGCGGATCACCCTTGAAGTCCATTGATACCAATGGTTGGTCGAATTCGCCGGTACTGACTCCTAAAATGCCTTTCAGAGACGTCTCAGATGCCTTGATAAAAGCATCATTTAGTTCTTCTTTTGTGATAGATTTTTCAATATTTACAACCATATCAACAATGGAAACTGTTGGGGTCGGAACACGTAAAGCATAACCATCAAATTTACCCTTCAATTCGGGAATTACCAAAGCAACCGCTTTTGCCGCGCCGGTTGTTGTAGGGATAATATTAATAGCTGCAGCACGTGCTCTTCTTAGTTTTGGATGCCCTGAATCCAGGATCATTTGGTCATTCGTATAAGAGTGAATGGTTGTCATTGCACCACTCTTAATGGTAAATAGATCATTTACAACTTTCGCTGCGGGTGCTAAACAGTTTGTTGTGCAGGATGCATTCGAAAGAACATGATGTTTTGCGGGATCGTATTTGTCATCATTCACGCCTAGTACTATTGTTAGGTCTTCATTCTTCGCTGGGGCACTGATAATAACTTTCTTGGCGCCGCCTTTTTTGATGTGAACATTCGCACCAGGTTTCCCGTTTGGGTCACCAATCGCATCTCTGAAAATTCCGGTAGCTTCAATTACGATCTCAACACCAAGGTCTTTCCAAGGAAGATCTCCTGGATTTCTCTCAGCAAACACTTTAATTGGTTTTCCATCTATAACAAGTTCATTACCCTTAACTTCAACTGTCCCGTCATACATACCATAATTTGAATCATATTTGAATAAATGTGCATTCGTTTTAACATCAAAGAGATCATTAACTCCAACAACTTCTAATTCACTTCCATGTAATTTATTAATTGCCTTAAACACCTGGCGTCCAATTCTGCCAAACCCATTAATACCAACTTTTACGGTCATTACCTACCTCCAATTATTTTTTAGATCTTACCACTTAAAAACAACTTAAATATTCCACCTAGCCAAGGGTATCATTGTTGTTATTTATGAGTGGACCTGTTCGCTCAAGGTAAAGATCTGTGATAACCTCAGCCAACCTTTTCGGATCATGACGCCAAGGATTTCCAGCATCTGCTATTGACGCAAAATACACGGAATGTTGTTCCTCTAGTTGTGAGTCGGGAAGAACAGCTTCAACACCTTTTGGCATTTTCAAGTGGGAATCAGAATCACAAAGAATGATATCAAAATGAAGGTCTTCGATATGTTTCTCAATCGCTTGAATATGGTCACTCCAAGTATATCCAATAGTTTCCCCTTCCTGGTTTGCAACATTACAAACAAAGAACTTAAACGCTCTACTTGATCTTATTGCATCCGCCAATCCTGGAACCAGCAAATTAGGGATCACACTGGTATATAAACTCCCCGGACCAATTATAATCAATTCTGCATTCAATATCGCCTGAACAGCTGGTGGAAAAGGAAGTGGGTTGCTGGGTTCAAGCCAAATGTGTTCTATTTTTCCATCGATTTTTGGAATTGTGCTTTCCCCAACCACATTTATTTCCCTGCCTTCATCTGGCAAATTGATTTCCGCAACCAGTTTGACATCATGCAGAGTTGCAGGAAGCACACGTCCCTTTACAGCCAGAACACGGCCAGATTCGGCTACTGCTTCTTCAAAACTCCCCGTGATATCAGCGAGGGCGCTGATAAAAAGATTTCCAAGTGAATGACCATTAACTCCTGCTCTTTCACCAAATCTATACTGAAACACATGCGATAACATCTCTTCGTCATCTGCCAAAGCGGTTAGGCAATTCCGAATATCACCTGGTGGAAGAATACCCAAATTCTTGCGTAATTCACCTGAAGAGCCGCCATCATCCGTAACTGTCACGATCGCTGTTAAATTATGTGAGTACTTTTTCAGTCCTCTAAGTAGTGAAGATAATCCTGTCCCTCCTCCAAGCGCAACGATCCTTGGTCCTTTTTTCCGTCGCCGGTAAGTGGAAAGAGTATCCAATAATGGTTGACCAGGTTTTAGAAAGGGTTTCAATACTGATCTGTTTAGTTCAATTAATCCAAAAAATAAAATTAAAACACCGACAACGCCATAGATCATTGACCGCAACCATCTCGGATAGTTGGAAAGAGAGATAGTAATTAAAGCTTCTCGAATCCACCCTACAGATGTGCCTCTATAGATATCTAACGCAAAGAATGCCAAACCCAAAGCAATTAAAGTGGTTCCTATTAAAACTACAACCAGCCACCTTTTAATGCCAATCCCTGGAGTTAACCATCTACGAATTTGGGAAAGAAGATTCTTTAATTTATCATTTAAGTATGTGTTTTTTCTGGACATGCAAAAAAATAATAGCAGTCTTTCTTTCAATAGTCAACCGGCTGCAAGACACGCTATAATAATTCCATGGAAATTTTGATTGATGTCGACGTTGGTTATTCAAACATAATAAGTACTTATTATCCTGTTGTTCATATCCAACGCAGGACAAAATAACTCCGAGAAACCTTTTTGTGATACCCTGTTATAAATATAGATTTTTTAAGAAAATATTAATAAATTACATACTTATATTTGATATAAAAAGAGAATGCTACCAGACCTTAGAGTAAGACAACGCGATTATCTATTAGAAATCTCAAGGGCGCTCACCCAAGAGCTTGATCTAGACACGTTATTAGAGCGCATACTTAAAATTTCAATTGAAATGTTATCTGGACAGGCAGGTTTAATCCTCCTTCGAGGAGAACAGGGTGGTTGGCAGTTACAAGTATCTGAAGAAATCTCGCCTGCTTTTATCAAAGAATTATCACCAATTTTAAAAGAAATACCTGACAGTGAAAATCCTGAGCAATTTGAAATACCGGAAGTTAATCGAATATTGAGGAAATTCACCTTTGATACCACACTTGGTTTATTAAGTGGTGTTGGGCTGCCATTAGTCACTCAAAAAAGAGTGGTTGGTTTAATTTTTATATTCCGCGGATATCCGGGAATGTTCTCTACAAATGACAAAAACATTCTTAGTAGTTTTGCAAACCAGGCAGCCATCGCTGTAAGGAACGCCCAGCTTTATACAACTGTCTCCGCAAATAAACAGCGCTTGGATGCAATTCTTGATAGTGCAGCCGATGGAATATTACTCATTAGCGCAAATCAAGTGATAGAAAGATGCAACACTGCTTTTTCGCGAATGATTGGCGCACCAGCTGAGGAAATTCAAGGGGAAATTCATGGGGATGTCCTTATATTTGAGAAACTTACACGGAAATTAACTTTAGAAGACGCAATAGCTGGCGGATGGCCCCTAACCCCACATGCACAATTATACGTAGAAGGTGATCTAAAAAGAAAAGGCTCACCTTCGCTTCCAGTAGGGATCACATACGCACCACTGCTCTCTCCTAAGGGCATTCTTCTCAGTATTATCGCTTCGGTCCGAGATATCACACGATTCCGTCAGGCAGATGAAATGAAGAGCACTTTCATTTCTGTAATCAGTCATGAATTAAAGACACCGGTTGCTTTGATTAAAGGATATGTCTGCACACTACTAAGGGATGATGCCGAGTGGGACAGCGACTTCTTTAACGAAAGCCTTACAATCATTGAAGAAGAAGCCGATCGATTGAGTCAATTGATTGAAAACTTATTAGACGCAACAAGACTTCAGGCGGGTGGCGTGACTTTAAAAAAATCTGAAATATTCCTCCCCGGCATCTCTAAAAGATTAGCTAAAAAATTTCAAACTCAAACAAAAGACCATGAAATTATCGTGAATTTTCCTGACGATTTTCCTGTATGCTTTGCGGATGAGTCCAGAATTGAACAAGTGATCATTAACTTAATTTCTAATTCTATAAAGTATTCCGATAAGGGAAAAATTCTCGTCAGCGGTGGTACACGAAAAGATATTCTGATAACTTGTATCAGTGACGAGGGACCGGGTATTGCCCCCCAGGATCTCCCCTTTGTTTTTGATCGCTTTTATAGATCTGCAGACGCTTTACGAAATAAGAAAGGCGCTGGGTTAGGATTATATTTAGCAAAAGCAATTATTGATGCCCATAAAGGTAGAATGTGGGTTGACACTGAACATGGGAATGGCGCAAAAATTTGCTTTTCTTTGCCGCGTGTGTAAATAAAAACTCAGTTATTAATTGTTAATAAATAGAAAAAGAAAAGAGTATAAGAAATGCCGAGAACACAAACATCATGTCCTACTTGCCGACAGCCTGTTGCTGTTGAAATTCAACAGGTCTTTGATTTAGGAAAAGACCCGTTAGCAAAACAAAAAATCTTATCCAATACATCAAACTTCATACATTGTCCTTCTTGCGGATATCAAGGAATGTTAGCAGTACCAATTATTTATCATGATCCTGATAAAGATTTGCTTTTAACCTTTTTTCCTCCTGACCTCAATACCCCAGTTAATGAACAGGAAAAGCAAATTGGCCCTTTGATCAATCGCATCATAAATGAAATTCCACAAGAAAATCGCAAAGCATATTTACTCCAACCACAAAACATGTTTACATTTCAAACATTGATAGAAAAAATTCTTGAAGCTGATGGAATTACCAAGGAAATGATTGTTGATCAGCAAAAAAGAATCGATTTATTAGATAAATTAATCAAAACACCTAAAGAAAATCGTTTAGCTATCTTTGAACAGGAAAAAGAAATTATCGATATAAATTTCTTTTCAATCCTATCCAGAATCGTAGAATCTGCTATGGAACAGGGGGATGATAATTCACAAAAACCACTTCTTGACCTACAGCAGGATCTTTTTGAAAATACACCAGTTGGGCAAAAGTTGTTTACCCAGGCGAAAGAAACAAATTCAGCGATCAAATCTTTACAAGAAGCAAGCAAAGATGGCTTAACTAGAGAAAAGTTATTAGAAATACTTGAGAATGCGCCATCAGAAGCTCAATTATCGACAGTTGCTAGTCTTGCGCGTTCTGGGATTGATTATGGTTTTTTCCAATTGTTAAGTGAAAAGATCAATTCAACACAAGAGAAAGGTAAAAAGCAGGAGCTTACACAATTGCGTGAAAAATTACTACAGATCACACAGGAAATAGACAAACAATTCCAAGAGCAAATGAACGAAGCAAAACAATTATTAGAAAGAATTCTTTCGGTAGAAAAAATCGAGGAAGAACTTGAAAAAAATTTCCGCGTTATCAATGATTTCTTTATTCAAGTGCTGCAAGCTGAATTATCTACAGCTCGAAAGGATGGAGACCTTGATCGTATTCAAAAATTAGAACGGATCATGATTGTCATCGAAAAAGCATCTGCACCAGCCGAAGAAATTAAGTTTTTCGAAAACCTTCTCGAGTTTAAAGACAAGGATGATCTTGATCAATTAATTTCGGAAAATAGCGCAAATATAAACCAGGAATTTTTAGATCTTATGAATAACATCGTCAATCAGGTACAAAAACAAAATAACCAACCAGAATTATTAGAAAAAGTTAGAACGGTTCACAAGGCAGTTTTAAAACACTCCATGAAGAAGAATATGGAGGCAAATTAAGTCTCGAAAGAATCGTTTTTAAAAATAAACCCGACACCACGAATTGTAACAATATATTCATGTGTTGGGTCATTCTTCACAAGACGCGTTCGCAGGCGCCTTACAAGCGCATCTAATGCTTGTTCTGTGACACCCACCGCTTCATCTTCCCCCCATACTCTTTGCACAATCTTTTCACGAGAAACAACTGTATTTTCGAACTGATACAAAAGAGTAAGCAATTTATATTGTGAAACAGATAGAGGAGGAATTAATTCTTTTTCACCTATCCAAACCCTTCTTGCTTTCTCATCAAGAAATAGTTTCTGGGTTTTAATTTTCGGTGGAATCGTTCTAATATCCAGGGGCAGTGTTGCATCCGAGCTGATAAATACCAGCTCTTGGATTAATGCGATTTTTATGGCATCACCATCCCCCAGAATACATGGGATGTTTATGCGTTCACCGTTCACGTAGGTCCCGTTTTTACTATCTAGATCAACGATCCGAACTTGCCTGTCTTTTGATATTTCAAGTTTTGCGTGAAAACGAGATACTTGTCTATCAGAAATAGTAATATCACAATTCACATCTCGCCCGACAACTAATTCCTTTTTGATAACCCAATTATTCCCATTCAAGGGACCATCATGTGCAAATAAGATTGGAATATTCTGGTTGGTCTGATTCATCAATATATAAACTCGCTCATAGAAGTATAATATAGCAAATCTCATTAATAGTATTAATAAACAATTATGCATTTACTACTAAAGAAAGACGAATTGATCCGAAACCGATATCTGATAAGAAAGATTATCGGACAGGGTGGTATGGGATGTATATATCTTGCGGAAGACACCCGTCTTAGTGGGAGACTATGTGCTTTAAAAGAAGTAGTTCATGATCAAACTTTAGGTTCTGTACTCCATAGAGAGGCACAGAAACAATTCAAACAGGAAGCAACAATATTAGCCAAGCTTGACCACCCAAACCTGCCAAAAGTTTCTGACTTTTTTTCAAAAAGCAACCGGGATTACCTAATCATGGATTACATACCGGGTGATGACCTGCGTACCTTGATGCTTAAAGCCAAACACCAGAATAAGTTTCTCCGCGAGAAAGAAGTAAGGTCTTGGGCAAATCAATTGGCAGATGCGTTAATCTATCTTCACAATCAAGATCCCCCAATTTTACATAGGGATATAAAACCAAGCAATCTTAAATTAAACCCAAGTGGACTATTGAAACTTGTGGATTTTGGATTGGTTAAACTGTTGGCGCCCGGCGAGATGACCATCACAATTATTCAAGGCCAAGGAACAGTGATATATACTCCTTTGGAACAGTACGGCGGGGACGGATCCCATACAGACGTTCGGAGCGATATCTATTCCTTTGGATCAACTCTTTATCATTTATTAACAAACGCCCCTCCCGCTGATGCAAGAGCTAGATTTATAAATCCAGATGCGCTTACCTCTCCACGAAAACTGAACCTGAACATATCACTTCAAATGGAACGTGCGATTCTTTGGGCAATGCACTTACATCCTGACGAAAGACCACAAGATATGGCTCAGCTTAAAGATTATTTTACAGGAAAATCTATTGTTATTGAGAAAACCCGATCTGAAGAAATCCAAATTAGAAATTATCTCAAGAAACCATTTGAAAAAACCCTTCTCGTACTAGCCCTGGTTCTAATGACCATCAGTTTTTTCGGGTCTCTTTTTCTTTGAGCGGTTTTGTAAAACCCGATTCATTGTCCACCCAACTACTCCTCCGATCAGTACCCCAACAAAAACAGAAAAGCACAGTCTTATATACCCATCAGAGCCATATCGCGGAAAACTTCCTGGAAAATCGAAAACAAACCATGCGGTATTGAATAGTCCCCCAACAATACTACTCCCACTAATTATTATTCGATCCTCGATCAAATAATGATTACGTAACAAATAAAATATTGCCGCACCTATTATCCATGAAAAGGCGGTAGCAATAAACCATTCCGAGACTTTATTATTGTTTTTCTCTAGATTGATCTCAGGAGCTGCTGAAACAGATTCGTCACCATCTACTAATTCTTCAGGCGTGGGGATTCGCGTTGGGATAATCGCACTAACAATCGCCTCTTCTTCCGATATATCAAGTAAAAGGATTTGCGAACTTAATGCAGGTTCACTTACTACTCTAATTTCATGCATTCCGCTATATTGCAATGCGATTGAAGCCATTGCAACCCCGTTTTTAGTAACAGATTCAACTTGTTGAATAGACGTATTTGTTCCTTGCTCATTCATAGTAAATCTGACCACTGTTCCATCAGGCACAGGATTGTTATTATGGTCCACAATAATCCCGGTTTTTACCGGTAAGATATCTCCCAGTTTAAAATCAGGAAGTGTACTTTCCGAATCCCCATTGATTTGCTCAATTCCTTCTTCATCAAGAATAGATTGTGCTGCATCCTCGTCTACTGATAAAGCGATAATTTGATCTGCTGCCGGAGTCATCGCAGTAATAAGATCATACGCGATTCCAGAAATTGAAACAGGGGAAGCACCCTGTGGGGTTATTTCCTGAAAAATAATCCTGGCAGCTACATCCACAAAAGAAGGCAATTTGCTGTACAAACAATAAAAAGCTGAAAATGCGGATATTTCTGTCGCATCAAAATAGTATGGAACGTCAAAAGAGAAAACCAGGATATTTTTATCTCTCAAAACTGATGGATACTCAGCCAATAGATTGTGCAGAGCATAGGATGATGGCTGTTTGAGATTAACCTCCCGTAAAGCAAAAATCACCCATTTCGCTCTTGATAGATTCTCCTCCACTTCAGGACGATTGAAGGGGCTATTTACGTAATCATACAGGTCATTAAAAGAATAGGAAATAATCTGACTCTCACTAATCTGTCCATTCCCTGAAGGTCCATAAAGATTAAGTATTGATGTTTGCAGACCATTCACAGGAAAAGCATCTTGCGGGCGGCAACCCTCGCATTGCTGAACAATTTGGTCATCAGTAAAAATCAAGATCTTTTCACCGAATTGAGGAGGCAGCGGCAAGGATTCATTTATTTGTTTTTGCGTAGGATTTACTAAAGTGGCTGCCTGCAGAGCTACTTCAAACACGGTTTCAACACCATTCCCCAGGTTGGATAATCCGTTTGAATTTGGAATAACCTTTTCCAAGATAAATTCGTCATACAACTCAAATTTCTGGGTTAATATGCGGATTAGGGATGCATCCACCTTTTCAGAAAATGCCTGATCCTCTTTATATTTCTGAACGAATAGATCCATCGTTTTCCGATAAGTAACAAATCGATCTGCATCGCCAGTTGATTTCAATTGATCCATGAATAAAAGATCATTTCCTGCCAAGAAAGCGTTTCTTACTACCTGACGTGCATCAATGAACGCCCCATTGGGGTTAAAAAACTTATTAACCGCCTGGCTTCCGAGATCATCACTCACCAAAATACCACCCGCTTCACGCCATATATCTAATGGGGAAAGATCCATCAGCAGTTCCATCGCATTTTGATCAAAACTTATAGGTTTGGTTGTAGCTCGAATATTCCCCTGAAAACCCTGATACCGAATATGGCTGCTCAATAACCCTTCAGCGATAAAATCAGCCTCAGGATCAATTGGGTTTGTAACTCTAAAAAATGGAGCCAATTCGATTAATTGCAGTTGTTCAAGTGATTTTCGAACTGTGGCAACTTCTTCCTCTGGAAGGCGGTCTGAACTACCTCGTCCAGGAAAGTTCTTCACAATTACCGCAATTTTATTTCTGCTTCCTTGGTGAATACCGTCAATATACGCAGCACCCATTTCCCCAACCCAGTATGGATCTCCGCCAAATGTTCGCACACCTAGGTTTTCTTTCCCTTCGCCATAAATAATATCTAAAACATCCAATGATGGACCAAAAAACAAATTAAACCCAAGAGCATCTAATTCACTGCCGATAATTTCGCCAACCTCTTTTGCTATTGTAGTATTCCAGGTTGCTCCAATTGCCATTTGAGAAGGAGTAGAAGTTACTCCTCCGATCATCTGGTCATATGGAAACGATCCACCTGGTTGTGAAATCCCTATGAATAACGGAATGTACTCATTGGTAAAACCAATATCAGATGATTCGTCACCCAATTCACTGCCCGTGTTCCACTCGATCATTTGGAGTTCAGAAATAAGATTGTATGTATTCTGGGGTATATAATCAGGGTCAGTGAAATTTCCATTTCCGCTTTTCAGCACGACCCCTCCCACAGAATATTCTGAGATCAGTTTATAAGCCTCCGATTCCTCTCCAATTTCTGATCCGTCAAATGTGATCAAGAATAATTGGCCCACTTTTTCTTCTGGAGATAAACGGGCTGCCAATTGCAATGCTTTTAAATAATGTTCAGATTTAACAGGCTCATCCTCACACAAACCCATAGACGTGATTAATAAGGATATTAAGCACGTGACTGTAATGATCAGCAATCCTGCTCTTCTTCTCTTCTCCATATATTAATAATACTAAAAAATATCTATTTTTTCATCCTACATTTTATTTCTTGTGCTAGTTTTGGATTATTAGTTATGATTCCATCAACCCCGTGCCTGATCAATTTAATCATATCGGCACTCTGGGTAACCGTCCAGGCATTAACTCTTCTATTCATTTGATGCTGTTTCTCAATAAATGGTTCTGAGATGTCCTTGAAATGCGGATGGATATAATCTGGAGATATCCACGAAAACACTTTTGATCTGGATAAATATCCAGATGCACCTGTTGAACATATAAGTGCAACATGTGCATCTGAAATGAGCCGCCTGATTCTAATCAAATATGAAGGAGTAAAAGATGAGAAAAGCAATTGATCCATTACATCTATTCTCTTTGCAGTTTCAAACACCTTCTCTGGCAGCATATCCAATGTGTTGTGATATTTCTTCAGTTCCACATTGATCAAAGCCCGGTTTTTAAATTTCGTAAAAACTTCTTCTAATAAAGGAATTTTCTCATTCGTAAATTTCGGAGAGAAAGTGGAACCAGCATCTAGGGTGCGTAATTTCTTTGTACTTAATTGATCTACTTTTCCAGAACCATTTGTCGTTCTATCAACTGTCCGGTCATGAATCACAACCGGAATCCCATCCGCGCTCAGCATTGTATCCAGTTCAAATGCTTGTGCACCCTGCTGTAAAGCCAGTTCAAACGCCGCAATCGTGTTCTCTGGTGCATATTTTGAGGTACCGCGGTGCCCAAATATAATTGGGGGATGTATTTTTTCAATCCAATGCATAGAATACTCTCTCAATAACAAAAGAAATTATAGCATTCAGAAATATCTGATTTATTTCACTTTGAGTATCATATTATTTCATTGATGATGGGGCAACTGATTCAACATCGCAAATACTTCAGAAAGATCCACTAGTAAGCAAAATCTCATTTCCTGTAGACCGCTGGAAAGGTGCCGCAGTATCAGCAGGAATTAATGCTGCATATGCGATGTAGTTTAAG
>Ga0209345_10003450_pt1 | contig 16299 bp, 11 predicted proteins | sample Cruoilmetagenom7_FD_187294 | JGI IMG/M metagenome (GOLD analysis project Ga0209345, IMG submission 187294) | Oil polluted marine microbial communities from Coal Oil Point, Santa Barbara, California, USA - Sample 7 (SPAdes) (version 2) | ecosystem: Environmental > Aquatic > Marine > Oil seeps ...
CGCTACTGCCATAGTGAATGGTTACGATCATTCTTGTGCGCTTCTTTCTGGTGGCACAATGAAATGCTGGGGATATAATAATTATGGTCAACTGGGAGACAGAACTACTACTGATAGTTCAGTTCCCGTTCCTGTTTCTGGTATTTCCGCTGTTATCTCTGTAATGAATGGAGAACACCATTCATGCGTATTATTAACTAATGGCACGGTAAAATGCTGGGGATCTAATGTTTATGGTCAATTGGGTGACGGAACAACTAATAGTTCCCTCGTTCCTGTTTTTGTTTCCGGTATTTCTACTGCTACTGCCATAGTGGGCGGCGGGCAACACTCTTGTGCGGTTCTCTCTGATGGTACGATGAAGTGCTGGGGATATAATAGTTACGGTCAATTGGGAAACGGAACGACTACTGATAGTTCCACTCCAGTTTCTGTCTCAGATATCTCTACTGCTATTGCTGTGGCAAGTGGCGATCAATATTCTTGTGCAGTCCTCTCTGATGGTACAGTGAAATGCTGGGGATATAATAATCGTGGTCAGTTGGGAGATAACACATATGTCAATAGATCCACTCCTGTTTCTGTCTCAGATATTTCTACTGCTATTGCTGTGGTGAACAGCTATGAGCATTCTTGCGCACTTCTTTCTGACGGTATAGTGAAATGTTGGGGGAGTGGCGCTGATGGTCGGCTGGGAAATGGTTCTACTGGTTATAAACTTACTCCTTTTCCCGTTTCCGATATTTCTACTGCTACTGCCGTGGCGAATGGCTACTACCATTCCTGTGCAGTTATTTCTGAAAGTACGGTGGAATGCTGGGGAGGTAATACTTATGGTCAACTGGGGGATGGAACGACTACCAGTAGAAGTACTCCTGTTAGTGTGAAATTTTAATTTTTTATACTTATATTGGATATATATTAAGTTTCTTAATACAAAATAAAAGGACTGACTATATTGACTGGCGTTTTCCAAATTTGGATGAAGCAGTAATTTTTACAATCCAATGCTTGACAGTTTCTTTATAAAGTCCAATCCATAATTCCGAGAATATGGGTACGAGTGCTGTAATAACAGGTTCAGCGCCTACATGGGTATTATTATATTAGATAAATGAATACTTTTTTGAAAAATTAATTATTAATTTTAGGGGTGACATAAATGATCTGGTATCTTTTTGTGCTATTGAATCTTAGGTGTGTAAATATTTTTATTGTGGTGTCTTTTTTATTAGCTCCATTATTTACGCTTTTTTTGTAAAATCTTAAGTGTGGATAGTCAGACTTCTCTTGCCGATGCAATTACTACTACTTCTCGTCACCTCAAAAGTTTGCGTGAGATTGGAGTTCAGACGGTGGGGGATTTACTAAACTATTTTCCGCGAGCGTACACTGATTTTTCTCAGCTTCAAAAAATCAATCAACTTACTACAGGAGAAACTCAAACTGTTGCGGGTGTAGTTCAAAATTTGCGTACGGTACATACAAGAATGGGGCGTACACTAGTTACGGCAAAGTTGATTGACGAGACTGGCTCAATTGCGCTGACGTGGTTTAATTCGCTTTTTGTTACGCGTGTGCTGCGTAATGGTGATGAGATTGCGCTTACTGGTCGTGTACAGATTGGTTCGCGTGGTGGGCACTCGCTTATTGGTGGAACGTTTGAGAAGTTAAGTGGAGAGTTATTGCATTCTGGAAGAATTATTCCGATTTATCGTACTCATGGAAAATTAATTTCGAGCAAATGGTTGCGTGAAAAAATTTATCCGTTGTTATCGTTTGCTTCTAAGATTTCTGATCCACTGCCATCCGAAATATCTGTACGTCAAAATTTATTGCCACTTGGCGAATCAATTGCAATGGTCCATTTTCCTCAATCGTTTGAGTTAATTGAGCGTGCACGGCAGAGACTTGCTTTTGATGAACTCTTTTTTCTGCAGCTGTCTGGGCTCCGACGTAAATTAGATTGGCAAATAGGTGCGGCTGGTTCAGCGCGTGGGATTTCGTATGATCGAAGTTTAACGGAAGAGTTTTTTACGCAACTACCATTTACATTTACATCTGCACAAGAGATAGTGACGAAAGAAATTCTTACTGATCTCAAAAAGACCATACCGATGAACCGACTGCTTGAAGGTGATGTCGGTAGTGGTAAAACTATTGTTGCTGCGTTAGCGATTTTTCTTGTAACACGATCTGGCGGACAAGCAACTCTTCTTGCTCCGACAGAAATTTTGGCAGCGCAGCATTTCCGTAATTTTCTCAAAATTTTACATCCACTTGGAATTCGCATGGAATTACTTACTGGCTCAACAACTGCAAAAAGTAAAAAAGAAATTTCTGCGAAATTGCGCAATGGTGAGCTTGATTTGGTTGTTGGTACACATGCGTTGTTAGAGCTTCATGTTCAATTTCGAAATTTGGACTTAGCAGTAATTGACGAACAACATCGTTTTGGAGTGAAGCAACGGACACTTCTTAAAAAGGGTGGTACTCCGCATGTGCTTGCAATGACAGCTACTCCTATTCCTCGTACTTTGGCACTTACAATTTTTGGTGATCAAGATGTTTCTATTATTGATCAACTTCCTCCAGGGCGTAAGGTACCGTTAACGCGGATTATTCCAAAGCAAAAAAGAAATGATTCATATCGGTGGATTGAATCTGAAGTTCAGAAAGGTCGACAGATTTTTATTGTTTGTCCGCTTGTTGAAGAGTCGGAGATACTCGAAATTCGTTCAGCTAAAAAAGAGTTTAAAAAGTTGAAGGAAGAGATTTTTCCACGACTTACTCTTGGGCTATTGCACGGTAAAATGCGACCTAGGGAGAAAGATGTAGTGATGCAGGATTTTGTAGCTGGAAAGATTCAGATTCTTGTTGCCACTACGGTTGTGGAAGTTGGAATTGATGTACCAAACGCGACAGTAATGCTTATCGAAGCAGCTGATCGTTTCGGCTTAGCGCAATTACATCAACTACGTGGACGAGTTGGACGCGGAGCGCATCAGAGTTACTGTTTTCTTTTTTCTGATTCCGATTCAGAAGCATCAGTAGTACGATTGCATGCACTTGAAAAAATTTCCAATGGTTTTGAGCTTGCAGAAATGGATTTAAAATTACGTGGACCAGGAGAAGTTTTTGGAATGCGGCAGTCGGGAATTCCCGATCTTAAAATGGCTAAATTAACAGATCATGATCTTATCAAGCGCTCACGTAAAGAAGCAGAAAAATTACTTGAAAAAGATGCTAAGCTCAAAAATTATCCTCAGATTTTATGGAAATTGGACGAAATGGACGCAAAAAATAATTCTTCAGATTAATTTGAAGACTAGGTAAAAAGATTTCATTTACCAGATTTTATGGGATCAAAAATAAATTTTTTTATCACGAAACCATCGAATTACTTCAGGGTACCATTTTTTTTCTATCGCTTGAGTTTTTTTGCGTAGATTTTCAGCAGTTTCGCCTTTTTCGATTATTATCTCTTTTTGACAGATGATTGGACCAGTATCAACTTTTGCTGTTACAAAGTGAATGGTCATTCCTGTTTTTTTCTCACCTGACGTAATGATCTCATTATAAATATTGTCATCTTTTTTTCCGGCAAATTTTGGTAATAGGCTGGGATGGACGTTCAGAATTTTATTACTGAATTCAGTGCAAAAGTCTGATTGTAAAATTCGCATCCATCCAACAAGGCAAATTAGATCTGGATGAAATTTACGTACTGTTTTAATTAACTTTTTCTGAAAATTAGATTGGCTTGGGTTGACTATGACAGTTGGTATTCCCACTGCCTTAGCACGCTCAATTGCGCCACAGTTTTTATCAGCGACAAGTCCAACAAATTCTATTTTTTTCATTTTCCCCATATTTTTTTCTGTCAGCATGGCACCGAAATCGGTGCCACGAGTAGAACTCATAATGACAACACGAAAAGATTTTTTAAACAAAAGCTAAATTTTTAAATTACGAAATTTTGACGGATAAATTGAAGCGAAAAGACAGTCTTTTGGTTGGAATTGTGGCGGTTTTATCGTTCGTTCAGTGAATTTTACGCCCGATTGGCGAATTAAAACGAAAGGGATTGACTCGGCAGCTTCTCCAGTGAGTATTCCTGCTGCTGCTGCCAGTGAGTCGGCTATTGCGCGATGTGTGACCTCAAGTGGTTGACCAAATAAATCCAATTTTCCTCGTTCGTCACTTACTCCCTCAAATCCGGACCACGCTAATGCAATATTAGATACTCCATGACGGAGCGGGCGACAGGTAGAATCAGTAATTACTATTCCGAAATTTTGTATACCAAATCTTTTTTTCACTTTTTTTCGTAGTATTTGGGCAGTCTTCCATGAATTTAATGGCCAGAGAATTAACTCATTTTGTTTTGAATTTGATTCATCTATACCTGCACGAGGGATAAGGATTCCGTTTTTAATTGTAAATCCGTAGGGTTTTCCGCCCAACCAAACATCGGATTCTTCCTTGATTATTTTAATTTTTTCTTTGTCGAGTGTTGCTTTTACTATTCGGTTTTCACTTAGGCTGATTACTTTACTTGTAATTACCCAAATATCATTATTTTTTACTTGTTTTTTCTTGTTTTTTAATGATTCTTCAAAAATCTCCAAAAGGTTATCTTTTGGCTTAATTAAGCGAGATTTAAGTGGGAGAATTTCCATGTATAAAATATTTATACAATTAAACTTTTGATGCGCGCAAGTCCTAAAAGATTGACTTCACGAGCTTCACGGAGTACAATGATCTGAAACGTTGATGACAAGGATGCGTTTCCTTCACATCTTACACTTATCTAATATTCAGTGGTGCTGGTAGAAATTGTATCAAGATTTTAATCTTGAACACTGAATATCCAAATTAGCTTCGGCTGTATTTGCTTCGTGATGGAAAGACCTAAATAATCTTTCCACCATTCTAGCTCTTTGTTAAAGTTTTCAAACAAAAAACAAACCTAAAATTTGTCAAAAGAAAACAAAAAACAAAAGAAAGCCTGCGTGTGGCTATAACCACGCAAGCGAGGCAAAAATACTTTTATTGAAAGGACAAAACCTTTCACTTGTAGATCGAGTGATCTACATCCTCAGTTGCATCAAGACAAATTTTACTGTCCGCAATTGATAGGATGTCGCTCTCTCTACATTTAAGAGCTTCCTATCAATATGATGGGGAGCTCTTTCCCTTTGGAAAGATTTTTAAAAAATCAAAATAAAAATGGAGATTATTTTTGTTGTAAACTTAGCGCCGTTTGTACTTATGATTCGTAAATTTTTTGCCAAATTTCGTCCACGAAGTTCTGCAGATGGATTAATACTTGTGCTTGATATCGGTACGGAGTTTGTCAAAGCTTTAATTTATCGAATTGAAGAAGGGCATGGATTTGTGATTGGTTATTCAAAGATTCGGCAGAAGTTAGGGGACATGTCGGCGGGAGCGATTGCCAATATTGCAGGGGTAAGTAGTCGGTGTACTGAGGCTATTCGTCTTGCTAGCAGAATGGCCGGACAGCAGCCAGAACAGGTGGTGATAGGAATTGCAGGAGAGTTAGTGCGCGGAGCCACAACGGTGATTTCATATTCTCGAGAAAATCCGACTGCTCGAATTGATTTACCGGAGTTGAGGGCGATTGTACAGCGTGTGCAGGCTCGTGCATTTGATCGTGTTCGTCGTGAGCTTGCGCGCGATATTGGTCATCGAGAGATTGATATAAAGCTTGTAAATGCGGTTATTACTGATTCTCAAATTGATGGACAACATGCTACAAATCCGCTCGGATTTCAAGGGTCGGAAGTAACACTTTCGGTTTTTAACTCATTTGCTCCACTTGTGCATTTTGGTGCTATCCAAACAATTGCCGCTGAATTGGAGCTCGACTTACTTACGATTGCCACTGAACCTTTTGCTGTTTCTCGTGTTTTTGCAAATGAAGATTCATCGGCTATTTTTATTGATGTTGGTGGAGGTACGACGGATTTGGTTCTTGTACGAGGAGGAGCGGAACTGACGATGAGAATGTTTGCTGTTGGCGGAAGGACTTTTACCAAACGATTAGCACAAGATTTGAATGTCAGTTTTATCGAGGCTGAACGACTAAAATTGGAATATTCACAAAACAAGCTTCCGTCACGTAAAACTAATATTATCAAAAAGGCTTTTTCTGGTGATGTGGAAGTTTGGTTGACTGGTGTGCAGTTGGCACTTGCTGAAATATCGAAAAACGAAAAACTACCATCTAAAATTTTTCTTTGTGGTGGCGGAGGAAAATTACCCGAACTTAAAATTGCTCTTGAATCTTCTGAGTGGACTCATGTGCTTCCGTTTCATCGTCAGCCGATTGTAAAGTTTTTGGTGCCAGATGATTTTACGAACTTTACTGATGAAACCGGTATGCTGCGAACTATTCAAGATGTTACGCCATTAGCACTAGCTAATTTGGGGATCGAATTTGCTGGTGAAGAAAAACTACTCTCTTCGATTTTACGGAAGGCGGTAAAAATAATTCAAAGTTAGGGTATCTCTAGAAACAAATTATTCATATAAAATTTTCTCTTTTGCAAAAGAGCGGTTTTTTTGTTTCTGTTTGTGTTTGGATTCTCGTTTCCTGATTAGACTGGATATAGGTTTTACGGGAATGATCAGGATGGCGTGGGAGCGACAAGTGAGTGCGGGAACAATGAAGCTTTACGGGGGCGACAAAGGAGGTTGGGAAAGACAAGTTTTACGAGAATAATAAAGAGAGCGCGGGAACAGCAAAAAAGATGAAAATTACAAGAGAAGGTAAGGGGAACAGGGGCGAAAATTTGAAAAAAAGAAACGCTTTTACATTTCATCACTTTTCATTGCATTGCTGTCGAAAAAAATCTTCCATAAATCGGTTTACGCGATGTTTTCTAGAAATTTTTTTGGGTGTCTATGAAGATAGGATTTAACTATCCTAAGAAAAAATTATTAAACACGCAATCGCAAGTGTGATTCTATTCAGCTAAAATAACGAGGTGAAATTTCCCCAGAAGAATCCCGTTATTGGTATTATCGGTGGACGTGGAATGCTTGGTAGAATTTTTCGGGAGGCTTTTGAAACAGCGGGGTATGAAGTTCTTATTTCGGGAAGAAAACCAGATGGTCGTAAAGTTTTGGCAAATAAAGATCTAGTAAAAAAAGCGGACGTAGTAATTGTTTCTGTTTTTTTGAAAGACGCTCAGAGGATTATTGGCGAAATTGCTCCCTTGCTGAATTCAAGACAGTTATTTTTAGATTTTACTAGTTTAAAATCAGAATCTGTTGCGGCGATGCTTAAATCCAAAGCGGAAGTTGTGGGTTTACATCCAATGTTTGGTGAAGTGGAATCCTTGGTAGGACACAATATTTTTGTTTGTCCTATTCGTGCAAAAAAATGGTGGACATGGCTGCGGATGACACTTATTGGTTTTGGACTTGAGATTCACAAAATTTCTCCCAAAAAACACGACGAGCTTGCCGCTATTCATCAATCCTTACCGCATCTTTTTTCGATTGCTTTTGCAGTGTTGCTGAAAAAACGGGGGATTGATCCTGCTGAATTATTTCAAATTAGTTCTCCTTCAACACAGCTTGAGTTACTTACTACTGCTCGTCTGCTTTCGCAAAATGCGGAGATGTATGCTGATATTCAATTATTAAATCCAGGTTCGGTAAAGGTAGCTGTAGATTTCGCCAAAATTTTTGGTGATTTGACAACGGCGGTTGCCAATTGCGACCGTCAGTATCTTTTAAAAGTTTTAAATTCAGCAAATAGATATTTTGGTGCATGGTGTGACTTTGCCCTTGTAAAAACGAATAAGCTTTTTAAAGAAATTAATCGAAAAAAAATTATAACTGAATTAGTACCCAAAAAATCGGCTGTAAAAAAGTCTGTGGCAATTCTTGGTCCGGCAACGCAAACTGAACTAGCTGCCACTGGTTTTTTACAGCGGAAAAAATTGAAATTACCATTTCAGAATTGTACGACTAATGCTGAAGTTTTTACTGCTGTTTCTAGCGGAAAAGCATTATTTGGTATCGTTCCGCTTGAAAATCTTTCCATTGGTCCCGTTCGCGAGACGATGAGGAATTTATTTGATGCGGGTGGAAAAATTAAAATTGTTGCTGAAATTGATCGGGCAATCAGTCATGCTCTTTTGGGGCGCAAAAAAATTGCGGCAAAAAAAGTAAATCAAATTTTTGCTCATCCACAAGCGATTGCACAATCACAAAAATTTTTATTAAAAAATTTTCCTCAAGCTGAAATTGTGGAAACTAGTAATTCCGGTGTGGCGGTTGAGTTTGCTTGCCAAGAATCAGATTCTCTTGCTATTGCTCCAGCCATTGTTGCAGCGAATTCAGGGTTACAGGTTTTGGCGCGGGAGATTGAGGATGATTTAAATAATCGTACAAGGTTTGTGGTAATTGCTCGACGAATTCCTCCTAATGTCGCTACTAAAACAGCGCGGAGAACTGCCATTGCCTTTTATTTCGCTGAAAATAAAGCAGGTCAATTGGCTCGCTCGTTGCAAATTTTTGCTAAAAATAAAATCAATCTTTCACGAATTGAAAGCATCCCAACTGAAAAAAAACGCGGTGAATTTTTCTTTTTCGTGGAATGTGAAATTAACTCAACTGACCCACGTTTTCGTAATGCAAAAAAAGAGCTACGAGAAATTGCTAATGTTGTGAGCTTTGGTAATTTTTGAAAATCTAAAAATTTCTTTATTTTTGAGTTTGATTTTTCAAAAATTTTTAATTCATATATATTTTTATTTTGCAGTTTTACAATACACTTTCCCGTCATAAGGAAGTCTTTACTCCAATTAGCGACAAAGAAGTAAAAATTTATTCATGTGGTCCAACTGTTTACAGTTCTCCGCATATTGGAAATTTACGTGCTTATATTTTTACAGATTTACTTCGTCGCACGCTCGAATTTCTTGGGTTTACTGTGATTCACGTGGTGAATATTACTGATGTTGGACATCTTACAAGTGATGCCAGTGATGGTGAAGATAAACTTGAGGCTGGTGCGCGTCGTGAAAATTCGACACCGCTTGAAATTGCTCGAAAATATGAAATTGAATTTCGTGAAGATTTAAAAAAACTTAATATTTTGACACCGTCAAAATTACCGCGTGCCAGTGAGCATATTTCTGAACAAATTGAGTTAATTAAAAAACTAAGTGCAAAGGAATTTACTTATATAACCTCGGACGGAATTTACTTTGATACCGGTAAGTTCCAAAATTACGGCAAACTTAGCGGACAATGCCTTGAAGAAAAGGAAGCGGGAGCGCGAGTTAATGTACGTTCAGAAAAACGAAATCCGGCTGATTTCGCGTTATGGAAATTTTGCGTTGGTGAAAATGAGAACCATATTTTGCGTTGGGATTTTGACGGTCAGCCAGTAAAACAAAATCAAGATTTCGACGAGAGCGAGGTTCGTGCGCAAAAAATTGGTTTTCCCGGTTGGCATATTGAGTGTAGTGCTATGTCGATGAAGTATCTTGGTGAAATTTTTGATATTCATACCGGTGGTGTTGATCATATTCCCGTTCATCACGAAAATGAGATTGCTCAATCGGAAGCTGCCACAGGGAAAAAATTCGTAAATTTTTGGTTACATAATGAATTTCTAACAGTTGACGGCGGCAAGATGTCTAAAAGTCTCGGTAATCTTTTTACTATTACTGATCTTGATGAGCGTGGTTTTGATCCAATTACTTTTCGGTACTTCTGTCTTGGTACTCACTATCGTACAAAGTTGAATTTTACGTGGGATGCGCTTCATGGTGCAGCTCATTCGCTTAATAATCTGCGAAAAATTTTTCAGAGTTTGCCGGCTGCCGAAGATCCTTTTGATGCAAACATCAGCGAGTTCACTAATGCGCTTGCTGATGATTTAAATTCACCACAGGCTCTTGCGGTTGTGTGGAAAACTGCCAAGAGTGAAGTTCTTTCGCCAGCAGTGAAGCGTGCTACGATTGCTAAATTTGATGAAGTTTTAGGTTTAGACCTAGGAAGACAAGAAACAGAAATCAAACTTTCTGAAGGGCAGAAAAGGTTACTTGATGAAAGGGAAGAAGCCCGCGTACAAAAAAACTGGAAACGTGCCGATGAAATTCGCGCAGAATTTGCTCAACAAAATATCGAAGTTGAAGATACGGTTAACGGACAAATTGTGAAACGAAAATTATGAAAATTCTTATTGCTGTTTCCGGAGGCGTGGATTCAGTAGTTTTATTGGATTTGCTTACAAAAAAGAAACTCGAAAAATTTACAAATACAATTTCTCCTTTTAGTTTCAGCGATAAGTTGGCAATTGCTCATTTCAGTCACAAGATTCATTCTCTTTCTGATGTACATACAAAATTTGTCGAAAAACTAGCAATGGAATACTCCCTCGACTTTTTTAGTGAGCAGGCTAGAACTGAGTTGAAATCTGAGGCTGCTGCTCGAGAAACACGCTATCGATTTTTGGGGAAAATAGCGGAAAAAATTGGAGCCGGCACAATTGCTCTTGCTCATCATGCTGATGATCAGGCTGAAACTATTTTTCTAAATCTCATTCGTGGTGCCGGTCTGGCAGGGCTTAGTGGAATGCGTGAAATTTCAAAAATCTCTACTTTTGCAAAAACGAATTTGTGGCGACCGCTTTTGCGTTTACCAAAAAATAAAATTGAAAAATATGCTCAACAGCAAAATCTAAAATTTGTGCGAGATCCTACAAACATGGATAAAAAGTACGCACGGAATTTTCTACGCCATGAAATTTTGCCACAGCTTGTAAAATTAAATCCTAAAATCAACGAATCTTTTTTACGAGTGGCGGCGCGTGCACGTGAATGTTCAAATTTTTTGGAAAATTTTGCAGCAAGTTTTATATTAAAAAATAAAGTTAAGAAATCTTTTTCGCTTAAGAAATTCAACTCACTTGAAAAAGTTTTAGCGTGTGAAGTTTTACGAAAAATTTATTTATCCGAAGTTGGGAATTTACAAAAAATAGAAGAAAAACATTTTCTTGAGGTTCTTGCTTTGGCTACAAATCCCCATGGAGGTAAACGGAAAAAGTTTGGTGTATTGGAGTTTCGAGTAGCGCGTAACGCAAACGTACGTGTTCTTTCTTGGGGAAAATCCTCAAACACAAAACAGAAGTAGAAATCTAAAACTAATTAACTTCTAGTGTTGTGTAAATATAGAGCGTAGGGGAGATGAACTTATAAAATCTATGATTTTCTTCCACCACGGCGTCTTTTTGTATCATCAATCTTTTCTTTCTTAGAAGTATCGAGTTTATAAAGAGCGCGCTTAACTCGTACAAACCACGGGGTCTTTTGGAGATTAAGAGAAATTGTTCCTTTTTTTACTTGTCGTTGTTTTAATACTCCACGAATAATTTCCTCTTTAGTCAGTGGACTTTTTTTAATCAATAAATCTTCAATGACATCAGCTACTGTTCCTTCTGAATATCCCCACTCGCGCAGTGCATAAAGACCTCTACCGATAAGAACAAAATGATTATCACGAATCAATTCATTATGAACTGCTTGTATGGTTACTACTCTCTTGTCGAAATCATGATCTGAAATCAGATTAGCTATTTCCACGAAATGAGCCGGTTTTTGATACTCACGCATTATAATTAATGCTTTGTCGCGGAGTGAACGTGGATTGATGTGTCGCCATGTCATCAAGCCCCAACCGTCTTCCACTTTTCTAATTCGTGGATCAAGTGTAAAGATAGAGGCTATGATTTCAGTTTTAAAGTTTTTGCCACTATTAACCAATGCAGCTCGAACCATGTTTACCAGTCTGGTTTCATCGACAGTATCCTTCTGTTTATCAAGAATAGAAATAGTTTTATCAGCGATTGCGTTGATATTTTCCGTCGAAATTTTTACATCATGCCAAAATGGTCTTAGTGTACCCACACGTTCTTGTTTAATTGTTTCATCTACTGAAAGTGAGAGACGAATGATGTTGCTATCAATTTCAGAAACAGAATGAATTAGATTAAGTACTTCTGAGATCAAAGCCCCTTCCATTTTTACTCCTCCTCCCTTGGTGAGTACTCCTTGTGCCAGATTATTAATTTGCTGCAGTTTAGTGTTACTAATTGTGCGACGAAGCTTAACAAGTGCGACTGATTCAATTTGACGAATTCGCTCACGAGTGACATTAAAATGTTTACCAATGGTCTCCAGCGTTTCACGACCGCTACCTCGCAGTGCAAATCGACGAGCAATTACTTCCTGCTCTTTGTCGGAGAGTACAGTAAAAAACTCTTCGGCTATTTGCGTTAAATCCATGGTGGAAGATCCAGCTGTATCAATACTCATTTTAATGAAATGAAGATAAAATCTTTTATAGAGGATAATGTTACTTGCTTCTCTTGTCAAGAACTCCGCATGTAATATTTTTTTGTACAACTTAGAGTGTCGAGACCAGAATGCAGGATATTTTATCTGCTTGATGTGTGTTTTTGCAAAACGCGATTTTTTTAGAGATTCTTTAGATTAGTTACATTAACCAGCTTACAGATAAGCTTTTACCGTAAAAAAACAACATTCATTCTCGTTGTACTGAAGTAATAAAAAAACAAACGTAAAAATATAAAGATTATCTCTTTGATCTTTTTCGTCGAACTTTTTCTGCAATTCGTAATTTCATAATTGAATGCAATAGTGCCGCTTTGGCCGCAGCAACCTCCGGTTCGCTTTTTGCTGCTTCTATAATTTTCTGCGCTGTTTCGCGCGCTTCCTGTACAGCTTTTTCATCAATTTCATCTACTCGTTCGGCAACATCTGCCAATACACGGCATTCATTTTCAGAAGTGAACTCAAGTATACCTCCACTTACAAAAAGCCAATCAGTTTTACCATTGGCTGCACTAATTACTAACTCGCCAGCGTGAAGGTTCGAAATGAGCGCAAGATGATCTGCAAGAATTGTGATCTCGCCCATTTCAGTCGGTGCCGTCAACGAAACGGTTTCACCGGAGTAAAGCTTACGTTCGGCAGAAAGAACTGTAAGTTGAAAAGTCTTTGACACAAATAAAAATTATGATACTTCAGAAATATTTTTTAGCGCATCACGAATTGCGGCATTAGTTGTATCATTTTTTTTGGCATTCAATTTTGCCTTGCGCGTGCGTTTTGCTACATTCGACTTTGGGCGACGCGACTCAACACCAGTGAGACCGTGAAATTTTGAACTTGAGCCCATTGAGAATCAGAATTAAAAGCTCGCGAAGTTTAAAGAAGTTTCGTTTTTCGGGCAACCAATTTTTGAACAACTTTCTTTATCTCTCCACTTTGTGATTTTTCACATACGAGCAGTGTATCGCCAGAATCGACAATTACCAAGTTTTTTACTCCAACAAGCGCAATAAACTTTTTTTGAGTGGTCTTAACAAAATTACCGCTGGAATCAAGCGTGATATGGTCATTTTCAATTAAATTTTCCGTATCTTTTGATAATTCATCTTTGAGGCTTTCCCAGGTTCCGACATCGCTCCACCCGAGTTTTGCCGGCAAGATTACTACTTCACTCGTTGCTACTCGCTCCATTATTCCGTAATCGATTGAAATTTTTTCACAGGTGGAATATTCGTGTGCAATAATTTTTGGCGAGTTTAAATTTCGTGCAATCTTTGCGAGGTGACGAGAAGTTTGTGGAAGATGCTCGCGAAATTTTTTTAATAATGTGTCTGTTCTCCAAACGTACAGTCCCGTATTCCAAAGGTATTTTTCTGATGAGTGAAATCGACGAGCGTGAATAATATCCGGTTTCTCGGTAAATTTTTTGAAAGAAAGAACTTTTTCACCATGGACGGGCGGTAGTTCTTTTCCGCATTTGACCCAGCCAAATTGCGTGGCGGGGAATTGTGATTCAATTTCGACAATTGCCAGTTTTTCACTACGCGCTAGTACGGCGGCAGCTCGAATTTTACGAGCTAGTTCTGCTTCATCACGGATTAGATGATCGGCGTAAAGTACGACCATTACTCCTTTTGGTTTTTGTTTTTCAAGAACTGTTGCTGCAAAACCAAGGCAAGTTGCCGTATCACGAAATGCTGGTTCGGCTAAAATATTTTTCGGTAAAATTCGCGGGGATTGTTCGTGCACGATTTTGACGAATTGTTTATTTGTTGCAACGAAAATATTTTTAAGCTTTGTTATTTTTAAAGCACGCGAAACAGCAAGTTGAAAAAGAGTTTTATTTCCAACTAACGGTTGAAATTGTTTTGGAGTTTTTTCTCGTGAAAATGGCCACAAACGTGTCCCTGTTCCACCTGCCAAAATTACAATTTGGAGAGATTTTTTCACACGCTCAATTTTAGCAGATTAATTATTCGTTGAATTTTGCGTGTGAATTTGTGTGGTGTTGTCGTTCGAAAATACGAATCCGAAAAGATCAATGTATTTAAAAAATATTATTTCTGTTTCTTTTAAGAAAGTGGCGTTTTTTAAGCTTTCTTGGTAAAAAATTTTCTAAAGAAATGACGTTGTAACGTCAAGCAATTCTTCAAATTTGACTAATGATTAATGCTAGCATGCACGCTACGTGACTTTAATTATTTTTGCATGAAACAACGTACACATTGTTTTTGGAAGGGGATTGTTTCTTTACTCATTCTTTTCTTTTTTCCTTTACAAGCATTTGCGTTTTATCAACAGGCTTTTGAGTTGGGAGGGGAAAAAGTTTCCATCCAATCAGCAGAGCAAAAAATGTCTAATAGTCCCCGGTTTCGTGAAAATGAAATATTAGTAAAGTACAAGAATGATGATAAAAAATTTCGTGTTGTTTCTCTTCCTGAGAATGCGAAAGTACCTGATTTTGTGAAGAAGTATGCATCTCGTGATGATGTGGTTTATGCTGAGCCGAATTACATAGCTCATGCTGATTTTGTGCCAAACGATACGTATTATCCTCTTCAATGGAACATGGATAATGATAGTGGCAGTGGTATCAATGCAGAGGAAGCTTGGGATACTTCTACTGGCTCAGGAGTTATAGTTGCCGTTATTGATACCGGAGTTGCTTATGAGAATTACACCAATAGCGTTAATGGTAAGGAATATTGGCAGGCGCCGGATTTAGCAGGTACGTGTTTTGTGCAGGGATATGATTTTGTTGAAGGCGATGCACATCCAAATGATGATAATAGTCATGGTACGCATGTTGCTGGGACTATAGCGCAAAAGACCAACAATAGTTTTGGTGCTGCGGGAGTTGCTCACAATGTCTGCATCATGCCAATCAAAGTACTTGATATTGATGGTAATGGTTCCTATTCAGATATAGCGGATGCTATTATTCTCGCTGTCGGTGCGGGTGCTAAGATTATTAATTTGAGTCTTGGTGGAATAGATGACTCCGCAACACTAAAAAGTGCCGTGCAATATGCTTATAATAACGGTGTAATCGTGATTGCTGCGGCGGGAAATAGTAATTCTACAGCTCCGCATTATCCTTCTTCTTACAATGAGTATGTAATTTCCGTTGGTGCTACCGATTATCTCAAACAGCGTGCTCCGTATTCAAATTACGGACCGGATGTTGATGTTGTTGCACCGGGAGGGAATGTTACTGTTGATGAGAATGGAGATGATAATTGGGACGGTGTTTTGCAAAATACTTTCCACCCTTCCACTAAACTCAGAAGTGATTTTGGTTTCTGGCTTTTTCAGGGGACATCAATGGCTGCGCCTCATGTAGCTGGTACGGCAGCATTACTGGCGTCGCATGGTAATGCGACTACTCCGGATGAAGTGCGTACAGCTTTGGAATCAACTGCGATTGATCTCGGGGTGGATGGTCGTGATGATACTTTTGGCTATGGGCTTATTGATGCAGCAGCTGCACTTGATTGGACAGTTGATTTGCCGCCGACTGTGGAGATCACCAATCCATTTGAAGGTGATGCTGTTTCTGGTGTTGTCACAATTACTGCGGATGCGACCGACAACGAAGGCATAACACGGGTTGATTTTTATATTGATAATGTTTTTTTAGATACGGACAATACGAGTCCTTATGCTGTTGATTGGGATTCGGATTCTGAAGTAACAGCTGAATCAAGTGTCCCCAGAGTTATTAAAGCTACCGCCATAGATACAATCGGGGCGGAAAGTGATGATAGTGTGACTGTGACCGTTACGGTTAACACTCCTCCCACGGCTGACGCCGGAGTAGATCAAACCGTATTCGATAACGATGGCACTGGATCAGAAGCTGTTACATTGAACGGCTCTGGAACGGATCCGGATGGAG
>Ga0209345_10003451_pt1 | contig 16295 bp, 18 predicted proteins | sample Cruoilmetagenom7_FD_187294 | JGI IMG/M metagenome (GOLD analysis project Ga0209345, IMG submission 187294) | Oil polluted marine microbial communities from Coal Oil Point, Santa Barbara, California, USA - Sample 7 (SPAdes) (version 2) | ecosystem: Environmental > Aquatic > Marine > Oil seeps ...
CGTTGATTGAGCTCACCGCCCCCACGCCCTGCAAAGTGTTCAAATGGGTCCTGCTCGACAGCCGCCGCGACTTTGTCCAGGCGAAAGCGGAAGATATCTGCCCACAAGTGCTGATGCAGGCAACCCTTGAAGGAAATCACAACACAACCGAAGGCTTTGTGATCGAGATCGACGCCAAACGCCTGCGCCCGGACTCAAGCTACGAGCTACACGTGAGCTACTGGGGCGTCATGGCGACGCTGCCCGTCGACTTCGTTTTCGACCTACCCCGGTAAAGAGAGTGTGCTACCCCTCACCTAGATAAGCTAACGGCGTGACTGATTTGCGCGCCCTCATTCACCACATGATAGGACGGACGCGGAGGACGCAGCTCCACATTCACAGAACGTTCGATCCATCGTTGATCATTTAGGTCGCGGAGTGACTTGGACAACGCGCGATCCGTAATTGGTCCTAACTCACGTTTCAATTCCGAAAAGACCTTTGGCCTGCTCGCAACGGCGAGCACAGGAACCGTCCAAATTTTCCTTACAAGAACCGCACCAACAGCATCTCGCGTGGCAACATCTATCCGATGAGCGATGGGAGCTATCTCCTGCCCCCGTGGGGTAAGACGAAATTCTGGCCGAAGGGGGTGGCCATGCCCTGGATTCCGCTCCAGAAAACCCAAATCTTCCAAATGACGAAGTGACTGCACAAAAGCAGTCCGACTAGCACCCGATGCAGTAAGTAAAGGCGCCTGCCGCCCCGACACACCTTCATGCATCAGCGCAAGAACCTTCAGCGCCCATGCGCGTGATGTTATTTTGACAAGCATCTCTATGTCCATTTAATATAGTATATATATTTTTAAAGGAGAGACAACACAATGCCGGCCATCCAGCTCGAAAACACACTCACCCTCGCTCTTTCCGTGCGCGACAGACACGCGAGTGCAAAATGGTACGTGAAAATGCTCGGCTTTGAGCTACTGTTTCATGCAGATGACGCAGGATGGAGTGAATTGCAGACGAAAACCGCCGGCGTGACACTTGGCTTAGGAGAACAAACGAAACCTTCACCCGGTAATACGGTTCCGGTTTTTGGGGTCGCCGACATTGTCTCCGCCCGAAACGCCCTGGAAGAGGCCAACGTCAAGTTCGATGGTCCAACAGAGACCATCGAAGGAATGGTCAGCACAGCTACATTTTATGATCCAGATGGCAACGCTTTGATGATCGCGCAAGATCTAAGCAACGAAAGATAAATGGGATTATTCAAACCTATTGCCAAACTTCTCTGTCCGGGGGAAACCCTTCGGCGGTAGGCGACCGGCCTGAGCACGGGTGCCCATCCAGTCTTTAAGCTCGGTCTTGGTAAAGCTGCGTCCGCGGCCTGAACGATCAAAGATCGTGAGACCTTCTTTCAATGTGAATGTCTTCACATCACTCAGGCCGCCATCCTTGTATTTCTGCAGTCGCACGCCTTTGCCACGGCCCATCTCCGGTACATCATCGATCTTGAAGAGCAGCAATTTACGGTTCTCCCCAATCACGGCCACATGGTCCCCGTCGACGACTGCGCAAGCGCACGCTTCATTATCGCTAGACACATTGATGGTCTGCTTACCAGGGCGACGAAGCGCCACAACCTCGTCTTCCGGCACGATGAAACCATGCCCGGTGCGCGAGGCGACCAGCAGTTTCCGACCAGGCTTATGGATGAAGAGCGACACAATGTCGTGTCCTTCTTCCATGTCGATGAAGAAACGCAGTGGCTGACCATGGCCCCGACCGCCAGGAAGGCGGTCTGCCGGGATCGTGTAGAACCGGCCATCGGTCGCAAACAACAGTATTTTGTCTGTCGTTTCTGCATGGAAGACGAAGCGTTCCCGGTCACCCTCTTTATATTTGAGGTCGCTGGTTTTCTCCATGTGGCCTTTAAGAGCACGGATCCAGCCTTTGTCTGAACAGACGATCGTGACCGGCTCTTTCTCAATCATCGCTTCAAGCGGCACATCTTCCAATACGGGGGCGTCGCTGAGCGTGGAACGCCGGCGGCCAAGATCTGTCTTCGGGCCATATTCCTTTTTGAGTTCGCTGATTTCGCCTGAAATAACCCTCCATTGGTCACCATCGGATTTCAGCAATGCGCGGATCTTTTTGCCTTCTGCTTTGAGGTCCCGATTTTCTTTTCTGATCTCCAGCTCTTCAAGCTTGCGAAGAGCCCGAAGGCGCATGTTGAGGATCGCCTCAGCCTGATTGTCCGTGAGGTCAAACGCCTTCATCATAAATTGCTTAGGCTCATCTTCCTCTCGGATGATGCGGATCACCTCATCAAGGTTCAGATAAGCAATCAGATAGCCTGCAAGAATTTCAAGGCGGCGCTCAATCTTCTCAAGCCTGAACGTGTTGCGTCGAACCAGTACCACCTTGCGGTGATCAAGCCAGGCTTGCAGCGCATCGCGCAGGTTCATCACACCCGGCACCTGGCCCGCGGAGAGAACATTCAGGTTGAGCGGAATACGCACTTCCAGATCACTCACCTTGAAGAGCGACTCCATAAGATGTTCCGGCTCCACATTGCGCGACTTCGGCACAAGCACCAGACGAACATCTTCGGCGGACTCATCCCGAATGTCGTCAAGCAATGGAAGCTTCTTTGCGAGCAGAAGATCAGCAATCCGCTCAATCAGCTTTGCTTTTTGAACCTGATAGGGAATTTCGGTAATGACAATTTCCCAGCTGCCACGCGCACCTTCTTCTCGTTCCCATCGTGCCCGAAGACGAAATCCACCCCGGCCCGTCGCATAAGCTTCCTGAATGGACTCTTTTGTTTCAATGATCACCCCGCCGGTCGGAAAGTCAGGACCCGGAACCATCTCCACCATTCTCGCAGCAGTTGTGTTCGGGTGTTTGATCAGATGCAGGGCGGCCGTACAGAGCTCCCCCACATTGTGCGGGGGAATGCTGGTCGCCATGCCAACAGCAATACCATTTGCGCCATTGGCGAGTAGATTGGGGAAGTTTGCGGGCAAGACGACCGGTTCGCGTTCCTCCCCATCATAGGTCTCACGAAAGTCAACCGTATCATCGTCAATGCCATCCAGCAGACGCTGGGCAACCTCTGTGAGCCGCGTCTCCGTGTACCGCATCGCTGCAGCGTTATCACCGTCAATGTTGCCGAAATTGCCCTGCCCCTCCGCCAAGGGGTAGCGCTGGGCAAATTCCTGGGATAGGCGCACCAGGGCATCATAAATCGCCTGGTCCCCGTGCGGGTGATAGCGGCCCATCACGTCACCCACGATACGAGCTGATTTCTTAAACCCCGATTTCGGGTCCAGCTTCAGCTGTCGCATCGCATGGAGCAGGCGCCGATGTACTGGCTTCAGGCCGTCGCGCACGTCTGGCAGCGCCCGGTGCATGATGGTCGAGAGTGCATAGGCGAGATAGCGCTCTTCCAGCGCTTCGCGCAGATTGACTTCCTGATCAGGTATTTCGGGGGGCAATGTGGCCTTTGTCATCTTGGCTTTATAGCGAGATTCGGGCGCTCTCCCATCCGAAATTCGCTGGAATAAGACAAACTTCGGCCATCACCGTGAGGCTGCACACTGCGACGCCCCGGGATCGCCCCTCCGCGACAACGAGTCGCAAACCGTGAAACAGGGGGCAATGCCGAAAAATCCCTGATAGTTCCTGACAGATAGCCACACCGGAAGGTATCTGTTCCGATGGCCTGGTGGTTTGCCTGGCCCGACCATCTCAGCAATAGTAAGGCAATAGCCGACGTGGCAAATAACCACCAACCATTCCCCACGTCTGCCCAAACTCACAAGACTGGCCGGAGAGTGTTCCATGAGTGCTGTAGAAGTATCGCCCAACCAGATTGAAGACTGTTTGGAACGTATTGCCACAATCCATGGTGACCCAACGGACCTCGTCTACAAGCGTCTCTTCGACAAACACCCCACCATGCGAGATCTCTTCATCCTGGATCGCGACGACAGCGTGAAGGGAAACATGCTTGCGCAAGTCATCGAGTGTTTCCTCGACTTCACGGGCGAGAAACATTATGCGTCCAGCCTCATTGCAACTGAGAAAATCAATCACGACCAAATTGGTGTTCCGCCGGAGACGTTTGAGACGTTCTTTACAAATGTCGTAGAGACATTTCGCGACATTCTCGGTGATGGATGGACGGCGGAAGACGAAGCAGCCTGGAATGATCTGATTACAGATTTAAGTAAATCCGTTGCCAGCCAATGAAATTTCGACACCCGCAGTCGCCATGCATTACGGAAATTTCCAAAAAAATTTCGCAGAAACTTCGAAAATAGTCCTTTAGACTTACACACTTGGAAAAACGTCCGTTCCAAGATGGTGCAGAATGCAATGAAATAGAAAGCGATGGGCGGTTCTTCCGCAATCTAATAAAATTCTTCACAAAATTTTTAACGCCTGTAAGGAGTTAATAGTTAGCATCGTCGAATAATTGGAACGACTATCGAGAAATGCCATGTCATCGACCGATTACGATCTCAGCGTATTGACAGCAATGTTTGTCGACGACAGTCCTTACATGCGCAAACTCATCCACGATCTGTTGATCCTGATGGGCATGAGCAAAGTAGTCACAGCTGCAGACGGTGAGGTCGGCTTAAAACTCTATAAAGAGCAGGTCCCTGACCTTTTGATCACCGATGCCAGCATGGCGCCTATGGATGGTTTCGAGTTTGTGCGCCGTATCCGCATGGACCCGGATAATCCAAATCCTTTTGTCCCTATCATTATGCTTTCCGGTCACGTTGAGATGTCAAACATCGAAAAGGCACGGGACTACGGCGTAACTGAATATCTGGCCAAACCGGTCTCGGCTCAAAGTCTCATGACCCGGGTGATCAGCGTAATTGAGCGCCCTCGGCAGTTTGTAAAAGTCGGCCCCTATTTTGGCCCAGACCGCCGTCGACACACAGACGATGTCTACTTTGGTGACGACAAACGCGGCGAAGAAGCCCTCCAAACACAACAGTCTGACGATGGAGACACCTGGGCGATCTGATATTCGCCGACACGGTCACCCTGCGCAAAATAATCTGATGAAAGTCTGAAACATGACAACCAAAGCCGACAAAAGTGATGAAGGGAAAGGTAAGCCGCCCAGCGGACAACGCAGCGGCAACAAGAAGGGTGATCCTTGTGAATTCATCAACCCTCCGAACCTGCTATTGGCAAAGGTCACCCATGACCTAAGCCTCAAGCACGTCCAAAACCTAACAGAGAGCAAGTTCAGACCTGACAAGACGCGCATGCAGAAGATGACCAAGCTCATCACGCAAAATGAAGAACGCTGTGTTGCAACCCTGAACGAGAAGATCAAACAAATTGAGCCCGTATATCGGGATTTGCAGAACGGTACGCTTCCCGCTCGAGAGGCCTTTGCAGATGATTGCAAGCATATCTATGGCGCGGCAAAAGCCCTTGATCACATGCCTGTCATTCGGATCACCGCCTCCCTGCTGCGCTACCTTCAAACGTACAAATCTGACAAACCGATGGACCCGGCAATCTTTTCAGCCCACCTTGACGCTCTTTTCAACAGAAACGCGCTTGATGTGAGACTTGATGCACCGACAAAACTGGTGCTGACAGCTCTGGAAACCCTCGTGGACCACGCAATCGCAGCAAGCGCGTAGTCCTTCCATCAAGCTCCAGGGTTGACGTTTGACGTATTTGATAGTCGCTCGATCAACCGATACCGCGCATCTGGCAAGCGCCCATGAAAGGGGCCAAACAGATGGCGTTCTAGAAAATGTCCTGTGAGCCGAAGGCCATCAGCAACATCTTTTGGTTCTGCCGCGGTAATCCGTCCCCCAACAAGAAAGGCCGGCAAGCGATAAAGCCTCTTCTCATAGGGTTCGCCCGCCTCCCGACTAACCGCCCGTCCTGTTTTTGGCGAAACATAGACAAGATCCTCAGAACTTCCTGTCGCTGCGCATTGGGTTAGATCGAGACCAAAACCAAGTTCCTGAAGCAACCCTAACTCAAACCGAACAAACACGGCAGGCCAGACGTCGGGCTCCTCCAGCGTATCAAGCAGAATGGTGAAGGCATCATAGAGGGCTGGATGGTCCTCTCTTTCAGGAAGGGCTGAGACGACCGCGCATGCGCCTGTCAGGGCAGCAAGCGACAGAGGGTCCTCCATCAGCACCCCAGCTCTCGCCCTGACCAGATCGATTGTGAAATTGCCGAGATGTTCTGGCAGCCGCGCCCGCCACGTGACACTGACGCTATTGCCTGGTTGCAGAACCGGCTTCATCCGACGCGACGCCCCACCCCGCACGAGGCCTGCGTGACGTCCATGTTCAGCCGTGAAGAGTTCGACGATCGCACTGGTTTCCCCATGCGATTTGGCCGACAGCACAACACCCTGGTCACGCCACTCCACTGTGAACACCTCCCGAACCCACAGCGCTCAAAGCGCTGGGGCGACAATCTTGTCTAATCTTTGGGAAAGTCTAACCCCATTTCCTGGAACCGTTCTCGTTCTTCGCCCCATTTCTCACGAACTTTGACATGCAGGAACAGGTGAACTTTATGACCGAAAAGCTCTGCCATTTCTTCCCGCGCCAATTGGCCAATGATCTTAAGGGACTGCCCGCCTTTACCGATCACGATTTTCTTCTGACTATCGCGTTCGACATAGATGATCTGTTCGACCTTGGCACTACCGTCTTTGTGACCCGTCCATTTTTCCGTCTCGACAGTCAGCGAGTACGGAATTTCTTCGTGCAGGCGGAGATAAAGTTTTTCACGCGTGATTTCGGCCGCCATGGAGCGAAGCGGGATGTCTGCAATCTGATCTTCTGGATAGTGCCAGGGGCCAACCGGCATTATCCCCGCAAGATGCGTCTTCAGGTCCTTTAGCCCATGTCCCTTTTCCGCAGAGATCATAAACACATCAGAGAACTCTGCTGCCTCCGAAAGCCGCGCTGTCAGGGCCAAGAGGTCTTCGTGTTTTACGAGATCGATTTTGTTGAGCGCCAGCATCGCTGATCGACCTGACTTTTTCAGGCCAGCGAGAATGCGCTCCACGTCTTCGTCAATGCCACGCTGCGCATCAACAAGCAGCACAACGGCATCCGCATCTGCAGCTCCACCCCAAGCTGCCTCCACCATTGCCCGATCCAACCGGCGTCGGGGCTGGAAAATGCCTGGCGTGTCAACGAACACAATCTGAGCATTTCCTTCCAGAGCGATGCCGCGAATGCGCGCGCGTGTGGTCTGCACCTTGTGCGTTACGATGGAGACCTTGGAACCCACCATTGCGTTAAGCAATGTCGATTTGCCTGCATTGGGTGCGCCGATAAGCGCGACAAAGCCACATTTTGTTTCGCCAGCACCAACAGGTGCACTGGTATCCGTCATATCTCAATTCCTTCGCGCGCCAACAGCATCTCTGCGGCCGCCTGTTCTGCAGCTCGTTTGGACGGCCCGACAGCCATCACAGGGGCAAGCCCTTTAACCGATAATTCAATCTGAAACTCAGGGGCATGGTCTGGCCCGCTTCGACCGACTGCCGTGTAACCAGGCAGACCCTTTTTGTTCGCCTGCGCCCACTCCTGCAGTACCGTTTTGGCATCCCGCGGCGGTGCTGTCATCGCTTCTAACAATGGCCCCCACCAGGTCTCAATGAAGGCTCGAGCAACCGAAATGCCACCATCAAGGTAGAGAGCTGCAATCACCGCTTCGCAGGCATCTGCCAGAATACTGCCCCGGTCCCGCGCACCTGCTTTGTCCTCACCCTTCGTCATCCGAAGGGCGTCGCCGATTTTCAAGTCCCGCGCAACCGCCGCGCAAGTCTCCGCCCGAACCAATCCGTTCAAACGCACAGCCAGATCGCCTTCTGGTTCAGCCGGATATCGGTGATAAAGCATGTCGGAGACAGCAAGACCCAATACGCGATCACCCAAAAACTCCAACCGTTCATACCCAATCTCACCTTCGGCCAGAGCCTGGCTTCCGTGGGTCAACGCACGGCGCAGCAAGGCTTGATCCGCGAATTGATATCCAATCCGTCCCTCAAGTGCTGCTAATTCATCCGTCATGGGTAGGTATCTTCAATTGAGCCCGTCGAACATACGTTCGTAACGCGCGGCACCAAACCAGCGCCAAAACTCCCATATCCGGGCAGATCCGTCAGTCGAGAAGAAGATGATTTGCGCCTTCCCAACAAAATTCTCAAGCGGAACATACCCGACAGAGCTTGGGACGCGGCTATCACTCGAATTATCTCGATTGTCGCCCATCATGAAATAGTGCCCCTCAGGCACCCGATAGACACCGGTATTGTCCCCAAGCCCGTTAGGCACCAGATCAAGCGTAATGTGTTGCACACCGTTTGGCAGCGTCTCCACGTATTGCGCATGCCCCCGAGCATTACCTGCTGCGTCGCGCTCAACGAAATCTTCGATCCGCTCACGAGGTACCGCTTTGCCATTAATATGGAGGACGGAATTTCGCATCTGGATTTCATCGCCAGGCAGTCCAATGACGCGCTTAATATAGTCGGTGCGGTTATCAGTGGGCAGTTTGAAGACGGCGATGTCGCCGCGCTCCGGCTCACTGCCCAAAATGCGCCCGTCGAAAAGCCCGAGGCTGAACGGAAACGAATGGCGCGAATATCCATATGAATATTTGGATACGAAGAGATAATCCCCGATCAACAATGTCGGGATCATAGAGCCCGTCGGAATGTTAAATGGCTGAAAAAGGAAAGTGCGAATGACCAGGGCAATCAGAAGCGCATAGGCAATCGTCTTGACGTTTTCTGCCCACGCCAGTTCTCGCAGGCTCTTCATTTTCTCGGTCATTAACGTCCGCACTCACTCAAATAGGTCAGAAGTGGCGGGACCATACCACAAACGCAGCAATGTCACGCATCTCCAACGATTAAGGAATAACGTGCCCTATGATGTGACTGGAATGGCTGAAATGATCACGATTGCCTGCGCCATCGGCCCATCATCTGTGATGGTGAGATGAATTTGAGCCTCCATCCCCGCCGGCACCATTTTGGCCAGACGCTCAGCCGCACCGCCTGTCAGTGCCATTGTCGGCTGACCAGATCGCAGATTGACGACCCCCATATCCCGCCAAAAGACACCCTGCCGGATGCCCGTCCCTAAGGCTTTGGAGCACGCTTCTTTAGCGGCAAATCTTTTTGCATAGGAGGCTGACCGGTTTTTGCGGCGCTCTGATTTCGCCCGTTCAATATCTGTGTAAAGCCGGTTGATGAACCGCTCACCGTGCCGCTCAAGCGTCCGTTCAATACGGGTAATGTCGATAATATCGTTCCCGATGCCGAGAATCATATGAAGCCCTCAGATTTATGAGGTGCTCAGTGTCTCCGTCCGGGCCGCATCCATCAAGGCCCGCATTTTCTCTATGGACGCATCAAGTCCAATAAAAATCGCTTCGCCGATGAGAAAGTGGCCGATATTGAGCTCTTTGACTTCTGCGATAGCAGCGACGGGGCTCACCGTATCAAAGGTCAGCCCATGGCCGGCGTGGACCTCAAGCCCCAGTTCAGAGCCGACAGCGGCAGCTTCCTGAAGCCGCTCCAGCTCGCTGCCAGCGGCCGCGCCGTTGCCTTCATAACACGCATCGCAATAAGCACCGGTGTGAAGTTCCACGACGGGCGCCTTCAAGGAGACAGCGGCCTGCAATTGATTAGGGTCCGCCTCAATAAAAAGGGAGACCCGGGCTGAGGCTGCCAAAAGATCAGCCACCATTGGGGCCAATCGGTTGTGCTGTCCAGCAGCATCCAATCCGCCTTCGGTGGTACGTTCCTCCCGATTTTCGGGCACCAGACAGACAGCGTGCGGGCGATGGCGAAGGGCGATCGCCATCATCTCATCCGTTGCTGCCATCTCCAGATTGAGCGGCAGCGTCAGCTCCCCCATCAATCGATCAATATCTTCATCGGAGATATGGCGACGGTCTTCGCGCAAATGCGCTGTAATGCCGTCTGCACCGGCCGCTGCAGCAAGGTGAGCGGCCCGCAGCGGATCCGGATGTCCACCGCCCCGGGCATTCCGGATAGTGGCGACGTGGTCAATGTTCACGCCAAGCCGTAATTTATGTCCGTCAGTCATTTAACCCTCACACTCAGCATTACAGCTCAGCGATTGCACCCTGATCCTCGGCATGACCGTCTCTCAAAGCAGCCTTTTTCGCCAAACGGTCGCGCCGCTTTGCTTGATAGGCTTCCACCGTACTGCGCGTGAGGTAATAAATAATACCGCCCACGACAAGACCCAATGGAACGCCGCCTACCAGCATTGGCACTAGGACCGGCAAAACGCCTTCCAACGCTTGCCCCGAGAGCATGTCCGCTTGCAGCTCTGGTTCAGACGGCGCTTCAGAACCCTGAAGCATCCAATAGCCCAGATCGTAGGTCGCGATCCAAATGAAGGGGAAGGTAAGAGGATTGCCCACAAACGTGCCAAAAGCTGAGGCGATCAGGTTGCCTCGCAACACCCAAGCAACTGCAAAGCCAATGGCAAAATGAAAGCCAAGAAAGGGTGTGAATGAAGCAAACGCCCCCGCAGCGACCCCAAGAGCCACCGCATGAGGTGTCCCTCCAAGACGCCACACCCGTCGCCAGCCATATTGAAACGCGCGCTTCCAACCCAACCGAGGCCAGACAAGCTCTCTCAGACGTTCAATGGGATGGAGTTCTACACGGCGGCGAAACATGAAACCCTACTTTAGCCCCCGACTGCCAGGCTTGATCGCAGGAATAGCAGCCAATTCCGGCGGCAATTTGTCCGCTTCATAGGCCGGGACCGACAATTGCGTCAGCGATGCGAGCTTCACGCCAATTCTTGCCTTACCGCTGGAACGGTCGATGAGACAGGCTGCCCCAACAACACTCCCACCAGCAGCGCGGATCGCGGCAATGGCTTCCTTGGACGAAAGGCCTGTTGTGACAATATCCTCAACCATCAGGACGCGGGTGCCCTTCGGGATGTCAAATCCACGTCTCAGTGTGAATTCACCGTCGACACGTTCCAGAAAGATGGCAGGAACGCCCAGCTGCCGTCCCATCTCGTAGCCGACAATGACGCCACCCATGGCAGGCGACACGACAAGGTCAATAGGCTTTTTGATGAGGTCGCGGACATTCTTTGCCAAGGCCTTGCAAAGGCGTGCTGCCCGCTTGGCATCCATCAACGCACGGGCGCACTGCAAATAGCGGCTGGAATGAAGTCCCGAAGACAGCACAAAATGTCCATCCAGAAGAGCTCCTGCGTCAGAGAATTCCTTCAATACCCGTTTTTCGTTCATGTCTTTTTGTACCAGCTTTTAGTTGTCGGGCTCTTAAGAGCCCATTTTCACACCCGGCTAATTGCGTTGACCACAGACAAGCCTTTCAGGGCATTTATAATACGAGTCGCATGTTTAAGGTCGCGCACATCAACATCCACTTCCATGTCATAGAAATCGACATCGCGCTGGGCGAGCGTCATGTTGTTTATATTACCGTCATAGTCGGCAATCAGCGTCGAAATTGAGCCTAAGGCACCAACTTCATTTGACGCCCGGATGTTCAAGCGACTGGTAAAGGTCTCCGCGTCCGTCCCAGGCGTCTCCCAAGCAACGTCGACCCAACGGTTCGTTTCCCCGTCGAACTCTTCCAGTTTCGGTGACGAAATTGGATAAACGATCACGCCCTCACCAGGTGTAATAATGCCGACGATGCGATCTCCGGGCAGCGGAAATGTGTTTCTGGCAAACCGGATAGCATGTCCGCGCTCTCCGCCACGCAGGCGTACAAGCGGTTTTGCATTCAGCGGATCTCCATCATCTGCTGATCGGGATTTCGCCTTCTTCCGAGGTTTTCCTTTTTTTGACGACGGATACACTTGTTCCAGTATCTCATGAGCAGACAAAAGCCCCTCACCCACCGCTCCGAACAATTCATCCAGATCAGCATATCCCAACGAACCAAGGGCGCGCTCAACAATGCCGTCGGCAGCGTCTTTTTCAGCTGCTTCAAATATGGAGCGCACCATCTGTCGCCCAAGAAGCGTGAACTCTTCTAACTGTTCCTGGCGAAGCGCACGACGGATCGCAGAGCGTGCCTTGCCCGTGACAACATAACCCTCCCAAATGGGAACGGGGCGTTGTGCTTTAGACCGCACAATCTCGACTTCGTCCCCGTTCGCCAGCGGTGTTCGCAGCGGCAGGTGACGACCATTGATCTTACAACCGACGCAGCTATCACCAACTTCCGTATGAACGGCATAAGCAAAATCAAGCGCAGTGGCGCCGCGGGGTAGATTAATCAGCATGCCTTTTGGCGTGAAACAAAACACCTGATCAGAAAAAAGCTGCAGCTTTGAGTGTTCCAGAAATTCTTCAGCGGAACTTCCATGCTCCAGCATCTCGACCAGCTGCCTGAGCCAGCCAAATGTGCCAACGTACGCATCGTCAGATTTCTGATGGTCAGGGTTCTTGTAGATCCAATGCGCGGCAATGCCATATTCCGCCACATCGTGCATATTCTGTGTACGGATTTGTATTTCAACGCGCTTTTGTTCGGGCCCGACAATTGTCGTATGAATGGATCGGTATCCATTGTTTTTCGGGGTCGAAATGTAGTCTTTGAAACGCCCAGGCACGCTAGGCCAGCGGCGATGCAAAACCCCGAGCGCACGATAACAATCTGCCTCATCCGCGACGAGCACTCGGAAGGCAAAAATGTCTGACAATTGCTCCAATGATGCAGAGCGACTCTGCATTTTTCGCCAGATCGAAAAGGGTCGTTTCTGGCGTCCCCGCACTTCTATATCAACATCTGTCCCCTCAAAGAGAGACAGTATCTGCCCGCGAATACGCTCAATGACGTCCCCGCTTTCAGAGCGAAAATCTTCAAGCCTGGCTTCAATCGCCTGCCGAGCCTCAACATTGATGACCTGGAAGGAAAGATCCTCAAGTTCCTCACGAAACTCGTGCATGCCCATGCGACCGGCAAGCGGCGCATAAATGTCGAGTGTTTCCTGGGCAATTCGGCGGCGCTTCGCCTCTCTAGGGATATGATGGAGCGTGCGCATGTTATGCAAGCGGTCCGCGAGCTTCACCAGAAGCACCCGAATATCATTCGACATGGCGAGCAGAAATTTTCGGAAATTCTCTGCCTGCTTCGCGTCTTCACTGTCCCACTCAAGCTGGGATAGCTTTGTAACACCGTCGACAAGACCCGCTATCTCCTCACCAAACAGAGAGGCAATGTCTTCCGGTGTTGCTTCGGTGTCTTCAATCGTGTCGTGCAGGAGCCCGGTGATAATTGTCGCTGCATCAAGCCGCAAATCAGTCAAGATGCCCGCAACTTCAATCGGATGGGAGAAATAGGGGTCGCCCGAGTGCCTGAGCTGATGGCCATGCATCTTTGTGGCATAGACATAGGCGCGATTGATCAAGGCCTCGTCCGCGACCGGATCGTAGGCCAGCACCTTGTCCACCAGTTCATACTGGCGCAGCATCACCACCCATGCCTTTCCCACTGCCTATTTGGCAGCAATCAACAAAATCAGTGCCCAAAACGAAAAACGCCGCCCTCAAAGCAAATGCCGGGCGGCGCTTTCTCAGACGGGGTTTCGACAATTCAACCCCTATGCGTAAAGCGCTGCTCAATCATATTCCTCAGTCTCAGGCGCGCGAGGCGGCGCAGGCGCATCAATCTGAGCCTGGAGAGCTCGCAGAAGCTCATCTTCGCTCATCCGGTCGCCTTCGCCCAACTGAACCTCAGAAGTAGCAGCACCATCTTCGTCCTCAGCACCATCGTCACCCAGAATGCCTTCTGGCTCATCATCATCAACACGTTTCTGCATGTCTTCGATAATGTCTTCGCGAATTTCTGCTGGAATAACGGTTTCCTCAGCGATTTCTCGCAGTGCAACAACTGGATTTTTGTCATTGTCGCGGTCGATGGTCAGTTCAGAACCAGCAGACATGGCACGGGCGCGATGGGCCGCCATTAGGACAAGATCAAAACGATTGGGGACCTTGTCTACGCAGTCTTCTACAGTCACGCGAGCCATGCAGTCACACTCCGGGCGCTAGGGGAATTTAGATTCGGGTCTGTTTAAGCGGGATATCGGTCAAACGCAAGCGAAAACAGCGGTTTAGCCCCTTCTTTTCAGGCTTTTGAAGCACTATCCAGCCGAACAAGCACCGCACGGTCAGCTCCTGGCTGCGCCGCCAATAACTCTGAAACCGACACCGAGAGCACAGGATGCCGCCATTCCGGGGCTAATTCTGCAAGCGGCCCGAGCACGAACGCGCGCTCTGCAGCTCTGGGATGGGGCAAAATCAACCTATTTTCAGCAGTTTCATGAAGAATTAGCCCGTTATAGTCAATCAGATCAAGATCAAGGGTGCGTTCCTCCCATCGGTGCGACCGTACACGGCCAAACGCCGCCTCAATCCGGTGCAATTGTTTGAGCAGCTCCAATGGGTCTAGGGCGGTGGAGATACGAGCGACGGCATTCACAAAATCTGGCTGAGCATAAGGAGTAACAGCAGGCGTCTGGTAAAACGGTGACGCGGCTTCCACCCGCAGGCCATAAGTCGGAAATTGGCCCAAGGCAGCCTCAAGGCCCTTACGAGGTGGCCCCCAGGGTCCAGGCAGGTTTGCACCCAACGCGACCAAAATCATGTAGCTCTCCGCCCACTTGGCAACAGCACCTGCGCTTGCTGCAAATTCTCCCCCGGTCTATCAGTGGGCCCCGACCTGTTCCAGTCAGAAAGCCACTTGAGACATCATGGACCCGACCTTTACGCCCGAAGCTCCCCTTGATTGCCCCCTTTGTCCAAGACTGGTGGATTTTCGTACCGCGAACCAGCATGCCCATCCGGATTGGTTCAACGCGCCTGTACCCTCCCTTGGGTCAGACAAAGTCCGGCTTCTGGTAATGGGTCTGGCACCAGGTCTTCAAGGAGCTAACAGAACAGGACGGCCTTTTACCGGCGACTGGGCCGGTGATCTGCTCTACCCCACCCTTTTGGAGTTTGGCTTTGCGAAGGGCATCTATGACGCCCGAGCAGACGATGGCCTGGAACTCGTCGATTGCATGATCTCCAATGTCGTGCGCTGTGTACCTCCCCAGAACAAACCCACCGGCCCCGAAGCGAAGATGTGCCGTGGGTTTCTGGAAGCCCGTCTTGCCGCCCTGCCCAACCTTGAGGTCATCATTTCCCTTGGTCGCGTGTCCCATGAAAATGTGATCAGTGCCTATGGCAAAAAACGAGCGGCCTTCACATTCGCGCATGGCGCTAAGCATGACCTTGACGAGGGCGTCACGCTTTTCGACAGCTATCATTGCTCCCGCTACAACACCAACACGGGCCGCCTGACTGAAGCCATGTTCCATGACGTGTTCCGGGCGGCGAAAGAGCATCTGTCCCGCTAGACGGAATTCAAAACAATAGGCCACGTGCGCGCCGCTCGTTTCCTGTCTAAACTACTTTCAAACAGAAGATCTAATTCTCAGGGGGAAGACATGTCCGCGCAAAAAGACGCTACAGAAGCCACCAAAACGGCGCAGGCCGCCACCCAGAAGATACTGCCGGAAGACACGAGCGAAGATTTTGATCTCGCGTCCAACGGGTTCATCGGCACCATCCCCGACGCTAAAGTCGTCAACGATGCTGGCAACACAGTCTGGGATATGTCGCGGTTTGATTTCATCAAGGATGAAGCCCCGGACACTGTGAACCCAAGCCTCTGGCGCCAGGCCAAGCTCAACAGCATCCATGGCCTCTTCAAGGTGACTGACGGCATCTATCAGGTGCGCAATTTCGACCTCTCAAACATCACCTTCATCGAAGGAGACACCGGCTATATCGTCATTGATCCTTTGATCTCTGCAGAGCCTGCCGCTGCCGCATTGGCCCTGATGCGCGAACATCGCGGCGACAAGCCGGTGACCGCCGTCATCTACACTCACAGCCATGTCGATCACTATGGCGGGGTCAGAGGTGTCATCAGCGACGAGGACATAGCAAACGGCCTGCAAATCATTGCCCCGGAAGGCTTCCTGGAAGCAGCCGTCAGCGAGAACGTGCTCGCTGGCAACGCTATGGGACGCCGCGCGACGTACATGTATGGCTCCATGTTGCCTCCTGGGCCTAAAGGACATGTGGATGCGGGCCTCGGCAAGACCGTCTCTGTTGGCAAGGTGAGTCTTGTACCACCAACCATCAGCATATCCGAGACAGGCGAAACTTTGACGGTGGATGGCGTAGAGATCG
>Ga0209345_10003452_pt1 | contig 16292 bp, 15 predicted proteins | sample Cruoilmetagenom7_FD_187294 | JGI IMG/M metagenome (GOLD analysis project Ga0209345, IMG submission 187294) | Oil polluted marine microbial communities from Coal Oil Point, Santa Barbara, California, USA - Sample 7 (SPAdes) (version 2) | ecosystem: Environmental > Aquatic > Marine > Oil seeps ...
TAGAAACTAGAAACTAGAAACTAGAAATGTTTTGTTATTTCCTAATTCTTGAAAAATTTACAAATAATTATAAATCTTCAATACAATAGCAAAAGCAAATTCATGCATCAATCATTTCAATAAAAAGGGTTTCAAATTCTAAACATTTCGCTGTATATTTGCTGTTTAGAATTAATCTTAATAAAATTAAAAGAAAAAGCGTAGCTTTTTCTTTATTAGTCATAAATAAATGAAACTTAACAAACAAGACATATTAAAAGCTTTAGAGACTATTTCGGCTCCTGGCGAAGGAAAAAATATGGTGGAAAGTGGTGCAGTTAAAAATGTGGTAACCTTTGCTGATGAGGTGATTGTGGATATTGTTATAAATAACCCAAGTCTTCAAGCAAAAAAGAAAACTGAAGTAGAAATCATGAAAACTATTCATGATTTGGTGTACGAAAAAGCTAAAATTACGGTCAATGTTAAAGTAGAAACAGCTGTAAAAGCAACGCCTAATGTTATAAAAGGAAAAGCTATTCCTGGCATTCAAAACATTGTTGCTGTAGCTTCTGGAAAAGGAGGGGTTGGTAAATCTACAGTCACTTCTAATCTAGCTGTTACTTTAGCTAAAATGGGTTTTAAAGTTGGTGTTTTAGATGCAGATATTTATGGACCATCTATACCAATCATGTTTCAAGTTGAAAACGAAAAACCTTTAGCTGTAAATGTTGAAGGAAAATCGAAAATGAAACCTGTTGAGAGTTATGGCGTAAAAATATTATCTATAGGCTTCTTTACGCAACCCGATCAGGCAGTTGTTTGGCGAGGACCAATGGCAGCAAAAGCTTTAAATCAAATGATTTTCGATGCACATTGGGGAGAATTAGATTTCATGTTAATCGATTTGCCTCCAGGAACAGGAGATATCCATTTAAGTATTATGCAGTCCCTTCCAATTACTGGTGCTGTTGTTGTTAGTACACCTCAAAATGTGGCTCTAGCAGATGCTAAAAAGGGTGTAGCTATGTTTCAGCAGGAAAGCATTAATGTGCCTGTATTAGGCATTATAGAAAACATGGCATACTTTACACCAGAAGAGTTGCCAGATAATAAATATTATATCTTCGGAAAAGAAGGCGCTAAACATTTATCTGAAGATCTAAACGTTCCTTTTTTGGGAGACATTCCATTGGTGCAAAGTATTCGTGAAGCTGGAGATGTTGGTCGTCCAGCAGCCATGCAAACTGCAACTCTTTTAGAGGCTTCTTTTGAAAAACTTACGCAAAGCGTAGTACAGGAAGTGGTAAAACGAAATACCAGTTTGCCACCTACAGAAGCTATTAAAATTACAACCATGGCTGGATGTTCAGCAGTTAAAAAATAACAGATGACTACAGAAGAATTAACAGTAAATATTGAAAAAGCTTTAGATGAAATTCGTCCGTTTTTACAAAATGATGGTGGTGATATTTCATTACACTCCATAGAAGATGATAGGCTTGTTAAAGTACAATTACAAGGTGCTTGTGTAGGATGTAGCGTCAACCAAATGACTCTAAAATCTGGCGTTGAAATGACTATTAAGAAGTATGCGCCTCAAATAGAGCAAGTTATTAATATTGAAGCCTAAATGTGACTTTTGTCACATTAATTTAATAAAGTAAATAATAACTTTGTCTTTTGAAACTAACAATTCATGATTAAAACAGATATTCTTATTATTGGAGCTGGTCCAACAGGTTTATTTACCGTTTTTGAAGCTGGACTTTTAAAATTAAAATGTCATCTTATTGATGCATTGCCACAGCCTGGCGGACAATGTTCAGAAATATATCCAAAAAAACCTATTTACGATATTCCTGCATATCCAGAAATTCTTGCTGGCGATTTAACCGATAAATTATTAGAACAATGCAAGCAGTTTGAACCTGGTTTTACATTAGGAGAGCGTGCAGAAACAATAGAAAAACAAGAGGATGGAAGTTTTATTGTTACTACCAACAAAGGCACAAAACATCAAGCTCCTGTAGTTGCTATTGCTGGTGGATTAGGAAGTTTTGAACCTAGAAAACCTTTAATTCATAACATAGCTGATTTTGAAGATAAAGGTGTTGAATACATAATTAAAGATCCAGAAATTTATAGAAATAAACGTGTGGTTATTGCAGGTGGTGGAGATTCAGCTTTAGACTGGAGTATTTTTCTAAGTGATGTGGCGAGCGAAGTGACTTTAATACATAGAAGAAATGAATTTAGAGGACATTTAGATTCTGTAGAAAAAGTTCAAGAATTAAAGAATCAAGGAAAAATTAATTTAATAACTCCAGCTGAGGTTACTGGAATTGTTGGAGACAGTCATGTTAAAGGAGTTGTGGTTTCTCAAGCTGAACATGTTCCAACCGATTTTAAAGTTGAATGCGATCATTTTATTCCACTTTTTGGGTTATCTCCTAAATTAGGACCTATTGCGAATTGGGGACTTGAGATTGAAAAAAATGCTATTAAAGTGAATAACGCTTTGGATTATCAAACCAACATTCCTGGAATTTTTGCTGTTGGCGATGTTAATATCTATCCAGGAAAATTGAAATTGATATTATGTGGTTTTCACGAAGCAACATTAATGTGTCAAGCTGCTTATCAAATAATTAATCCAGGTAAACGCTATGTTTTAAAATATACAACCGTTAGTGGTGTAGATGGATTTGATGGCACTCGAAAAGAAGCTCCAAAGGCTGTTGTTAAAGCAATTCAGTAAATTAATATTTGTCACCTCGAGCATTGGTTGAAATGAAGATATATTTTCATTAAAATCACATTGCAAAGCAATACGAGAGGTCTTGATATAATGTAAAACTAAAAAATAAGATTTCCACTTTCATGGGAACTAAAGATGGAACAAGACGTAAATATAAAAATCACGGATAGAGATGGTATTACTCATGAGGTTTTAGCGCCAACAGATATGGCAATGAACCTTATGGAAGTAGTTAGATCTTATGAACTTGCTCCAGAAGGAACCATTGGTATTTGTGGAGGTATGGCTATGTGCGCCTCATGTCAGTGTTATGTCAATACAGATCATCATCTTCCAGAAATGCAAGATGATGAAGAAGCCATGTTAAGCGAAGCTTTTAATGTAAAAGATAATTCTCGGTTGGGTTGCCAAATACAAATAACTCCAGAAATGGAAGGTTTGGAGGTGGAACTTGCTCCTGAAACTTAAACTGTAATTGCGAGAACGAAGATCGTGGTAATCTGTTTGTTTTTAGTTTCTATTTTATTAGATTCTTCGCTTTGCTCTGAATGACATTGTATATATTATTCCGTTTTGTAATTTATTAATTTTCTTGGGCCTTCAAGTAAGACTTTTACTATTTTTAGAGTACCATCTTCAGTTGTGGCTATTTGCCATTTAATCAATGAAATTTCACCATTTTCAATTTCTATTCCAGTAATACTTCTGGGATGTACACAGCTACCATCGTTAAAATAGGCAATGTCTCCAGGTTCTGGAAAGCGAGGTCTATGTGTATGACCAACAATTGTTAGAAGATTCTTATTTTCAATAATCCATTTTTTGGTACGACGTTCAACCCGAATTAATTCTTTGTAATTTTTTGCTGGACTTGTAGGGTCTGCAATTCCCATAACATTTAAGGGTTTCCAAAGTACACGAACCATGAATCGACTCCATTTCCAAAATATATAGTTCCACCAATCTGCTTGGTGACCATGGGTTAAAAAAATTTTTTGATTCGTATTCCTGTGTTTTAAAATAATGCCTTCGTAATATTGAACCCCTTTAAACAAGTCAACGTCCTTTTCTGTTACTGTCTCAAAATATGTTGATAAATGTTTTTTTACATAGTTAGGGTTTCTGTAAACCATATCATGATTTCCCCATACCATATGTAGTCTGTTGTTAACATGAAAGTCTTTCATTAACAAATACACATTTTTATGTGCTTCAAAAATAGATTTAAAGGAGAGGTTTTCCCAAAGTTCATCACCATCACCAATTTCACAATACTGAAACCCTTCAGCATAATAATGTTTTAAAGCATGGAAATAGATGTTACGGTTGTTGGCAAAATCGTCTGCAAAACTATTATCGCCTCGATGACAATCACTAAATAAGATAAACTTACTCGTGTCGTCGAAGTTGATAATCTTCGCATTTTTGTATGCTTTATCTAATCGTTTTTTGGATGAAAACATAAAGTAAATGTAAACAAATTTCAATAAAAAATGCTTCCCAAAATTGAGAAGCACTTTTATATTTTTTAATTTCACAAGGAGTTCCATCCGAGTGAAATAATTAAATAAGCCTTAGGCTTTATTTGAAGGCGTTTAAGCCTGTTACATCCATTCCAGTAATTAATAAGTGAATATCGTGAGTACCTTCGTAAGTAATAACGCTTTCTAAATTCATAGAATGACGCATAATGCTATATTCGCCAGTAATTCCCATACCACCTAACATTTGTCTTGCTTCTCTAGCGATATTAATTGCCATATCCACATTATTTCGTTTTGCCATAGATATTTGTGCCGAAGTTGCTTTGCCATCATTACGTAATACGCCAAGTCTCCAAGTTAATAATTGAGCTTTGGTAATTTCGGTAATCATTTCAGCAAGTTTCTTTTGTTGTAATTGAAATTGTCCAATAGGTTTCCCAAATTGGATACGTTCTTTACTGTAGCGTAAAGCTGTATCATAACAATCCATTGCTGCTCCAATAGCTCCCCAAGCAATACCATATCTAGCAGAATCTAAGCATCCAAGTGGTGCGCCAAGCCCAGATTTGTTTGGTAATAAATTTTCTTTAGGGATTTTTACATTATCAAAAATAAGCTCTCCAGTTGCTGAAGCCCTTAAAGACCATTTGTTATGTGTTTCAGGAGTTGTAAAACCTTCCATGCCACGTTCCACTATTAAACCATGAATACGTCCTTCTTCATTTTTAGCCCAAACGACTGCTACTTGAGCAAAAGGTGCATTAGAAATCCACATTTTAGCACCATTTAATAAATAATGGTCTCCCATATCTTTAAAGTTGGTTACCATGCCACTAGGATTAGATCCATGATCAGGCTCTGTTAAACCAAAACAACCCATCCATTCTCCAGAAGCTAATTTTGGTAAGTATTTGTTGCGTTGCTCTTCATTTCCATATTTCCATATTGGATACATGACTAAAGAAGATTGTACTGAAGCTGTACTTCTTACACCAGAATCTCCACGTTCTATTTCTTGCATGATTAAACCATAAGAAATTTGGTCTAATCCAGCTCCACCATATTCATGAGGAATGTAAGGTCCAAAAGCACCAATTTCAGCTAAACCACTGATAATTTGCGTTGGGAATTCTGCCTTTTGAGCATATTCTTCTATAATTGGAGATACGTCACGTTTTACCCATTCTCTTGCAGCATCACGCACCAATTTATGTTCTTCAGTTAATAATTCATCTAGATTATAATAATCAGGAGCTTCAAATAAATCTGGTTTCATCTGGTTGTTTTTATTTTAAATAATTGTCAGATGTTGTTCGCATAAATGCTCTAATCATCTGGTCGTTTTTATTGTTTTAGAGGTCAGATGTAATTCGCTAAAAGCTCATTTCATTTATTCCTCTGTAAACTTTTTATATTAATTGAATATTAAGAAAATTATTGTTAAAGCAAATGTAACAAAATGCTACATTTTAAGATAGAAATCTTTAGTCAAATTTATATAATCTGCTGTGTATTGATGTCTTGAAGTTTCAATAATAAGTTCGTTTCTTTCAATTTCACTTTTACTGAATGAAAATTCGATAAGACTTCGTTTTAATTCTGAAGTTAATGAACCTTTTACTTGTAAGATTCTATTTGGAAATAATTTGAATTTTGAAGCTAGTCCAATGAAATGTTGTTCCTCTTTAAAAGGAATAATTACTGAGAAAACACCATTTTCAGATAATAATTTGGATGTGCTTTCAATTAAATGATTAAAAGGTAAGGCGTTAGTAAAACGTGCCATATCTCGTTGATTGTTTTCTGTTTTGTAATCTTCAGAATAGAAAGGAGGATTAGATATAATTAGGTTGTATGTATCTTCAATCTCATCTGTAAATTCTTCCAAAGACGCATGATAACAAAAAAGTCTATCGCTCCAAGAAGAGTTTTCAAAATTATCCACACATTGTTCGTAGGCGTTTTCATCAAGCTCAATAGCGTCAATTAATTCAGCGTGACTTCTTTGTGCTAACATTAAACTTAAAACTCCAGTTCCTGCTCCAATATCTAATATTGAAAAAGGCTTTTCTTTAAGTGAAGTCCATGCTCCAAGTAAGACACTATCTGTTCCAATTTTCATGGCACAATGGTCTTGGTTTATTGTAAATTGTTTGAATTTGAAAGGTTTTGTGGACACAATTATTCTTCTAAGTACAAGTCTATAAGTCCTTCTGGTGTCTCAACAAAAACAGTTTTGTTTGTTCTGTCTATTTTGTTGATAAACTCATCATTCATTGGAATTAGAATTTCAATCCCATCTCTGTCTATTTCAAAAAGTGCTTGAGCTGTCGAGTCGTTAATAGACACAATGGTTCCAACTGTTCCGTAATTGATATCTTCTACTTTAAAGCCAACAACCTCATGAAAATAAAACTTATTTCCTTCAAGTTTTGGCAAAAATTCTAATGGTAAGTAAACATCACTTTTAATAAGTGCATCTGCATCAGGCTCGTTATCAACATCTTCAAATCGTATACGCAATAAATCTGATTTATGTAATTGTGACGATTCAATAAAAAAGGGCACTAAATTATTACGTAAATCAATAAACATGGCGTCCAAATTTTCATATAAACCAGGTTCATCTGTATCTAGCTTTATAAGGAGTTCTCCTTTAAAACTATATTTTGATACTATTTTTCCTAAATAAAAACAGTCTTCTTTTTTCATCGTTTTTTGTGTCTGTTCGAGCGCAGTCGAGAACTGTGAAATACTAGGTTAATTACATCTCAAATGCGCTCGATGTGACATTTGTAGATATAAAAAACCCAGACTAAACAAGTCTGGGTTCAAAAGTATAAAAAATTACTCTTTTTATTCTTCTTCGTTAGAAGCATCTGCTTCTACTGCTGGAGCTTCTTCTGTTGTTTCTTCAACAACTTCTTCAACAACAGGAGTGTTAGCTGCAATACGAGCTTCATTAGCTGCTTTTTCAGCTTCAAATGCTTTAGCTTTAGCTTCTGCTTCAGCTTTCGCTAATCCATCTACTTTAGCGCCAACTTTACCAGTTTTTTCTTCTAACCAAGCAGTAAATTTTGCTTCTGCTTGTTCTTCAGTTAAAGCACCTTTTCTTACGCCACCTACAAGGTGATTTTTAAGTAAAGCGCCTTTGTATGATAAAATATTTTTGGCAGTATCAGTAGGTTGTGCACCATTCTGTAGCCATTTAACAGCGCTATCAATATCTAATTCAATAGTAGCTGGGTTTGTGTTTGGATTGTATGCACCAATTTTTTCTAGGTATTTACCATCTCTTTTTGATCTTGCATCTGCTGCAATAATCCAGTAATAAGGTTTTCCTTTTTTACCGTGTCTTTGTAATCTAATTTTAACTGACATAAAAATTAATTAGTGAGGTTCGCGACCTCGATTATTAATAAGTGTGCAAAGATACTATAATTTTTTAAACTTCAACTTTTTATTAAAAAACTAATTGTTTGTTATTTTTTGTCATATTTTTGAAATATTATATATCCAAATTGATTATGAAAAAAATCTTTGTATTAACATTTGCACTACTAACCGTTTTTAGTTGTGGAGATGACATAGAGTTTAACTCTCCTGCCATGCAAGGCAAAAAGGACGGAAACTTTTGGAAGGCTCTTTCCTTTTCTGCTGATATAGATTATGGCGGTTTTTTAATTGAAGGTCAAGATAATAATGGAACTGTTCAATTAATTACTAATAATGATGTTCGAGGTACTTTTGAATTAGGAGAAGGAGCAAGAAGTGAAGCTGTGTATGTAGATGACCAAGGCGTAGTTTATTCAACAGCTTATGATCCTGACCCAAGTATTTCGTTGTATCCTGCAGATGGACAGATAACTGTTGACAATGTAGAGGATGGAGATCCAAAAGTAATTACGGGTACTTTCTGGTTTAATGCTTATTCTGAAGATGGTTTAAAAACTGTAAATTTTAGTGAAGGTATTTATTACAAAGTTGATTTAGTTGGAGGATTAGTTTCAAATGGAAGTGGATGTTTAGCTGCCTCTCAAGCTGCAAATGTGGCAGGACAAAATTTTGCAGCTACAGATCCATCGATGCCTGAGTATACAGATCTCTGTAATGCATATAAAAACGCATTAATGGGTCGAATTACTGCTTGTGGAGATGATTCAGGTAGCTTACAGGCTATAGTAGATTCATTAGGAGATTGCATTCCTTAAGAAATATTTTAATAACACAAAGAAGCGCAACTCGAATGAGTTGCGTTTTTTGTTTATAACTGTTTACAACTTCACTTTAAAAAAGCGATAATTCTATGTAATTTTATAGTCTTATTTTTTTATTAAAACACTTCTATGTACTTAATTTTCGATACAGAAACCACAGGTTTGCCTAAACGTTGGGATGCACCAATTACAGATGCCGATAATTGGCCAAGATGTATTCAAATTGCTTGGCAATTGCATGATGACATGGGAAATTGTATCGAACATCAAGATTATTTAATCCAACCAGAAGGATTTAATATTCCTTATGATGCAGAGAAGATTCATGGTATCTCTACTGAATTAGCACAAGAACAAGGCGAACCTTTAACGGACGTTTTATTAAAGTTCAATGAAGCACTTGCTAAAACCAAATTTGTTGTTGGGCAAAATGTGAAGTTCGACCTCAATATTATGGGAGCAGAATTTGTTAGGGAAAACATAGTAAACCCTTTACAAGAACTTCCAGTTTTAGATACCTGTACAGAGCACACAGCATCACTTTGTCAGCTTCCTGGTGGACGCTATGGAAAATTCAAATTGCCAACTTTAACAGAGTTGCATCAGTTTTTATTTAATAAGCCTTTTGCTGAAGCGCATAATGCAACTGCAGATGTTGAAGCAACAACTAGATGTTTCCTTGAATTAATTCGACGTCAAGAATATACCAAAGAACAACTAGATGTTCAGCCTGATTATTTTAAGAATTTTTCAGAAGCGAACCCAAAAGAAATACAGCTTATTAATTTAAAGCACATCAACCTAAAACAGGAAAGTGCAAAAATTAATAAACGCCTCCAAGAGCAACAATCAGTAGATTTATCTGAAGCTGAAATTAAAGAAAACATTTCAGAAATGGCTGAAGCAGATTTTGTTCATCTGCATAACCATTCGCAATTTTCTGTACTTCAATCTACCATCAGTATTCCTAAACTTGTTGCAGTTGCAGCAGAACAAAATATGCCAGCTGTTGCCTTAACAGATCATGCTAATATGATGGGAGCTTTTCATTTTGTAAAAGCAGTTACAAATCATAATAAAACTGTTCAAGCTAAAAACAAACAAACCATTGAAAATGGTGAATCTCCAACATTAAAGGAAATAAAACCTATTCTTGGTTGCGAATTTTTTGTTTGCGAAGATCATTTAGATAAATCTAGGAAAGACAATGGATATCAAATAGTGCTTCTCGCTAAAAATAAGAATGGCTATCATAATTTGGCTAAATTATCGTCTCATGCTTTTGTAGATGGGTTTTATTATTTACCAAGAATCGATAAAAAACTCATTCAGCAATACAAAGAAGACTTGATTGTTCTAACCGGAAACTTATATGGAGAAGTGCCTAGTAAGGTTTTAAATATTGGCGAGAATCAAGCAGAAGAGGCTTTACTTTGGTGGAAACAAGAGTTTGGTGATGATTTGTATATTGAATTAATGCGACATAATCAGGAAGATGAGAATCGTGTCAATCCTGTTTTGGTTGAATTTTCAAAAAAGCACAGTATCAAACTGATTGCATCTAATAACACCTATTATGCTAAACAGGATGATGCTAATGCACATGATATTTTACTTTGTGTAAAAGATGGCGAAAAACAAGCAACACCAATAGGTCGTGGTCGTGGTTATCGTTATGGGTTACCAAATCAGGAGTATTATTTTAAATCTTCTGAAGAGATGAAAAACCTCTTTAAAGATTTACCTGAAGCCATTTCAAATATTCAAGAAGTAGTCGATAAAATTGAGCATTACCAACTTGCTAGAGAAGTGTTACTGCCAGCTTTCGATATTCCTGATGAATTTAAAAATGAAGAAGATGCCATTGATGAAGGCAAACGCGGTGAAAATACCTATTTAAAACATTTAACTTTTGAAGGTGCAAAAATGCGCTACGGAGAAGACTTGTCTGATGAGGTTAAAGAACGTATAGATTTTGAATTAAGTGTTATTGAAAACACAGGATATCCAGGTTATTTCTTAATTGTTGAAGATTTTATTCGTGAAGCTAGAAAAATGGATGTCTCAGTTGGTCCTGGTCGTGGATCGGCTGCAGGTTCAGTTGTAGCCTACTGTTTATGGATAACTAATATTGACCCACTTAAATACGACTTACTTTTTGAGCGTTTTCTAAATCCAGATCGTATAAGTATGCCTGATATCGATATTGATTTTGATGACGAAGGAAGGAGTCGTGTTATGGATTATGTCATTGAAAAATATGGAAGCAATCAAGTGGCACAAATTATTACTTACGGAACCATGGCTGCCAAGTCATCCATTCGTGATACAGCCAGAGTATTAGATTTACCACTTTTTGATGCAGATAGAATAGCCAAGCTAATTCCTACCATGTCCAAGTTGCACAAAATTTTTGGAGCAGATGAAAAAGCTTTAAAAGGCATGTTTCGCTCTGAAGATTTGGAAAAAGTGAATCAGCTTTTAAATATTTCTGATGGTGAAGATCTGGAAGCTGAAACTGTTAATTTAGCTAGAACTCTTGAGGGTTCTGTTAGAAATACAGGAATTCATGCTTGTGGTGTGATAATCACTCCTGATGATATTACAAAGTTCGTTCCAGTAGCAACAGCAAAGGATTCTGATTTGTATGTCACACAATTCGACAACTCAGTTGTGGAAGATGCTGGTTTATTAAAGATGGATTTCTTAGGATTGAAAACGCTAACTTTAATAAAAGATACAGTAAAAATTGTTAAAGCCAAGCATGATGTTCTTTTGGATCCTGACACGTTTCCATTAGATGATGAAAAAACTTACGAACTCTTTCAAAAAGGAGAAACTGTTGGTGTTTTTCAATATGAATCTCCTGGAATGCAAAAACACCTTAAAGAATTAAAACCCACTGTTTTTGAGGATTTAATTGCCATGAATGCGTTGTATCGTCCAGGGCCTATGGAGTATATTCCAAGTTTTACCAGACGTAAACATGGTCAAGAAGATATTGAATACGATCTTCCTGCAATGGAAGAATACCTTAAGGAAACCTATGGAATTACCGTCTATCAAGAGCAAGTAATGCTACTATCACAGAAACTTGCAGGTTTTACAAAAGGTGAAGCCGATGTTCTTAGAAAAGCTATGGGTAAGAAGCAAATAGCTGTTCTTGATAAAATGAAACCACAGTTTATTGAGCAAGCTGGAGAAAGAGGACATGACAAGGATAAGCTTGAAAAAATATGGAAAGATTGGGAAGCATTTGCAAGTTATGCGTTTAACAAATCGCATTCCACATGCTATGCTTGGATTGCTTATCAAACAGCTTATTTAAAAGCACATTATCCAGCTGAATACATGGCTGCTGTTCTTTCTAATAACATGAACGATATTAAGCAAGTAACCTTCTTTATGGAAGAGTGTAAACGTATGCGATTAGATGTTCTAGGACCAGATATTAACGAAAGTTACTATAAGTTTTCTGTAAATCAAGATAATGCTGTTCGTTTTGGCATGGGAGCTATTAAAGGTGTTGGTCATGGCGCTGTAATTACCATTGTAAAAAACAGAAAAGAAGATGGACATTATAAATCGATTTTCGATTTTGCCAAACGCATTGATTTACGAGCAGCTAATAAAAAGGCATTTGAAAATTTAGCTTTAGCAGGAGGTTTTGATTGTTTTAAGGAAACGCATAGAGCGCAATATTTTCACGATGATGGAGACGGAATTACATTTCTAGAAAAAGCCATAAAATATGGAGCCAAACACCAAGAAAACGAAAATTCTGCGCAAGTAAGTTTGTTTGGTGAAGCTAGCGATGTTCAAATAGCAGAACCTTTAGTTCCACCTTGTGAAGAATGGGGAACCATGGAAAAATTAGCAAGAGAAAAAGAAGTGGTTGGGATTTATATCTCTGGTCATCCTCTAGACGATTTTAGAATTGAAATGAAAACTTTCTGCAATGCTAATTTAGCGTTATTAAGAGATTTAGAGCCTTATGTTAATAGAGAATTGACGTTTGGAGGTGTAGTTACAGATGTGCAACATAGAGTAAGTAAACAAGGAAAAGGTTGGGCATTGTTTACTATTGAAGATTATACAGATAGTTTCGAGTTTCGAATTTTTGGGGAAGAGTATTTAAAATTCAGGCATTTCCTTCTTAAAAACTCTTTCGTTTATGTAAAGATTTTTATTCGTGAAGGATGGGTTAATAGAGAAACAGGTAATAAAAGTGATCCAAGAGTCCAATTTAATAGTTTCCAATTGTTACATGATGTCATGGACGTTTATGCAAAGAAGCTGTCTATACAATTGCAAATTTCAGATTTACAGGAAACACGAATTTCTAAGCTGAAAGAATTATTTACCATGCATAAAGGAGATAATTTGCTAAACTTTATTATTTATGATACTGAAGAGCAAATAAAATTAAACATGTCAAGTAGAAGGCAAAAAGTTAAAATATCTCAAGAGTTATTAGATGAGTTGGAAAATAATGACGTACATTATAAGTTAAATTAGAAGCATAAAATTTTATAATAAATTCGGACAATTATGCCATAGTTAAAACAAATTGTCAGGTTGTAAGCTTTGGCAAAATTTTTGACTAATATTGTAATTAATAAACCGAAGTAGAACATATTAAATAATAAATTATGGCATTAGAAATAACAGATGCAACGTTTGAAGAAACAGTATTAAAAAGTGAAAAACCAGTAATGGTAGATTTTTGGGCAGCTTGGTGTGGGCCTTGTAGAATGGTTGGACCAATCATTGATGAAATTAGTAAAGAATACGAAGGTAAGGCTGTAGTAGGAAAAGTAGATGTAGATGCAAATCAAGAGTTTGCAGCCAAATATGGTGTTCGTAATATTCCTACAGTTTTAGTATTCCAAAATGGAGAAGTTGTTGGAAGACAAGTTGGCGTAGCACAAAAAAGTGCTTATACGGAAGCTATCGATACGCTTTTATAAAATACTTTCTAAAAGAAAAGATAAAAGGTTTGCTTTAACGGCAAACCTTTTTTAGTTTAGGGACTTCATGGATTTACAACAAGAACTTAATAAAACTGGAGGATTTAAAAATCTTGATTTACTTGCTAAACAAGTGGTTGAAGGTTTTATTGCTGGAATGCATAAAAGCCCTTTTCATGGTTTTTCGGCTGAATTTGCTGAGCATAAAATTTATAATCAAGGTGAAAGCACCAAACATATAGATTGGAAACTCTATGCAAAAACAGATAGATTATATACGAAGCGTTACGATGAAGAAACAAATCTTCGTTGTCATTTAATTATAGACAATAGTAGTTCTATGCACTTTCCAGAACAGAAATCTTTTTCTATAGATCAATTAAATAAAATAGCTTTTACAGTTTTAGCTTCAGCGTCATTAATGCATATATTAAAAAAACAAAGAGATGCTATTGGATTGAGTGTTTATAGTAATTCATACGATTTTTATTCATCTGAAAAAGGGAGTGAAAGACATCATCAAATGCTATTGCATCAACTTAGTAATCTGGTATTGACTAAGCCAAAGGAAGTAGAAACTAATACCTATACTTATTTGCATCAGATAGCTGAAAAAATGAAGAGACGCTCATTAATCTTTTTCTTTACAGACATGTTGCAAACCTCTGTTGACCAAGATAAATTGTTTGAAGCATTAAGGCATTTAAAATATAATAAACACGAAGTGGTTTTATTTCATGTATTTGATAAAGAAAAGGAAGTGCTTTTTGATTTCGATAACAAGCCAAAACGTTTTGTAGATGTTGAAACAGGCGAGACTATAGACTTATATGCCGAAAATATTAAGGATAATTATAAACAGGCAGTAAGTAGCTATTTTGAAACTATAAAATTAAAATGCGGACAGTATAAGATAAAGTATGTTGAGGCAGACATAAATAAAAAGTTTGATAATATCCTCACTACCTATATGATAGAACGACAAAAGTTTATTTGAAACAAAAAACTTAAAAAAACTTAAAAAAACATTTGACATATTAAATAAGCAATGTATATTTGCCCTCGCAATAAAGCAACGGTCTGGTAGTTCAGTTGGTTAGAATGTCGCCCTGTCACGGCGAAGGTCGCGGGTTCGAGTCCCGTCCAGACCGCTAAAATTGCTAAAGCTCCGAGAGATTGGAGCTTTTTTTAGCAATAAAAATTAGTTGTGTTGTTTGACAGATGTAGTAGTCTGTCAATGGTAGTAAAGTTGATTTATCAGCTTTATCCAATGGAAAGCTTTCCTTTTTTCTTTTTAGAAAATTGGGATGCTTTTTTGTTTTAGGGAGGATTTGAATTCAAATAAGGTGCTTTCAAGGTGCCCTTAAATTTGTTGAGGTGCCCAACTTTCTTATTCTTTAAAAATCATCAAGTACAGAGTCTCTGTCTTCTTTAACAAGTTTCATATCCTTATAAATCAACAAATGTTCAATACCTCCATAATCATCGCTTGAAATATCATGTCTAATTAAGGTTTTATCATCTTCATACTGTTCCGATATGGATACATGACCCATAACTAATGCAAATCCTATATAGTCAGAATTATCCTTCCAAGTATCATTATTCCATTCCATTTCTGTCTCCATTTCATATTTTTTATTCAAACTAGAAGAAATAGTTTTAAAATCCTGGTAATATAAATTATCTGATACATGATTTTCTTTAAAGTTGTAAAATCCTCCAACTAATTTACCCTCCTTAAAGGCATAGATTACATCTGTAATTAAACCTACAACATAATCTTCAGTCATGTAAAAAACAATATTATCATCCTTTTCTAATTCCCATTTGGTATTAGGGTTTTTAGATTTTAGCTCAGATATAGATGCTCCCCAATTTAACCCTCTGAAATTTTGAGAGTATGTGAGCCAAGAGAACAATATAAATAAGCAAATAAGTAAATTTCTCATACTGGTTTGTTTTTTTCAAGTAAAAGATAAAAAAAATTATAAAACATACCTAATCAACGACTTCTAATTAATTTTAAAACTTTATTCATCATGAAACTTTTTATAAGAATGTATTTAGATAATTCTAAATTAAACAAACAAGGTAAATCTGCAATTAAATGCAGAATAACATATTTTAAACAACGTAAAGAATTCTCCACTGGAAAATTCATTAATCCATCAAATTGGAATAGTAAACAACAAGTAGTTGAACCACCTGAACCAGATGCAGAACTAACAAATACTCAATTGAGCCTGATAAGAACTAAACTTAATCAGGCTTTTTTATTTCTACAGGTTAATGAAGTAGAATTTGATGTAAATGATATCTATTTACAATACAAAGGAAAACCACTTAAAAAGGATTATGGAGTAGTAGAAGTTTATAACCTATATCTAATTAGAATCAATAAATTAATAGGTATAGATATTAAACAAGTTACTTATGATAAGTATGTAGAATCTGGGAGACATTTAAAGAGTTTTATTAAGCATAAATTCAAGTCAAATGACATCAAATTTAAAGCCCTTAGAAGCAGTTTTGTAACACACTATGAGTATTTCCTTAAAACAGAGAAGAAGTTCCAGCAGAGCACCTTAAATAAGGCTATGCAGAGGTTTAGAAGGGTTGTTAAATATGCTTTATCTGAAGACTATTTGGCTAAAGACCCTTTCATCATGTATAAGCCAAAAACAGTTAAAAAAAAGATATTGTTTTTATCTCCAGATGAGCTTAAAAAACTAGAGCAAACATATTTTGAAATCAATAGAATACAACAGATTAAAGATATGTTTGTATTCTGCTGTTATACTGGTTTGGGATTTAGTGAAATGAGTAATTTAAAGAAGTCTAATATTGTTACAGAATTTGATGGCAACCTTTGGATTCA
>Ga0209345_10003453_pt1 | contig 16285 bp, 16 predicted proteins | sample Cruoilmetagenom7_FD_187294 | JGI IMG/M metagenome (GOLD analysis project Ga0209345, IMG submission 187294) | Oil polluted marine microbial communities from Coal Oil Point, Santa Barbara, California, USA - Sample 7 (SPAdes) (version 2) | ecosystem: Environmental > Aquatic > Marine > Oil seeps ...
TCTATGGACTTAGTAACCGGAGCGAAGAAGGTAATCATTGCTACTAGACACACAAATAGAGGAATCCCAAAGATACTAGAGAAATGTAGATTGCCTTTAACAGCGGCACACAAAGTAAATTTAATTGTTACGGAAATGGCAGTTATGGAAATAAACGTAGATGGACTTCATTTAAAAGAAGTTCATCCTGATTATACAGTTGATGATGTAATTAAAGCTACAGAAGCCAAATTAATCATCAATGACGTTAAACCTATGAAAGGAGTTACTGATGGAAACTAAACTAAGATTAAGAATGTCTAATCACGATGCACATTACGGAGGTAATTTAGTGGATGGAGCTCGTATTCTAGGATTATTCGGAGATGCAGCTACTGAGTTATTAATTATGCGCGATGGTGATGAAGGATTATTTAGAGCTTATGAAAAGGTTGACTTTTTAGCTCCAGTATACGCTGGTGATTTTCTTGAAATTGAAGCTAAAATAATTAAAGAAGGAAAAACATCTAGAAAAATGGAATTCTTCTGTTACAAAGTTATAGAAGCTAAGCCAGAAATCGTTCCTTCGGCTTGCGATGTATTGAAAGAAAGACTTTTAACTACATATGCTGTAGGAACTTGTATAGTACCCATGGAGCTACAAAGAAAAAATGGATAAATTAATTATCACTTGTGCTATTACTGGCGCAGAAGTTACTAAAGAGATGAATCCAGCAGTTCCATATACAATAGATGAGATGGCTCAATCGGCATATGAAGCATATAAAGCCGGAGCTTCAATCATCCATTTGCATGCACGAAATGATGACGGAACTCCTACACAAGATAAAGACCGCTTCAACGCGATCATGACTGAAATTAAGAAAAGATGTCCTGAAGTTATTATTCAAGTATCTACAGGTGGAGCCGTAGGCATGTCTAGAGACGAAAGATTAGATGTTTTAAACAATACTCCTGAGATGGCTACTTTGGACTGCGGAACATTGAATTTTGGTGGAGATGATATCTTTGTAAACACCGAAAATGATATAAAATATTTTGCTCAAAAGATGAATAGTTTGGGCGTTAGATATGAAATGGAATGCTTTGAAAAAGGTCATATTGATACAACTTTAAGATTTATTAAGAAAGATATCATAAAAAATCACCTTCATTACTCATTTGTTTTAGGAGTAAGAGGTGGAATGACAGGAGAAGAGAGAGATTTCATATTTCTAAAAGAAAGTATACCAGCTAAAGCTACTTTTTCTGTAGCTGGAGTAGGAAGATATGAATTCCCTTTAGCTGAACTTTCGATTAAATACGGAGGACATGTAAGGGTTGGATTAGAAGACAATTTATACATTGAAAAAGGTATTTTAGCTAAATCGAATTCAGAATTAGTTAAAAAAGTAGTAACAATAGCTAAAAAGTATAATCGTGAAATAGCTACATCTGAAGAAACAAGAAAAATACTAGAAATGGAGAAGAGATAATGGAAAAATTATGTAAATATGGTACTCATAGAGTTATATATCCTTTTGGAGCACTACCACAATCAGCAGAGAAATTAGACAATAATATGAACTGTCAAGATAACGAAATACTAATACAGGTTAAAACATTAAATATAGATTCAGCATCTTTTACACAAATCAGAGGCGCAGCCAACAGTGATATTGACGAAATGAAAGATATGATAATGAGTATCGTTAATCAAAGAGGAAAAATGCAGAATCCAGTTACAGGTAGCGGAGGGATGTTACTAGGAACTGTCAAAGAAGTTGGGAAAGATGTCAAAAAAGATGTTAAAGCAGGGGATGAAATTGCATCTTTAGTATCGCTATCGCTTACTCCATTAAAAATTAATAAAATTTTAGCTATACATTTAGAAAAAGATCAAGTGGATATCGAAGGAGAAGCAATCTTATTTGAAACAGGTATTTTTGCAAAAATACCAGATGATCTGCCAGCTCATATTGCTTTGGCAGCTTTAGATGTTGCTGGGGCACCCGCTCAAGTTAAAAACTTAGTAAAAAAAGATGATACTGTTCTAATTTTAGGTGCTGCGGGCAAATCGGGAGTATTATGTGCATATCAAGCAAGAAAAGAAGCTGGACCAAATGGGAAAGTGATAGGTATAATTCATCACGACACTCATCAAGCAGAGTTAGAAGCATTGAAAATTTGTGATCATATAATGATTGGCAACGCAAAAAATCCTATGGAAATATATAATAAAGTTATGGCTGTAACAAATAATAAAGAAGTAGATGTAACTATTAATGTAGTCAATGTACAAAACACTGAAATGGCTACTATTTTACCTACAAAACCGACAGGTACAGTATATTTCTTTAGTATGGCTACCTCTTTTACTAAAGCCGCACTAGGAGCTGAAGGGATAGCATCTGAAGCTTTAATGATAATTGGAAATGGATATACTAAGAACCATGCAAAAATTACTTTAGATATACTAAGAGAATCAAAGCAAATGTTTGATTTATTTCAAAAGAGATATGGGAAGGCGTGAAAATGAAAGTAGTTAATGATAAATATTTAGATAGAAAAGCCAAGTATTTTCCTAATGTTTTGGAGAAAGACTGGAATGATTGGCATTGGCAAGTGAGAAATAGAATTAGATTTACAAAGGAATTAGAAAAATTCCTTCCTTTAACAGATGAAGAAAAACATGATATGGACAAGTTACTTTCCAAGTTTAGAATGTCAATAACACCTTATTATCTATGTTTAATTGATCCAGAAAACCCTGATTGTCCTATTAGAAAACAGGCGGTCCCTTCAGTTGAAGAGATTAATGTTTCACAATATGATATGGAAGATCCATTAGCCGAAGATACTGATTCACCAGTTCCTGGGTTAACACATAGATATCCAGATAGAGTATTGTTCTTAATTACTGATATGTGTTCTATGTACTGTAGACACTGTACTAGAAGAAGATTCGCTGGTCATCATGACAAAGCAATGCCTTTAGAAAGAATAGACAAAGCTATCGAGTATATCAGAAATCACCCAGAAGTAAGAGATGTATTGTTATCGGGTGGGGACGCTTTATTAGTCAGTGATGATATTCTTGAAGGCATAATTAAAAGATTAAGAGAGATAGACCATGTAGAAATTATTAGAATTGGAACAAGAACACCAGTGGTTATGCCTCAAAGAATTACTAAAAACTTAGTTGAAATGCTCAAAAAATATCATCCAATTTGGATTAATACACATTTTAATCACTTTGATGAAATCACTTCAGAAAGTAAAGCAGCTATCGAAAGAATGGTAAATGCAGGAATACCATTAGGTAATCAATCAGTGTTACTAAGAGGTATAAATGATTCTGTATCTATAATGAAAGAATTAGTACAAAAATTAGCTTATATTAGAGTAAGGCCATACTATATTTATCAATGTGATCTCTCGATTGGGATAGAACACTTTAGAACGCCAGTGTCTAGAGGTATAGAAATTATTGAAGGTTTAAGGGGGCATACATCAGGATATTGTGTACCTACTTTTGTTGTGGATGCACCAGGTGGTGGAGGTAAGATTCCGGTAATGCCTAACTATTTAATTTCACAAGCTCCTGGAAAAGTTGTTTTAAGAAACTATGAAGGGGTAATTTCAACCTATTGTGAACCAAATATAACTCCGGTAAATGAAGATGACTTTGAAATAGCTACAGGTGTTCATGCTTTATTAGTATGTAAGAAACCATCACTAGAACCTAAAGATTTAGAAAGAAGGAAAAGAACATTAAAGAACTAATTGACATAGCAAAACAACATAAGATTATTAGTGTTGTAGGAAACTCAAAAAACGCAGGAAAAACGACAGTTATAAATGCGATATTAAGTCAAATTGAATATCGAAATGTTGCTATTACATCAATAGGTTTAGACGGTGAAGAGATAGATCAAGTAACATTTATGGATAAACCAAGAGTGTATTGTTTAGAGGGATATACGATAGTAACTGCTAGTGAAACATTACCTGAATTTGAAGCTGAATATGAAATTTTAGAGAAAACAAATATATTTACATCTATGGGATGTATATACATTGTGAAAATAATCAAGTCTGGAAACGCCTTAATTGCGGGGCCATCTAGAATTTTAGACATGGAAAAAGTAGTCAAGAAATTAGATGATTATGACCTAAAAAATATATTTATAGATGGTGCATTCTTTAGGCATTCTTCAGCAAAAGTAGCTGAAGCGACTATTTTTGTGATAGGCGCAAACCTAAGTCACGATATTGACAAAGTTGTTAAGGATGCCGTCGCTTCGGTAGGTAAATTCACTCTGGAAAAACCTAAAAAATGGCTAGATTTCCTAAAAAATGAAGAGAATGTATGTTTGGTGAACGAACGTAATAATTTTAAAAGATTAGACATAAAATCAGTAATTGGCAACTCCGCAAAAATCTTCAATGAAAATAACAAAAATTATCGATTTCTATTTTTGCCTTTGTCATTAACTAACGATTTTGTAGAAAGGTTAGTTGAAGAAAGACGGGGGTTTAAGTGGGATATTTTGATTAATTCACCTGTGTGTATACAGCTAAATATAGGCAATTTAGAGAATTTGTTTAAATTGAGCAATAAAGTGATGGTTTTTAATCCAATAAAATTAAAGGCTGTTTGTTACAATCCAATGTCACCGAGAGGTTACGAATTTAATGATTTTCAATTTCGCCAGATACTAGTCGAAAGAATTGGAATAAACGTTTTTAATGTTAAAGGAGGAGTTGTAGAGTGAGTAAGCTAAATCTTGATAATTTTCAAATAAATGAGTGTAGAAAGCACTCAAAAGCAATTGCAATCGATGTTCAGGCATTTATTGACAAACATTCAACTGTTTCTGTTGAAAGATCAGTGCTCAGATTGCTAGGAATTGATGGAATTGATGAATTCTCAGTGCCTATTTCTAACAAGATTGTCGATAACGTTGTTGAAAAAGGTGATATTTCATTAGGTATATCGCTATATATAGCCAATGCTCTTCATAGTACAAAGTTAAACTTGGGAGATTACATAAGAAAATACATAGACGAGGATTTAGATATCACTGTTTATCCTCATATAGAATATAGTAAAGTAGATCCGATTTTGAAACCATATTATGAAAAGCATTTAAAAAAAATCAAGAATAACAAAACCAAGAGGGAAGAGTATCAAAAAGTGTATGCCACCGATAATAAGACAGACCTCTATGTAATCGTGGCTACAGGGAATATAGATGAGGACGTTACACAGGCTATTGCTGCTGCAAAAGCAGGAGCTGATATTGTTGCTGTAATTAGGTCAACTGGCCAGTCTCTTTTAGATTTCGTACCATATGGAAAAACCACCGAAGGATTTGGTGGTACTTTTGCTACACAAGAAAACTTTAAAATTATGAGAGCTGCGCTAGATAAAGTATCAGAAGAAGAAAAGAGATATATCAAATTAGTTAATTATGCTTCAGGATTATGCATGCCTGAGATTGCTGCTATGGGTGCGCTAGAAAGACTGGATATTCTACTTAATGACAGCATGTATGGAATCATATTTAGAGACATAAACATGAAAAGAACATTTGTGGATCAATACTTCTCAAGATTAATAAATGCATATTCTGGAATAATCATTAATACTGGTGAAGACAATTACTTAACGACATCAGATGCCATTACTGAAGCTCACACAGTATTAGCTTCACAATTTATAAATGAAGCTTTCGCTAAGAAAGCGCATCTTCCGGAAGAGTTAATGGGATTAGGGCACGCATTTGAAATTAATCCTGATATTGAAGATGGATTCTTACTTGAATTATCACAAGCTCAAATGGCGAGAGAAATTTTTCCAAATGCACCTCTTAAGTATATGCCACCGACTAAACATATCAATGGGAATATCTTTAAAGCTTATCAACAAAACGCTATGTTTAATATGGTAACTACTTTAACCAACCAATCAATTCATCTATTGGGTATGATGACAGAAGCTATTCACACACCATTTATGAGTGATAGATATTTGGCAATCAAAAATGCTAAAATGATTCAAAACTCTATGAAATCATTAGGTGATGAAATCCAATTTAAAGAAAATGGTTTAATCCAACAGAGGGCTCATAAGGTTTTGAATGAAGCTGAAGCACTTCTTAAACAAATTTCTAAAGAAGGAATGTTTAATAGTTTAGCTAAAGGTGTTTTTGCGGAAACAAAGAGACCTATCGAAGGCGGAAAAGGATTAGATGGTGTTTTTGAAAAGAATGAATACTATATTAATGTAGTTAGTAAAAGAATGGAGGAGTTCTTCAATGAAAATTAAACCATATGGAGATACTTTGAACGACGGTAAGGTTCAGGTTAGTTTTACTCTTCCAGTTGAAAAGAGCCAAAAAGGCGTTGCTGCTGCAAAAGAGCTTGCTAAAACGATGGGATTGATTGATCCGGCTGTTGTACACGCTGAATCTATTGAAAATGGATACAGTTTCTACGTTTTGTACGGATCTTTAGTGCATTCTGTTGACTATAGTAAAATACATGTAGAAGAAATTACTACGAAAGCATTATCTAGAAAAGAAATAGAGAAATTAATTGCAAAAGAATTTGATAGAGAAATAGTGTTTGTAGGTGCATCTACAGGAACAGACGCTCATACAGTTGGTATTGATGCTATTATGAACATGAAAGGATACGCTGGTCACTATGGGTTAGAGAGATATTCTGGGTTAGATGCTCATAACTTAGGTTCGCAAGTTTTAAATGAGGAATTTGTTAAAAAAGCTATCGATATGAAAGCGGATGTACTTTTAGTATCACAAACTGTTACACAAAAAGATGTACATTTAAAAAATCTTGTTGAATTAGTAGAATTGTTAGAGGCCGAAGGATTAAGGGATAAAATCATTCTTATAGCGGGAGGGGCTAGAATCACTCATGAGTTAGCTAAAGAATTAGGATATGATGCCGGATTTGGTCCAGGTAGTTTTGCTGAAGATGTTGCTACATTTGCTATTGAAGAGTTAATAAAACGAAAATAGATAAGGATGTGTTAGCGTGAGTATTAATAAATTAAAAAATATCTCGTCAAAAAGGGGAGATAAGGGTACCTCAAAAAACTATAACAACGAAGAATTCAGAAAAAGTAATATTTTATTTGAAACATTAGGGACTATAGATGAACTTAGTTCTTTCTTAGGTTTAACTTATCATTACTGTAATAATGATGAAATAATTTTGATTCAAAAAAACCTTCAGAGACTCAGTTCTATAGTTGCAACATCGCCTGAAGCTAATTTGTATAGTAAGATTGAAAAATTTGTCAAAGAAGACGTTCAATTATTAGAATCAAAAATGCAAGACTCTCTCGATTTAAAATCAATTGAACCCAGATTATTTTTGCCGGGAAGCGAAAAGTCTAAAATTGGCGCATATTTTGATGTATGTAGAACATTAACGAGAAGAATTGAAAGAAGAATAGACGAGTTTATTATCAAGCATAATAGAAATGATTTAGATATAGTTAGAGGATATATAAATAGACTAAGCGATTACCTTTTTATATTGTCATGTAATCAATAGCTTTTATATAATAAAAAAAGTGCAATTATGTCTTTTAATATGAAAGATACTGTGTTATAATGTAACACGAAATAAAAGCGCTTACAAAAGCGAGGAGAAAATGTGAAAACAATAGTAATAGGCGTCATAGGCGCCGACGTGCATGCGGTAGGCAATAAAATTATTGAATACACGCTAACAAACGCCGATTATAACGTAATAAACATCGGAGTTTTGTCTTCACAAGAAGATTTTATTAATGCTGCAATCGAGACAGCTGCAGATTTGATTTTAGTATCTTCTCTATATGGACATGGAGAGATCGATTGCCGAGGGATGAGAGAAAAATGTATTGAGTCGGGTATTGGCGACATTTTTTTATACGTTGGCGGGAATATTGTAGTTGGAAAACAAGATTTTCAACAGGTTTTAGATACTTTTTATAATATGGGATTTAACCGAGTATATCCTCCGGGAACACCTATTGACAATGCTTTAGCAGACATCCGTGAAGATCTAGGAGAGTAATATGGCGAATTACTTGCTGATAGACTTTGGGTCAACATTCACAAAATTATGTGCTATTAATACTGAAGCTGAAGATTTAATCGAGACAGCTTCAGATTTTACTACGGTTGATTCAGACATTAGCATTGGATATTACAAAGCTTTAAACAAACTATTTAAAAAAATAGGAAATAAATTAGAATTTGATCAAGTTATTGCTTGTTCTTCAGCTGCTGGCGGCCTAAAAATGGCCGCTATTGGTCTAGTTGAGGAGCTTACTGTTGAAGCAGCCAAGAGGGTTTGCCTGGGAGCAGGAGCTAAAGCAGACTTGATTTTTTCACATCATATTACCAAAAGAGAAGCAAAAAAAATAACAGAAAAGAATATCGATATAGTTCTTCTAGCAGGAGGAGCTAATGGCGGAAATAAAGAGTGTTCTATTTTTAACGCAGAAATGTTAGGAAAAGCAGGCATAAAAATTCCTGTGATATTTGCAGGTAATAAAGAAGCTCAAGACGAAATAGAAGAAATCTATGAAAAATACGATATGGATGGACATATTTGTGAAAATGTGATGCCTAAAATCAATATTCTTAATATAGAATCTGCAAGAGATAAGATTAGAGAGATATTCTTAAAAAAAATTATCGAGGCCAAAGGTATTAAACAAATTGAGTCTGATATAGACCAAGTAATTCTTCCAACACCAAATGCTGTATTAGAAGCAGCTAAATTATTATCAGAAGGATATTTAACAGAAAAAGGATTAGGAGATTTAGTTGTGTTAGATATTGGTGGAGCTACGACTGATATGTACTCAATATGCAATACAACAAAAAGAAGTGATGTATTAATTAATGGATTAGAAGAACCATTTGCAAAAAGAACTGTTGAAGGTGATTTAGGAATGAGATATTCTGCTCCAGGAATTATTAAATCACTTTCAAAAGAAGAAGTTGAGTTTATTAACTTAGAAAAACAAGTTGATATTGAAAGAGAAGTTTGTAATAGATATACAAATGTTAAATGTCTTCCTAAAAATGCTCATGATGAGTTTATTGATCAGTTTTTAGCTGAGATTTGCGCTTATAGAGCAATGCATAGACATTGTGGTAGAATTCAAGAAGTCTTTACACCTATGGGTGTTGTATATAATCAAACAGGAAAAGACTTATCTAATATAGAATATGTAATTGGCACTGGTGGTGTTGTAATAAATTCTAAGAATCAAGATAAAATATTAATGAGAACTACTAATATTCTCCACAATAAAGCAGAGTTAAGACCACTACGACCTAAATTCTTAATTGACAAAAAATACATAATGGCTTCAATGGGACTTTTATCCCAAAGAGAACCATTGTTGGCATTAAAAATACTTAAAAAATACATTCAAAAAATCAAGGTGAAATAATGAGACTACAAAACAAAAAACTTTCTGAAAAAGAATTCTTACAAATTAGAGAAGAAGTCTTAAAAACATGGGTTACCGGAAGTAATCCCGACTTAGATTTAGATAAAGCTTTGGCTTATCTAAAAAAAGTACCTGAACATAAAAATTTTGCTTTGAAGTTGAATAAAGCGAAAGCCGAAGGTGTTACTTTAGTTCAACCTAGAGCCGGGGTTCCTGAATTAGATGAACATATTAAGTTATTACAATATTTAGAAAAATCAGGAGCTGATTTCTTACCTTCAACTATAGATAGTTACAGTAGACAAAACCGTTTCAGCGAAGCACAAAAAGGATTAGATGAATCTGTTAAAATACAAAGAGCTTTGTTAAATGGATTCCCAGCAGTAAATCACGGAGTTCAAGGATGTAAAAAAGTTTTTGAGGCTATTAATGTACCTATAGAAGCAAGACATGGAACACCCGACGCTAGATTGTTATCAGAAATTATTCATGCAGCAGGATGGACTTCAAACGAAGGTGGGGGAATATCGTATAATATTCCTTATGCAAAACAAATTCCTTTAGACGTATCAATCAGAAATTGGCAATATTGCGATAGACTAGTTGGATATTACGAGGAACGTGGAATTAAAATAAACAGAGAGCCTTTTGGACCTCTCACAGGAACGATTTGTCCTCCATGTATATCTAACACAGTAATGATTATAGAAGCGTTATTAGCAGCCGAACAAGGCGTTAAGAATATAACAGTAGGATATGGTATGGGCGGTAATCTTGTTCAAGATGTAGCTGCTATTAAGTCATTATCAGAACAAACAAAGCATTACTTAGATAAATACGGTTATAAGAATATGGAAATTTCTACTGTTTTCCATCAATGGATGGGTGGATTTCCAGCTGATGAATCAGAGGCTATGGCTTTAATTTCATATAGTTCATCAGTAGCTGCTTTTTCAAAAGCAACTAAATTAATTTCAAAAACAACACATGAGTCAATAGGTATTCCAACAAAAGAAGCTAATGGATTAGGTATTAAGGCTTCTAAGTTTATAGTTAATATGCTAAAAGACCAAGAAATGGTCGATAGTCCAGCTTTAACTAGGGAAATTAATCAAATCAAGAAAGAAGTAAGCTGTCTACTTGATATGGTATTAAAAGTAGGAGAAGGGGATTTAGCAGTGGGAGCTGTTAAAGCTTTCGAACAAGGGTTAATAGATGTACCTTTTGCTCCGAGTAAATATAATGCGGGAAAAATATTGCCAGCTAGAGATAATGATGGAATGATAAGAATTTTGGAATTTGGAAATCTTGGGCTTACAGAAGAAATTAAATATTTCCATAGAAAAAAGATTCAGGAAAGAGCAAAAAAAGAGAACAGAGAGATATCATTTCAATTAACTGTAGATGACGTTTACTCTGTTAGTCAAGGAAAACTAATAGGAAGGCCAAAAGGGTAGTTGTATGAAAATAAAAGATGTTATTATATCAAAATCATATACTGGTTTTTTCTTTGATGATCAAAAAGCTATAAAAAACGGAGCCATCAATGATGGCTTTATCTATGAGGGAAAACCAATGCTTAAAGGATTTAAAAAAATCAGACAAAAAGGTGAAGCTATTTCTGTTCAGTTAATATTGGATAACGGCATGATTGGATTAGGTGATTGTGCAGCTGTACAATATTCAGGCATGGGCGGAAGAGACCCTTTATTTTTAGCCGAGGAATATATTCCATTCATTGAAGAAAAGATTAAACCACTGTTAATCGGGGAATCTGTAGATGAGTTTAAGACTTTGGCCGAAAAATATGATAAAATGCTTATAGATGGTAAAAAATTACACACAGCCATTAGATATGGCCTCACACAAGCCTTATTAAGCGCTACAGCGGTTACCTATGGGATAACAATGGCTGAAGTTGTAAGAAAAGAGTATGGCATTAAAGAAGAAGAATATAGTTCGGTACCTGTTTTTACACAAAGTGGTGATGACAGATATGAAAACGTTGATAAGATGATTATGAAAGAAGCCGACGTTTTACCTCATGCTTTAATAAATCATGTTGAAACTAAGTTAGGTAAGGATGGGGAGAAATTAATTAAATATGTTGATTGGTTAAGAAACAGAATCCAAAAGCATAAGCCAAATAAGCAATACACACCTGTAATTCATATAGATGTATATGGAGTAATAGGGATTGCATTTGATAATAACATTAAGGCAATCACAAGATACTTAATGAAATTAGAAAAAGTAGCATTTCCATTAAAAATAAGAATAGAAGGTCCTGTTGATGCAGGAAGTAAAGAAGAAACTATATATTATCTTAAATCGATAAGAGAAGAATTAGAAAGAAAAGGTTCAAAACTTGAAATAGTAGCAGATGAATGGTGTAATACATTAGAAGACATAATTGATTTTGGTGAAGCAAAAGCCGGGCATATGTTACAGATTAAAACTCCTGACCTTGGCGGAGTAAACAATACTATTGAAGCTATTTTATATTGTAATAGAATAGGTGTAGGTAGTTATTGCGGTGGAACTTGTAATGAAACTAATGTTTCTTCTGAAGTTTCAACTAATATAGCTGTAGCTTGTATGGCTACACAATGTCTAGCTAAACCAGGGATGGGTGTAGATTCAGGATTTATGATTGTTAAAAATGAAATGAATAGAATATTAGCGAGAGCTAATAGGAGGTAGTATGAAAAAAGGAGTAGCCGGTAGCAAAGAATCAAACGATTGTTTGGTAACTGTTGAAGAGAGCAATTCAACACAAATACTAATTGATAGTGTTGTGGGAGCTTTTTTCTATGATCAAATAGAAGCGGTTATTAAAGAAACATTAGAAGAAATGAAAGCTATAAGTGTTAAAGTAACAGTAGAAGATAAAGGAGCTTTAGATTATACAATTAAGTCAAGATTAATAAGTGCAATAAAAAGGATGAGATTAGATGTTTAGGTCGTTATTATTTATACCAGGTAATAATCCATCAATGATTCAAAATGCAGATGTATTTGATTCGGATGCAATTATTTTCGATTTAGAAGATTCAGTGGATATTTCAGAAAAGGATAATGCTAGAAACCTTGTTAGAGAATATTTAGAAACAAGTTCTACGCTTCCTTCTTTCGTTGTGCTAAGAGTTAATCCATTAGATACTGAATTTTTTAGAAAAGATATAGCACTTATATTAACAAGAAAAGTTGATTATGTATTATTACCAAAAGCTACAGAAGATTCATTGAATATTTTAGAGGAACTCTTAGAAGAAATTGAAAGATTAAATAATCTACAAAAAACAAAAGTTATCGCATTAGTTGAATCTTCAAAATCAATAATTCAAATATTCAAGATAGCGTGTCATAAAAGAGTTGAAGCAATTTTGTTAGGTGCGGAAGATTTATGTAGTGATTTAGAAATAGGTAGAACTAATCAAGGTAGTGAGATTTTATTTGCTCGATCAAGAGTAATTTATGCATGCACAGGAAAAAATATTATTTCAATAGATACTCCTAATACAAATATCGAAGACGAAGAATTATTAAGACAAGATTGTTTAAATGCAAAAAGCCTGGGGATGAAAGCGAAGTCAGCAATTCATCCAAATCAACTTGATATAATCAATGAAGTTTTCTCACCATCAAAGAAAGAAATTGAATGGTCAAAAAGAGTTTTAAATGCAGTAGAAGAAAATATTGGAAAAGGTGCTTTTAGTCTAGATGGCAAAATGATTGATAAACCAATTATTTTAAAGGCTGAGAAAATTATCTCAAAAGCAAGGAAGTACAATTTATGATTAATGCAGTAAAAAGAGTTATTCCTGAGAACTTAAAACCATATATATCAAGTGATGATTATAAGAATCATAAACGTCGTTTTATAGACAAAAAACAAAAACAGTCAAAAACTGTTTTTTTGAATAGCATTGAGGAAGCATTCAATTTGTTTAATATTAAATCAAGTATGTGTTTATCATTTCACCACCATCTTAGAAATGGGGATGGAGTTTTACAGAAAGTATGTGAAGAGATTAAAGATAGAAATTTGATGGATTTGCATTTTGCCCCAAGTTCAGTGTTTCCAAGCTATATTAATATGGTTGAACTTATCAAAAATGGAAATATCACAAATATACATACAAATTACGTAAATGGGCCTGTTGCGCGAACTATTAGCCAAGGACATCTAAAAGGTGATTTAATCATGAATACACACGGTGGAAGAGCAAGAGCAATAGAAAGCGGAGACTTAAAAATTGATGTCGCGTTTTTAGCATGTCCAGTAGTAGATAAAAACGGAAATGGGAGTGGATCATTCGGAAAAACAGCCTGTGGAACACTTGGATACGCTATAAGTGATGTTGAATATGCAGACAAGGTAATTTTAGTAACAGATTTAGTTTGTGAAAAAATCGATGAATTTCAAATTGATGGAAAATATGTTGATGCGGTAGTAATAATTGACTCAATTGGAGACTCAAAAGGCATTGTATCAGGAACTACAAAATTGACTACTGACCCTATTGGTTTAAAAATAGCAAAAGAATGTTCACAACTTTTGGATTACTTAGGTGTCATAAAAGAAGGCTTTTCAATGCAAACTGGAGCTGGAAAAACCTCATTAGCGGTGGTTAAGTACGTTAGAGACATAATGATAGGTAAAGGAGTCAAGGGGTCCTTTGCTTCTGGAGGTATTACTAAGAGTTATGTTGACATGTTGGAAGAAAATCTATTTGACCAATTGTACGATGTGCAATGTTTTGACCTTGATGCAGTCAAGTCATATCATAGAAATAATCAACATTTAGCAATATCAGCAAGTCGATATGGTAATCCTTATGAGAATGACAACATTGCTTCACGGCTATCATTTGTTGTTTTAGGAGCTGCTGAAATTGATTTAGACTATAACGTCAATGTAACAACGGATTCTTTGGGATATTTGATAGGTGGCAGTGGTGGTCATGCAGACATTGCATACGGATCTGACCTTACAATTGTCATTTCACCACTTATAAAATCAAGGATACCTCTTATAAAGGAACAAGTCATGACAGTGACTACTCCGGGGTGTGATATAGATATATTAGTAACGGAGCGTGGTATTGCTATTAATCCTAAAAGACAAGATTTAATAGAAAGCCTTAAAAATAGCCGCTTTCCACTATATACGATAAGTGAATTATATGATATGACACATAAAATAACTGGTGTTCCAAACAAAATTAAGGTATCTGATGAAATAGTTGGTTACATAGAATATAGAGATGGCACATATATCGACTGTATTCATAAAGTAAATGTCTAAATCAGTAAAATTGCATAGTGTTTTTGCTTAAATATGTATTCAATTATAAGAAAGTATAACCATCTTAAAAAGAGAGAAAAATAACTCATTATGGAAGAAAAAATATCAAATATACTGTCTCATAGAGAAAAGAAATACGAGAAAATACAATTTTTGAAAAGAGGCTTTAAGACCGTTATTACGGTCAAAGCTAACATTCCTGGAGTTAACAAAAACATTAGTGAAGCATATATACTTATAAATATTTTTAAAAATTTAATTTCTAGAAATTTAATAGAGAATATTCAGCTTGATCAAGGTGCTGATGGTCCTTCCTATATAATAGCTTCAAATTCTGATGCACATGATATTAAAGGAATGGCAATTACTCTTGAAGATACACATTTTCTAGGTAGATTTATAGATATAGATATTTTTGAAGGAAAAACTTCATTAAACCGTAAAAAAATGAGAAAATGTTATATATGTGATAAACCTGCCCTTGTGTGTGTTAAAAATCAAACTCATTCAGCAAGCAAATTAGTAACGTTCATTATTGATAATGTATACAATTACTTTAAAAACTGCATAAAAAGGTTAATAGATTCTTCTATTTTAATGGAGTTAAATTTACATCCTAAATTTGGATTAGTTACACCGATTACAAATGGATCACATCACGACATGAATTTTGATTTAATGGTCAAAGCTAAGGACGCAATCATCCCATATTTACTTGACATGTTCGAAATTGGTTGGGTTAGTGATATTGAAAATATTTTTCTTTTGATTAGAAAAATAGGTTTAGAAGCAGAAACCGAGATGTTCCTAAAAACAAAAAATATTAATGCATACAAAGGCTTAATTTTTAATTTGGGTATCTTAGTTTCCGCATATGGATATGTTATACACAATAACATTGACTTAAATGAGATATATAATATTGTTAAAAGAATATCTGTTGATGTACTTAATGATTTTAATGAAGAAAGTAAATCTTTTGGCTATCAAGCATTTAAGCAATATAATATATTAGGAGCTAGAGGAGAAGTATACAATGGATTAGAAAGTGTTAGAAATGCACTAGAATATTTAACCGATTTTTCTGATCAATCCAGAATAAGAACTTTAATGTACTTGATATCAAAAACTGACGATACAGTATTGTTAAAAAGATGTAAATCGTTTAAAAAATATAAACGTACTAAAGAAATATTTAAAAGAAACATATATTCAGATTTAGAAACAATAAATGATATAGATCAAAATTGCATAAAAGAAAACTTAAGTTTCGGCGGTAGTGCGGATCTTTTAATCTTGTCTGTTTTTTTAAGAAAAATAGGCTTATAAAAAGATATTTTAACTAGATATTAATGCATATACTATAATAGATGAGAAAAAAATAAAAAAATTGAAATATTTTTCTTGACAATAATACTCACTAATAGTAAAATTGTAATGCATAATTAATTTGGAGGTTTAGCTCAGCTGGGAGAGCATCTGCCTTACAAGCAGAGGGTCGGCGG
>Ga0209345_10003454_pt1 | contig 16281 bp, 16 predicted proteins | sample Cruoilmetagenom7_FD_187294 | JGI IMG/M metagenome (GOLD analysis project Ga0209345, IMG submission 187294) | Oil polluted marine microbial communities from Coal Oil Point, Santa Barbara, California, USA - Sample 7 (SPAdes) (version 2) | ecosystem: Environmental > Aquatic > Marine > Oil seeps ...
ACAAACTATCGAACATCGGCGCTTGCAATACCGCAAAGCCGTCGCTTAATATCAATCAACAATAGATGAGCAAACTCTCTCTTAGTGCAGGCCTAAATCTGTGCCATTTTATATGAAGACGGACACTTAATTCCTTCAACCAAGTCCTTACGGATCGTTCGGAAGCACCGAGATTTTCAGCGAGAGTTTCTTGTCCCGGAAAACATTTATTGTCGTACCAACAATATTTAAGAAGCATGGAGTAAGTAAGTTTTGCACCAATCGATAAATCTTTGTTTGTCAAAATAACATTTGGAATTTGTGTAAACCCTTTTTCGACCATAGGATCAAACCCTACCAATTTGATTGTTTGTTCCCTTTGGGTAAGCTCTTCTGACTTGTATTTTGCTAGATTTGCAATGGGTTCCATATGTCAAAATTCTATCACAAAAATGGGCAAATCATATTTACTTATCCCGAATACAAATTTCTCTGATCTGGATGCGTTTCTGCTTTTGTGATAATTTCAGGATTGGCCAATTCGGTTTTCATATCAAAATCCTCTGAGTGTCCAGATTTAGGCACTGGGGCTTTAAGAAATGTCTGATCGGTCTTTCCCCCTAATTTGAGTAAATTGGTTTCAAGATGGCCAATATATCGGCTTTGCCCTTTGACCTCATCGAGCAGTATTTCGTTCGCCTGTTTTTGATCAGTGATCACTTTGTCCCGCCATTTAAGATCGGTTTGTAAAATCAAAACTTGATCTTCAAGGTCACGCGTTTTGTCTCCGCTGGACGCGTCTGGTCGCTCTCCATAGCCGTGATCGGGCGTGTCCGCTTGTAAGCGCTCATAACCGCTTGTGTCCGGTCGAGCCTGCTCATGTCCGGTCATATCCGCTTGCTGGCCGGACGTGTCCGGTTGCGTGCGGTCGGATGTATCTGACTGTTTTAAGAATTCAAGTTCCTCCTTGATTTTGATTTCAAGTGAGTTTCGATCAATGAACCATTTTTGTGTATTTGCGACATGTCGTTTTTGTGCTTCTACGTTTTCAAATTGACACCACCTCCGGATCGATTTTGTCGAACGGGGAAGCCCCATTTCAAAACATAGCAAGGACGCTTCTTTGACCGTCAGCCATTTTGTTTCTGTCATGGCAAAATTATACCAGACAACGCTCTCAATTTGTACAACCTCGCAAGTTTTAGTTGATTAGGTGCGGTATTGATTTAGGGTATAATCAAATTGAATTGGGAACAAATTTAAACATGACAGACGAACAGAAGAAAAAGCTAGAACAGCAGCTCTGGAAAATTGCGAACGAACTGCGCGGTAAAATGAGTGCCGATGAATTTCGTGATTATATTTTGGGTTTTATTTTTTATAAATATCTATCCGAAAAACAACTCGTCCATGCTAACCATTTACTCGAAACCGAAGACATCAAAGATTATTCAAAAGTAACTGACGCTGAAACTTTGGATGCCATTCGTGACGAGAGTTTGGACAAACTCGGATATTTCCTAAAGCCCGAAGAATTATTTGGAGCGATTGCTCTGCGTGGAAATGCAGATGTTACGGGCGAAGATAATTTTATCCTTGAAGATTTACAATCCATCCTCAACGCAATTGAAAATTCAACGATGGGCACAGAGAGCGAAGACGATTTTAATCATCTGTTCGAAGACTTGGATTTGAATAGCTCAAAACTGGGACGCTCACCTGATGCACGAAATGACCTGATCGCTAAAGTTTTGATGCACCTTCATAAAATCGATTTTGCTTTGGACGATGTCAATGCAGATGTGCTGGGCGATGCTTATGAATATTTGATCGCGCAATTTGCCAGTGGAGCAGGAAAGAAGGCAGGGGAGTTTTATACACCGCAAGCAGTCTCTACGATTATGGCGCGGATTGTAACGCTTGATAAAAAGAAAATCAAAAATGCTTATGATCCTGCATGTGGATCGGGATCGCTTTTATTACGGATTTCACGTGAGGCAGAAGTGGGGGAATTTGTTGGACAAGAATTAAACCGAACTACCTATAACCTCGCGCGGATGAATATGATTTTGCACGATGTTCATTTTTCGCATTTTGATATTAAACAAGAAGATACTCTTACCCATCCCCAACATGAAGGACAGAGGTTCGAGGCCGTAGTAGCAAACCCGCCATTTAGCGCAAAGTGGAAAGGTAAAGATAACCCACTAAACGAAACTGATGATCGGTTCGCCCAATATGGGGCTTTGGCACCAACCTCGAAAGCCGACTATGCCTTTGTGCAACACATGATCCATCAACTTGCTGAAAATGGAACAGCGACGATTGTTTTACCACATGGTGTTTTATTCCGTGGTGCAGCTGAAGGAAAGATCAGGCAATACATAATCAAAGAACAAAACTTCCTTGATGCGGTGATAGGCCTTCCGCCCAACCTGTTTTATGGTACATCCATCCCCGCCTGTATTTTGGTGTTTAAAAAATGTCGGGTGCACGATGACAATATCATGTTCATAGATGCCAGTGACGAGTTTGACAAAATTGGTAATCAAAACGTTTTGTCAGATGATCACGTTAAAAAAATTGTCGATACATATAAAAGACGTGAAGCCGTCGATAAATATGCCTATGCTGCGCCGTTAAGCGAAATCGTAGAAAATGATTATAACCTGAACATTCCGCGTTATGTCGACACTTTCGAAGAAGAAGATCCAATTGATTTAGACGCGGTAACAAAAGAACTTGCCGCACTAGAAACGCAAATGAAAACGACCGATGCAACAGTCGCGGGTTTTTGTAAACAACTCGGCATAGCGGCACCGTTTTAGATATGAATACTTTGATGAAAGAAAAAGCAAATATTCCCACGCTTAGGTTTTTTGAATTTGATGAAGCATGGAATATGAATAAATTTGGTCATTATTATGATTTCATTTCTACAAACTCATATTCACGTAATGATTTAAGTTATGAAAATGGTGTAGTTTATAATATTCATTATGGTGATATTCACACTAAATTTAAATCGTCATTTAAACTCGAAGATGAATATGTTCCTAAAATTTTGCCGCAAATAGATATTTCAAGAATTACAGAAGAAAGATTCGTTCAAGAAGGCGATGTTTTAATCGCGGATGCTTCAGAAGATTATAGTGATATTGGTAAATCTATAGAAGCGATCGACTTGAACATGAAGACAGTTCTCTCTGGATTGCATACAATTCAAGCACGCCAAAAAACTGATGAAACATTAACGGGATTTGCAGCGCATTCAATGCAATCACCTAATATTCGAAAACAAATGATGTATATCGCGCAAGGTACAAAGGTGTTGGGTGTATCCGCGACCAGAGTTGGGAAATTAATTTACCCTTTGCCAACACTCCCAGAACAAGAAAAAATTGCGGGTTTTTTGGGGGCGGTGGATGAGAAGATTGGGGAGCTCTCGCGGAAAAAAGAACTGCTTATCCAATACAAAACATCAAGCATGCAAAAACTCTTCTCTCAAGAGATACGGTTTAAGGATGGGGAGGGGAATAACTTTCCAGATTGGGAAGAGAAGAAGCTGTCTTCATTTTTGTGTGAGCATAAATTGAAAAGTGCGGGTGATGAAGCCGTCTTCTCTGTTTCTGTCCATAAAGGTTTAGTAAATCAGATCGAGCATCTTGGACGTAGTTTTTCAGCTAAGAATACAAACCATTACAATCGTGTGCAATACGGTGATGTCGTATATACAAAAAGCCCAACAGGTGATTTCCCTCTAGGAATTATCAAGCAAAGCACAATAAAGGAAGACGTAATCGTATCACCTTTATATGGTGTATTTACCCCTGAAACCCCATATCTAGGGTATTGGCTACACACCTATTTCTTATCTTCTATTAACACTGGAAATTATCTAAAACCCATTATCCAAAAAGGGGCGAAGAATACTATTAATATTACGAACAAAACATTTTTGTCTAATAAATTGAAAGTCCCTATCGTCTTAGAGGAACAAAAACTAATCGCCGATTTTCTCTTGGTAATTGACGAAAAAATCGACCACACAACCGAACAACTCGCACTAGCCAAGGCCTTCAAAAAAGGCCTACTTCAACAAATGTTTGTATAATTTATATGTCTACACAATCCACCAAAACATGGAAATCCACAGGGGAACAAATTGCCCTTTTACGAGGGCGTGGCATGGTGATTGAGGATGAGGAACGGGCGGCATTATTTCTTTCACGAGTTGGGTATTATCGCCTTAGCGGGTATTGGTACCCGTTTCGTCAAAACGAAGGCGGAATACGTCTTGACCAATTTATAGAAGGTAGCAGGTTTGAGGATGTGATCGGACTTTATCAATTTGATAGGCGATTGAGATTGCTTGCATTGGATGCGATAGAACGCATAGAGCTGGCTGTTCAAGTTGATGTAGCGCATTTACTTGGGCGGCATGATCGCTACGCTCATCATGATCACCGATTTCTTGACCGTGGGTTTGTCGCAAAAACAGGAGGTTACGGATATCAGGGATGGTTGGAAAATTATCACTCCCTTGTAAAGCGTTCCAAGGCGACCTTTGTGGAGCATAATCTTGCCAAATATGGAAAACTTCCTATTTGGGTTGCGATTGAGGTTTTTGACTTTGGCTGTTTGTCTAAATTCTTTGAAGGGATGAAGGGACGAGATAAGCAAATTATTTCTGAAAAATATGGGTTTGTTCCCGGAAAAACGATTTCGAGCTGGCTCCGAAGTTTAAATTATATTCGAAATGTATCAGCTCACCATAGCCGTTTGTGGAACTGTAACGTTGTAGAGAGAGCAACCGTTCAAAGGCATATGACAGAATTGCGCAGTTTAAAAAATGAACGTCCGTTTTTATATTTCTGTATATTGAAACAAATGCTGGATGTGATTTGTCCTGAGAGTGATTGGGGGGATCGTTTTATCGCTCTAATTCAAGATTTCCCAAATATAGAAAACGGGACTGTTAGCCTAGATCATTTTGGCTTGGTTGAGGAATGGGGGAGCTGGGCTTTATGGGAAAAAGAAAGCCGACGCTTACAAAGTTCCTAAAAACAGAGCAGAGGCGTCGGGCGTATTGACTACTTTATACACGATAACATGTTATCGTGCAATTAAATTTTGTGGATAATTGCACGTGCTTATGCAAACGTATTCACAATTCCCATGCATTTAAGATAGAATATAGATAAATTATGCCTACACAATCTGAACAACAATTAGAAAACAAACTCATAGAACAGCTTGTTACGTTGGGGTTTGAGCGTGTGGTTGTTCCTGATGAGGCGGCTTTGGTGGCGAATTTACGGGTACAGCTCGGCAAGCATAATAAAACCACTTATTCCGATGCAGAATTTAAGCAAATCCTCAACAAACTATCGCGTGGAAACTTGTTTGCCAAAGCAAAGACCTTACGCGGGAAAATTGATTTTACACGCGATGATGGGACAACTGGTTATGTAGAGCTGATCAACCAAATCCATTGGTGTAAGAACGAATATCAGGTTACTAATCAAATCACTATGAAGGGGCGGCACGAAAACCGCTATGATGTGACTTTGCTGATCAATGGACTACCATTGGTACAGATCGAGCTAAAGCGCAAAGGGTTGGAGCTAAAAGAAGCCTTTAACCAGACCAACCGATACCAACGCCATACATTTGAGGCCGGTCATGGCTTGTTTGGATACTTGCAACTCTTTGTAATTTCCAACGGGGTGAATACAAAATATTATGCGAATAACCCGATCCCGAAACGGGATTTCAAGCAAACTTTCTATTGGGCGGATGTAGACAATAAGCGGATTTCACAGTTATCGGACTTTGCGGGCATATTCTTAGAAAAGTGCCAACTTTCTAAAATGATCACCAAGCATATTGTTCTTAATGAGAGTAATAAAATGTTGATGGTGCTCAGGCCTTATCAATATTATGCGGTTGAAGCGATTGTTGATCGGGTGAAAACAAGCCAAAAGAACGGCTATATCTGGCATACGACTGGTTCGGGGAAAACTCTGACTTCGTTTAAGGCAGCGCAAATCCTGACCCAAAGTCCCCATGTGCACAAAGTCGTATTTGTGGTGGATCGCAAAGACCTAGATTATCAAACCATTACCGAATTTAATTCGTTTAGTCCTGAAAGTGTGGACGGTACAAACAATACAAAACATCTAGTTAAACAATTTGAAGATGACACGCCTTTAATTGTCACAACTCTTCAAAAACTCAACACAGCAATCACTAAAGGAAAATATGCAGGGGCTATGGAAGGCCTAGCCGATAAGCGCATGGTTTTTATTTTTGATGAATGTCACCGCAGTCAATTTGGTGATACACATTTGCGTATCAAAAAATACTTCCAAAACGTGCAAATGTTTGGATTCACGGGAACGCCGATTTTTGCTGATAATGCGTCAAAAAATGCATTGGGAAAACGCACGACCAAAGATTTGTTTGATAAATGCCTTCATAAATATGTGATCACTGATGCGATCCGCGACGAAAATGTTTTGAAGTTCTCAATCGAGTATATCAATACCGCCACAATTCGTGATGAAATAGTCGATATTAATGTCGAGGCGATTGATACCAAAGAAGTGATGGAAGCCGATGAACGGCTTGAGAACATTACTGATTATATTTTGGCCAATCATAACCGTAAAACTCATTCCCGTGAATTTACGGCGATTATGTGTGTGCCGAACATTGATGTGTTGGCAAAGTATTACAAACTGTTTGAAGACAAAAAACTGGCGGGTGAGCACAATCTTAAAATCGGGACGATCTTTTCATTTGGGGCGAATGACCCTGATGAAGAAGAGGCCACGGGTCTATCTGAGCCCGATATGGAGATGAATAAGAAGGATGTGGATGTTCATCACCGTGACAAGCTAGATAGTTATATACGCGATTATAACGCTATGTTTGGCACCAATTTTACTACTGATAATTTTTATGGATATTACAAAGATATTGGTAAGCGCGTCAAATCCAAGCAAGTCGACATTTTGCTGGTAGTGAATATGTTCCTGACGGGATTTGATAGCAAATCCCTCAATACAATCTATGTCGATAAAAACCTAAAATATCATGGCTTGATCCAAGCCTATTCTCGGACTAACCGGATTTTGGGGAGTAAGAAATCACAAGGGAATGTGGTGTGTTTTCGAAACCTCAAACCTGCCACTGATACGGCGATTGAATTGTTTGCCAATAAAGAGGCGATAGAAGACATCGTTATAGCACCTTATGAAGATTATCTTGAGGGGTTCAATGATGCGGTGGAACAATTACGGGAAATAGCACCATCGGTTGATAGTGTAGATGACCTCTTGACCGAAGATGATGAGTTGCGATTTATTTTGGCTTTTCGTTCGCTCATGCGGATCAAAAATATGCTTGGCTGTTTCACCCAATTTACATTTGCAGATTTATCAATCTCAGAACAAGAGTTCACCGATTACCAAAGTAAATATCTCGATCTACGTGAAAAGGTGAAAAACGACCGCGAAAAAGAAAAAGTATCTATCCTTGATGATATTGATTTTGAGTTAGAACTGATCCGGCGCGACACAATCAATGTCGGCTACATTATTTCTCTACTACAAGATATGAAGGAAGCGACGCCAGAGGCACGTATAAAAAAACAAAAACTCATTTTGGATATGCTCGAATCAGAAGCGCAATTGCGGAGCAAGAAAGAACTTATTGAAAAATTCATTAAACAAAATTTTGAAGGCATTCCTGATGGAAATGAAGTGGCAGTAGAATTTGAAACGTTCTGGAGCGAGGAAAAACAAAAGGCGATTGAGCAGATTAGTGCTAGTGAAAGCCTTGATCCTGACGGCCTTTACGAAGTGATCAGCAGCTATAATTTCACAGGAAAATTACCTCTGCGTGATGATGTAATTTCAATTATGCAATCACGTCCAAATCTTAAAGAACGCAAACCCGTTGCCGAACGAATTATAAGCAAGATCAAAGGCTGGGTTGAGACATTCGTGGATGGGGTGGATTAAATGGTCAACGAATCTTCAGAGAAACATATTATAAGCTTGGTCGAAGACTTGTTAGTTGGATCTGGCGCGGTAGATTTTAGGCAACTGGAAAAATTGACAGATGTATTTTGTCCATTTGAGGCAATTGGAATGGTTTCGCAGGAAATTAGACACTCAAACTTCCTCGCTTATCTTTTGGATGAAAATAACCCGCATATTTTTGGCACAAAAATTCTAGAGCAATTACTGTCACTAATAGCAGATCGGACAGAACAAACTTCTGAGGGTTTTTCAAAGTTAGATTTGCATTTCATGGATATTTCTAATGCAACTATTTCGCGCGAGTGGCGTAATATTGACCTTTTGCTAGAGATTCCTCGGATTAAATCAAGTCATGATAAAGGGCTCATAATTACTATAGAACTCAAAATTTATGCGACTGAAAGCAAAACTCAACTTTCAAGATATAAACAAATTGTGGACGCCGAATACCCTGATGAGCAATGGGATAAAATATTTGTGTTTCTTACACTCAACGAGGATGAACCTAGTGAGGCCAATACGGAGCATTGGACGCCAATTGGTTTACCTGAGCTAATTATTAGGTTGGAACAGTTTGTAGAAATGAATAATTTTCAAGATGATAGTGTATATATGCTATCGTCATATATAAAAATGATGCGGAGAAATTTTATGCCACATTTAGATTTGGAAACAGTTGCCAGAAAAATTTGGGCAAAGCACCGTTTGGCTCTCGATGCTTTGTTAGAATATTATCCGGACTTGAGAGGAGAGGTCATGGATATTCTTCACGATAATCGAAATGAGTTGGCCGCGTATCTTTCAAAAGAAACTGGATTTAAAATTGCTAGCGATACCTCTTATCACACAAACTTAAGGTTTGGTGTCGTTGATTGGGATCAATACAGTGAAATGAAATCTGGAGACGGTACTTGGCTGGACAGCGATAGGTTAATGGCGATTGAATTAATGAATTGGGGGGATGATAAAATTCGAATGTCTTTTGTTGTTGGGCCCGGAGATCAAGATGTTAGAAAATTGATATATGATGGGGTATTAGAAAAGATAGCAAAGAACAAGATTAAGATAGGGCGCAAAACTCCTGTCGAGAGTACTAAACACAAACACTTATCAGCAGAATATCTTTTGACGGATAAAAGGTATTTTAAAGCTCAAGAAAATGAAGAATTAGCAACTGAACTAGTAGAAGAAGTCAAAATCAATGCAGCCAAATTTCTAAACGAACATCTAAAAATTTACGACAAAATTGTGAGAGAAGCAGTGAGTGATTAACTACCATTTCTCATTAAATTCACTCACTACATCTTCACCTGCCATATTTTGATAGATGGCTGTTGTTTCCAACTTATCATGTCCCATGAGCTTCATGAGAGCGGCAATGGATATTCCTTTTTGAACGCAACTAGTTGCAAAAGTATGGCGGAGAACGTGAGGGCTGACGGGTTTTGATATGTTGGCGCGATTGGCAACGGCTTTTACGATTTGCTGTGCGCGTCTGGATGTGAAGCCTATTCCATCATGTAAAGCAAAGAATGCTTCGAGCATTGGCCGGACGCGATTGCTCATGGGGATTATTCGGCGTTTGGTTTTTGAACCATAGGGGCCACCTTTGCCAAAGATGATTAACTTGCCGCCTTGCCAGTCTATATTTTCTCTCGATAGGGAAGTGAACTCGCTTACGCGTAAACCTGTGTCGAGCAATGTCCAGATCATCATTCTTTCTCGAACTGTTTCGCAAGCCTGTTCCATTTTGCTCACCTCGTCGCGGTTTAAACTTTCTCTTTTATATTGATATGCCATGCCCAGATTATACCAAGTATGGTTTCGTCATTTATCCACAAAGGCGAAATCCTTTCGTAATGCATTTTAGCTCGACCCTGATTTGGATCAATAAGTTCCATTGGGTGAAGAGTGGCGATTTCGTATATTAGGGTGGAAGGCGAAACGATATTCCGACCAAACTGGTTGAAAAAAAGAAAACCCGACCACACTTCTTTAAAGTGTCAAGTCGGGGCTTAAAGATCAATATTCCTCCGCCAGCATGATCGTCATGACGCGGCATGTAAGTTTCGGGTCAGTTGGATCAGGCGAGGCATAATGATATGTCTCATCATAATAATCAATTTTCCAAAATATTTTGTACTCGTTGATTGTGACCGACCCAAAATCATGTTCTTCGTACGGATCATTATCATCGGTAAAATCAGAAAAATTGCTGATCGTCGGCGTTACCAAGTCCAGAGTGTTTTGTGGTAAGGCTTGGATGCCTTGTGTGATGACAATACGCCCTCCGGTTCCTCTGGTTCTAAGCTGATCATTCAACTTTCGAATAGCGAGGCTACGCTTGCGTTCTTCTTCAATTGTTGGCTGTGCCATTCTATGGCTCCTTTCGCTTTTCCGACCGCAACATGATTGTTACGAGCGGTGTCAGCAAAGTGAGCTGCTAGATTATATCAGAAGGTTTGCCTTTTGCGTTCGTCCAGCCTTGATGAAAAGGGAAGTGGGCTTGGCCGTTGTCTTTTTCTTTGAACAAGAACGTGCCTGCTGAAAAACTAACATCCTTCATATTTGCAATGGCCGTTTGAATATCTTGAATACGTTTTTGTGATGTGGTGACGGTTAGCATTTGAAAGCCCTTCATACCAAAGTGTCTTTCTGCTAGTGCGCGTTCGTATGTGTCTGCGTAGCTATGGATTTTACGCATAAAAGAAGTTTGCTTTATATCTCGGCGAGTGACGGGCATGGTGGCGCGGTCAATTTCAACAAAATAAAACTTCTCACTTTTATAACGTGACCCGTTTTTATCTCTGATCCCGAATACATAATCAGGAACAATAGAGATATCATGGGGTTGGCCGTTATGTCTGATTTTAGTTTTCCATCTAAATGGATATTTTGAATTCTGTGTTTGGACGGGGGAGCGGTTGATAATGATTTGCGGGTCTATCATTTCAAGGTGATCTGAATTTAGGCATTCCATTTCTACGCTGACCATAAAGTCAGAAATGCCAAGCGTGTGTTCAATATGTTTTTCTCGAACCCGGCGGTTCTTTTCTGTCCAATACACTTTGGACGGCATGGGGATATTAAAACGGTTGGAAAGCAAACTAGCTCCGGTGTTCCCAAGAGCATAGACGGTGGGCCGTTTGTCGGCGTAGGCAAAGATAGCTGCCTGCGCTTTGGGCCTGTCTATATATTTATGATCATAGAGTTTACGGAGGCGGTTATTCATACCCCAACGGCTCTTGGTGCCTGTGAGGGCTTGCAAATGATCCGTGGTTAAAAACGGTACTTGTGCAGAGCCTTTAAAATTACTGCGTCCCGTTCGGTAAGTTGAATTGGGTGTGTTGTTTTGCGTTTAAATTTTGCTCTTTTCATCAATATAATTGTACCTTATTATTATAGGTATGTCCGAAGAACAAATTGAAAGAAGAGCTTCTATTGCAATCCTGACTTGGTTGGCAATACAAGTAGAAAATGAAGGCTCCAATACTGAATGGCTTGTTGCCCCAATTTATGACAGTACTTTTTATGTGGTTGCAGGCACATTGGACAAAGCTGGTATCCTAGATCAGACTCATCCAAATGGAATGCTGTTCAAGAGGGTCATCACGGCTGGTGAGGTTGAAAAATCGTCTGACCAACTCGTTTTAGATATACATTCTACCCTTCACGGTTTTCTAGTGCTGGGCGGTTTTAACGGTTATCTAACCATATATTATAAAGAGGGGTTTAAGATTGAACCAGCATTAGCAGTTTTGTTTGATGATCTGATTTCACTTGGATATTGCTCCTCCGAAAATGATTATTATTTCTGGACTAAAAAAATTCTTCAAATCAAAGAATTAGATACTCATAAATTATATGGCAACATGTATAGCTATTATCTTTCAGACTTCATGCTACTAGAAGAAAATGGGCCAATTATGTATGGTGGAAGACCTTACCCCGTCGATAACTGGAAATCACACCCGAGAATTTGGCGCTATGACTATAAAGGTGTACCTCATCCTGATTAATTGTTAAGCCAGCGGTGCAACTTTGCCTCCACCTTGGTTCTCGGTTTACCAAAGCGGGTTTGGGAATTTTTAATAACACTGTCACGGCTTCCCATGCGCCGTTCAAGCATTATACCTTTTAACAGTTGTGGTTCTTTTGATATGCCGTTCTCTATATAGCGCACCAGCATTTCACCACGGGCTTGCTCACGCAGAGTTTGGGTGTTGAAGGGTTTGATCTCTACTGCCAACGCCTCTGCATCACCGCCGCCAAGCGTGAACATGACAAGGTTTCCGACATTGCCCAGTATTGCTTTGCGAATTTGATCCGTAAGCTGATCCAAATATTGATGTGCAATAATTAGGGAAAGGCGGTATTTTCTGGCCTCTGAAACAATACTATCAAAAGCATCTGTGGTGAAGTTTTGGAACTCGTCTATATAGAGATGAAAGTCCTCGCGTTCCTCCTCTGGTACGCTTGCGCGTTTCATGGCTTCTTGCTGAATGGCGCACACCAAAAGCGAACCGAGCAAGTTTGTCATATCTTCGCCAAGAACGCCTTTGGATAGATTGACGATCAGGATTTTGCGGTTATCCATTATATAGGATAGATCAAATGTGTTCTTGCTCTGGCCGAGAATATTTCTCATGGCCGGGTTGCGGGCAAAGGCTCCCATCTTATTTAGGATGGGTGAGATGATTTCTGACCTTTGTCTTTGGTCATAACGGGCAAATTCCTCTTGCCAGAAAGCGAGGACAATTGGGTCTTTAACGTGGCGAGTTACGCTCCGCCTAAACCGTTCATCCGTTAACATTTTGGGGATAGCCAAAAGAGAAATTCCAAGATTATCCGGGTACTCCATCAAGGCTGCAATGGTGTTGGACAAAACATGCTCCATACGCGGCCCCCAAAATTCTCGCCATATAGACCGAAAGGCAGCGATTAAATTAGCTGTGGCCGTAGCGTGTAAATGTTTCGGCACACCTCGCAACGGGTTAAAACCAAGAGGGAAGTCAGTATCAGCAGGATTGAAATACACAACATCACGGATACGGTGCTTGGGAATACTATCATTGATCAGCTCGGCACTATCGCCGTGGGGATCAATAAAAGCAAACCCGCGATCCGTCAAAATATCTTGCAATATGCAGGAATTGAGCAGGGTAGATTTACCGCTCCCAGTCTGGCCTATGACATACATGTGTCTGCGCCTGTCGGCTTGGCCAAGCGAAAGCCAGCGGTCATTCACTGCCGCCTTTAGGGTTCCAATATAAAGCTGTTCTTCATTAAAATTCATAAACGCTGAAAACAGCGCACGGTTCTAAAAGACTAATCGATTTGTTTGGGTCGTAGCCTCAAGATAGCATACGCTGTTTACAGGGGGTATTGGGTAGTTGATTATAACACTCCTTCTAAATTAGCTATCGTGTTGTTTTAATCAAAAAAAACCTCGCAATGTTGCGAGGTTTTGGTAGTGGTTTGTAAATACGATTAACGATGGATGTATTTTTTAAGACCATAAATGATTTCTTTAAGTGCATAAATTATTGCCGCCAAAAGCACCAAAAGCCCCCCCACAATTAATGAATATAAAAATGCAGATATTATCGTTGTCATTATAGTCTCCTTAATTCTTTACTGCTGTTTTCATTGTAACATATTTAATGGTTTTTTTCCACGCTTTCGTTTTATGTGATTGTTTATATAAAATCGTTCGTACAACAAGACATATTAACAGGCCAATAACCATAACTGGGGAATTAGAAAATTGCTCTATCCATTCGGGCAGCATTGCTTCAATTCCTCCATTTTCAGGTGAGGCAAGGTTAAATTCTGGCTCATCAGGTAAATGGATGAAGTCTTTTATAAATATCAGAATTATCATTCCTCCAAAAACAAAAGACAGTGCCCAGGAAAGAGTTCTATCACTTTTTATAGGAATTAAAGTTCCTTTGGCATACATTTGAACAAGTCTACTGTTTTCAAAAATCCTAATGATGGCCTCCGCAACAGTTGACAATACTAAACCTCCGACCAAAACATCAGCAACAGTCGATGATTGAGTTGTATAAGTTACAAATAATAAAACTAAAAACCACACAATTGTCCATAAAAGTGCTAAAAGAAACGCACTAAATGTTGTTGTTAACAACGGGTTAGTTAGCAGCAGTTTATCAAGTTTATTAAACTTACTTTTTCTAACATCATCCTCACATTTAAGCATTTTTTCCCCAATACAGAATCGCTATTCAAAAAATGTATACAAGATAATTGCTACCTTGAACAGTATTTTCATCCGGCTCTACTAGATATCACGTATGTGATAAGATTAGGCCTCCCAGAAACTCTGATATATAAGGGAGATTATTATGACAGCAAAATGGGTTGATTTTAAAATCATTAGACAACATCTCGGCTTTGCCGATGTGTTGTCGCACTACGGAATAAAATCCGTAGGCAATAACAATCAAGTGAAAGTAATTTGTCCTTTCCATGATGACCACAAACCATCACTGGGTGTGAACCTTGATAAAGGTGTCTACAATTGTTTTGCTTGCGGAGCTGGTGGTAATGCGCTCGATTTTGTGGCGCATATGGAGGGGCTTGACCCTGATAAAACGGGTGAGCTTCGCAAGGCCGCATTTGTAGCCGCAGACATTTTCGGAATTGAGCAAGCTTTAAAGCGTCCCCCTCGCGGTGGGGAAGCTAAGGCCAGAGACAAACCGAAAGCCAATACAACAAAGGCAACTAAACCCGTAAAGGCAAAATCTAAACCTCCTGAAAAGAAGGTCAAGGATAAGCCAAAAGGGGAGGCTAACAAGCCTTTGACGTTTACGCTCAACCTTGATCATAAACACCCGTTCATCAAAGAGCGCGGGTTCAAGAAAAAACTGATCAAGAAATTCGGGATCGGCTATTCCGATAAAGGTATTATGAAAGGGCGTATTGCGTTCCAAATTCATAATAGCGATGGTAAACTTATCGCACATTCTGGCCGTTGGGCCAGTGATGAGTTGCCAGAAGACGTACCGCGTTATCTCTTACCGAAAGGTTTTGAGAAAAACAAAGTGCTGTTCAACCTAAACCGTGTTCTTGAAGCCCGTGCCGATAACTCTGATCTTGATACGATTGTGATCGTTGAAGGGTTTTGGTCGGTTCTTCGTTTGCACTCTGAAAACGTGCCGTGTGTATCTACATTCGGCGATAGTGTTTCAAAAGCGCAGGTCGAACTGCTCGTTCAACACGGGTTCAAACATGTCATTCTCATCTTTGATGGGGATGATGGTGGCCGTGTCGGCACTGGGTCGTCTCTGCCAATTTTGGCAGAACATGTTTTTGTGAAAACAGTGGCCCTAGAAGATGGCGTAAAGCCCGATACTATGGGCGACGATATTGTGGCGGCTCTTCCTCGCTTTAACTAGCAAGAAAGCCAGCCTGTTAAGCCTCGCAAATTCTGCGGGGCTTTTTTACTACTCGTTAAACCCGTGCGAGGGCATTAGGCCGCGAACTTTTTCCCCACGGTTGTCGTGCCGCGTTAGCAAGGCGACTTTATAGTTTTTAACGGTGGGTTTGCCAGCACATATTAAATGGGCAGGAAAAAGCTATAAAGTCGCGTTGCATAACGCTGACAACCGTGGGGAATAGCGGTAGCGTGGTAAAGGCGATTAGCCAATCCGTTACCCCCAATTGCTAGGAAGTGGGGGTAGTGTTTAGTTGATTATTCTTCGAACATTGCTCGAATATCGGTCACTTTCCAAACCGTTGTTCTTGGCCCGAGCTTTTGTGAGGGTGGAAAGCGACCATCTTTAACACCTTGCCACCATGTTGATTTAGAGACTGGTATAGGGCCGTTTGGTGACAGAATTTGGGAAATTCTCACAAAGCCTGTTTTGGGGAAATTTGAATTGTTTGACATATTGTCCTCTCTTTTTCTAATGAGAGGCTTAATTTACGGGTTTTGTTGCTGGTTACTGCAAAAATTTCAAAATAGTTATATGGCTATATATTCGATTTTTGTTTTTCTTAAGCGTGCTTACTATGTGCTTACTGGAACCTATTTTCATGATTATTGAAATTTCACATTAGAGTGCAGCTCTTCTATCTCATTGAAATATAAGAGAAAAATGGTGCCCCCACACGGACTTGAACCGCGGACCCCCTGATTACAAATCAGGTGCTCTACCAGCTGAGCTATAGGGGCAGACTTGGCGAACAAGTCTAGGAGCGCGTGTTACTGCGCTCTTTTGGTAAT